>Ga0308409_1000034_pt1 | contig 83663 bp, 78 predicted proteins | sample HotsprSampleMSe4_FD_203469 | JGI IMG/M metagenome (GOLD analysis project Ga0308409, IMG submission 203469) | Hot spring phototrophic mat microbial communities from Mushroom Spring, Yellowstone National Park, Wyoming, United States - 20060912_MSe4 ... | reverse complement strand
ACGTTAAACGTTAAAAAAAGATAAATTGAGATAAGTAGAGATAAATAGAGATAAATTGAGATAAGTAGAGATAAATAGAAATTTATAGAGATTAATAGAGATTGGGAGAGTGGAAATTAGTGTAAAAGGTAGTGCAAACATTGTGTAAACGTTGTATAAACGTTGTGTAAAAGTAGTTAAATATATCAAAAATCAAAAAACAAAATGCAAAATGACATATTAAAAATAAAAAATAAGCAAAGTAAATAAATATATAGCTCTTTTTGCTTTTTGATTTGTCATTTTGATATTTGATATATGATTTTTGATATATATATTTAGTGTTTGGTGTTAGATGTTAGATGCTTGGTGATTAGTGTTAGGTGTTAGAAGTTTGATGTTTGGTGATTAGTGATTTATGAGCTATATTTGTAGTCAATGCGGTTATGGTTCGATCTCTTGGATGGGGAAATGTCCTTCTTGTGGCGCATGGCAAAGTTTTTTTGAAAAAAAAGAGGAGGAAGAGAAAAAAATAACCATCAAAGAATTAAAAATCATTTCTTTGGATAAAATTCCAAAAATCGAAAAAAATCGAAAAAAAACTGGTATCTTTGAGATCGATCGCGTTTTAGGCGGAGGTATTGTTGAGGGAGAAACCATTCTTTTAACTGGCGAGCCTGGGGTTGGCAAATCTACCCTTCTTCTTCAGGGACTTAATCAATTTCGTTGTCTTTATATCTCTGGTGAAGAATCGGCTTCACAAGTTGCCAGTCGTGTCAAAAGATTAAACATTAATCTTAAAAACTTTCTTTTTTCAGAAACAACGCAAATTGAAGGAATAATTGATGGATTAAAAGAACTTAAAGATAAAATAGATATCTTAGTAATTGACTCAATCCAAACTATTTATTCAGAAAAAATTGAGGCGCCAGTTGGTAATATTTCTCAGATAAAAGAAGTTGCTTCGCAACTGACTAACTTTGCTAAAAAAAATAACCTCCCTGTGATTATCGTTGGTCATATCACCAAAGAAGGAGAAATCGCTGGGCCAAAAACATTGGAACACTTAGTCGATTGCGTTTTGACCTTTGAGGGGGAAAAAGAGTCTAATTTTCGCTTTCTTCGTGCTTCAAAAAACCGCTTTGGCCCAACTGATGAGGTAGGCATTTTTGAGATGAAAGAAGAAGGTCTTATCCCTGTTGATAACCCATTATTTTTTCTTGATGAAAAAAAAGAAGAGGTGGGGAAAGCAATCGTTGGTGTTGGTGAAGGAAAACGGGTGCTTTTTTTTGAAATTCAAATCTTAACCGTACCAACAATTTTAGCCATTCCGCGACGAATTGTTAAAGGTTTAGATTACAATAAAGTGCTTCTTCTTTTGGCGGTTGCCCAAAAACACCTTTTTCTTTCTCTTTCTCAATTTGATATTTATGTCAATGTCGTTGGTGGAGTAAACATCAAATCAACCGCCTCTGATTTGGGATTTATGGCCTCTTTGCTTTCTTCAATTAAAAATCAACCCCTTCCAAAAACCGCCCTTTTTTGCGGTGAGGTTGGTCTTTTGGGTGAGGTAAGAAAAACTTATTTTGAAGAAAAAGTTATCAATGAAGGAAAAAGATTGGGATTTAGCCCTATTTACTCATCTAAAAATTTAAAAAATATTCGCCAATTAAAAGAGATTTTTAATTTTTAAGAAGAAGAGTTTTTGTAAAAAATTTTTTTAAAAATTGTCTTTCTTCCGTTGGCCCCCTCCAGTTCAATTACCAACTCATTTTTGCCTTTTTTTAAGGGAAAAGTATACTCAAAAATTCCCTCTTCGTTGGGATAGATTTTTTCACCAAAAATGGTGATAGTTGTTTCTTTTTCTGTTTTTCCGATAATTTTTATCAGATTTTCATTGTAAAAGACATCGGTTTTGGGAGAAAGAATAACTACCTTTGGTGGGGTCAAAAAAATCTTTAGCTGATATCCAAAATAAATAAAAAAAACAAAAAAAATAAAAAAGCTTAACATGGTAAAAAATTTTTTTATGGTAGGAGTAAAATATTTTTCTGAAACCCGCCGCCGAAAGGTAATTTTTTCCTCCCCTTCATAGTCGCGATAAAAAAACGGTAATACTTTTTTATAGTTTAATCCCAAAAACCGAGCATAGGTTTTTATCAATCCTTCGATATAAACTGGTGATTCAAAAAGATTCCAATTATTATCTTCCAAAGCCAGAAGATACTTTTCTTTAATCTTTGTTTGCTTTGAAATCTCGGTTAAAGAAAGATTTTTTTTTACTCGCTCTCTCTTTAAAATCTCACCCGCAGTAAGCATAAATGATAAACTCTAAATTTTCTCATTTTAACAAAATTTATTAATCTCTCATCTCAAATTATTTCTATTATTTAATACTCTAATTATCTCTACTTATCTCTATAAATCTCTTAATCTCTATTTTTAAATTCCTCTGAATTTTTCTGATTTATTCGATGTAAGATGGTTTATCCGATTTTATTTCCGTTACTTTCCCTCTCTTCCTGTATACTCTCCAGTTTCTGGATTTACAATCAAAATATCACCCTCTTTTATAAAAAGAGGCGCCATAATTACCGCCCCTGTCTCTAAAGTTACTGGTTTTTTTGCTGAAGAAACAGTATCTCCTTTAACTGCCTCTTCGGCTTTAACCACTTTTAAACGGACAGATAAAGGAGGTCTAACCGACAAAGGCACGTCATTAAAAATGTAAACATAAAGTTTTTCTCCCTCTTTTAAATATTTCTCTAAACCAGAAACTGCGGTTAATGGCACGCTATATTGGTTAAATGTTTTTTCATCCATAAAGTAAAGATTTTCATTATCTTTATATAAAAAAACCATTAACCTGCTTTCAACCTCAACGACCTCAACTTCCTCTCCTGATTTAAAAGTAATATCAATATTCTTACTCGTTTTGACATTCCAAATCTTTGCTTTCATTAAAGCCGCTCCTTTTCCTGGAGCATAAAACTCTGCCTTTTGAACCTGCCAAATCTCATTTTGATAAAGAATAAAATCACCTTTTTTTAAATTACCAGCATTTATCTTCATAAAATAATATCGATCACTTTTAATTTATCAATTGAGTCAAAACCTAAAAAAACCATCGCCAGTCTTTCCACCCCAATGGCAATTCCGGCACAATCGGGTAAGCCATATTTTAAGGCTTGAATAAACCCTTTGTCAATTGGATGATTGATTTTTCCTAATTTTTTTCTTTGTTTATCCTCTTTTAAAAATCTCTCCTCTTGTTCTTTCCAATCGGCCAACTCCGTATAACAGTCACCTAACTCAATGCCATTGATATAAAACTCAAACCGTTGAGCAGTTTTGCCATCGGGATTTAATTTAGCCAAAGCGGCAAATTCTTTGGGATAATCATAAATTAAAGTCGGATAACCATTTTTCCCCAAATGTGGCTCAATCTCCGAAACATAAATCTGTGACCAAACCTCTTCATAAGAAAACTTCTCAACTTGATAACCTTTTTTTCTTGCTTTTTGTAAAAATAATTGATGATCAAATAACTCTTTTTCAAAAATATCAGCATACTTTTCAAAAGCCTCAGCCACTGAGATTTTCTCCCATTTATCAAAACTAAGTTTTAAGTTTTGATTTTTAAGTTTTTGGTTTTTAGTTTTAGTTTTTAGTTTTGAGTTTTGAGTTTTGAGTTTTTTATTAATGTATCTTAAAATTTCTAAAAGTTCATCAGCTATATCCATATAGTTAGCTTTTACCTTATAAAACTCAAGCATCGTAAACTCAAAAGAATGCAAAGATGAGGGTGGATCACTATTTCTAAAAGATTTGCCAAGATAATAACAACTCCCAATCCCTTCAACCAAAAGCCGTTTTAAAAAAAGCTCAGGCGAAGGAGTCAAATAAAGTTTTTCCCTTTTATCAAAATATCTAAAATCCGTCTCAAAAACTTCAAGGTAAGACTCAGGAATAAGAGTCGGTGATAAAACAGGTAAATCTATCTTCAAGTAACCTTTTTTTTGTAAAAACTCCTCGATTAATCTTATAATAAAAAGAAAGTTTTGATGATTTTTTAAATTTGAAAAGTTAACCTTTATTTTCATTTTTGGTTTTTTTAAATTTTATTTATTCCCCCATTTCTTTCTCTAGCTCTTCAAGAAGTTTTTTTGCTTTTGAAGAAACTTTTTCCGGAACTTTAATTTTAAAAACAACATATTGATCACCTCTTTCTTTGCTTTTTGGATAATAAATCCCATAACCGCGAAGGCGAACCACTGCCCCATCTTTTGTTCCTGGTTTTACTCTTAATTTCACCTCTCCCTCAATCGTTGGCACAGAAACTAAACCGCCAAGAACAGCTTTTGGATAAGAAATCTCTTTCTCAAAATATATATCTTGCCCTTGTCTTTTAAAATAAGGATGGGAAGTAACGTGAACGATAAGATCAAAATCGGAAAATCTAATCCTTGTTCCATCATCAACACCGGCTGGGATTTTTATTTTTTTATTTTCTCCTTTGATAAAAACTTCTTTCTCAACCCCGAAAACCGCCTCATCAAAACTTAAACTCACCTCATAAACTTCTCTTTGGCTGCGACGCCGACTGGTAAAAGGAGAGCGAAAACCAAAAAATTGTTCAAAAATCTCAAAGGGATCAGAAAAACCCTCAAAGTCAAAACCAAAATCAGAAAAATCACCGCCAAAATTGGTATAAACGCGAAACGGTCCTTGTTGGTAAAAGCCACCTTCAAAACCAGAAGAAGTAGCCGAACCTCCCCTTTCAAACGCGGCTTCGCCATACTGATCGTAAATAGCTCTTTTTTTGGGATCAGAAAGAACTTCAAACGCTTTATTGATTTCTTTAAATCTTTCGGTTGCCTCAGGCGATTTATTGCGATCCGGATGCCATTTTAAAGCCTGCTTTCTGTAAGCGGCTTTAATTTCTTCTAAAGTGGCATTTCTTGGAACGCCCAAAATTTCATAATAGTCCATTTTAAATTCTTAATTTTTAATTAACAACTTCTCCTTCCTCAGCTTCTTTTTTATCCTCTTTTTTATCCTCCTCTACTTTGCTACTTCTTCCATACATTGCCTGACCAATTTTTGTCAGCTCATCCGATAAAGCCTTTGTTTTCTCTTCTAACTCTTCCTTACTTCCCTTATCTAAGATCTCTTTTAGTTCTTTGATCTTTCTTTCAATTGATTCTTTAAGACTTTTTTCTATTTTATCACCTTCTTCTTTTAACGATTTTTCAGCCACATAAATCATATTATCAGCTTTGTTTCTTGCTTCAATTCTTTCTTTTTCTTTTCTATCCTCATTGGCATTTTTTTCTGCCTCTTCTTTCATTCTTTCAATTTCTTCTTTTGTTAAACCAGTTGATCCGGTGATTTTTATCGCCTGAGACTTACCCGTGGCTTTATCTTTTGCTGTCACCGTCAAAATCCCATTGGCATCAATATCAAACCCCACCTCAATCTGTGGCACCCCCCGCGGTGCTGGTGGAATACCATCTAAGATAAATCGCCCCAAAGATTTATTGTCTTTGGCCAAAGGCCGCTCTCCTTGCAAAACATGAATTTCAACCTGAGTTTGATTATCAGCGGCAGTTGAGAAAATTTCGGTTTTTGAGGTTGGGATGGTGGTGTTTCTTGGAATCAAAGGCGTCATCACCCCACCTAACGTCTCAACTCCCAAAGTCAAAGGAGTAACATCAAGTAAAACCACATCTTTTGCTTCACCAGTTAATATTCCAGCTTGAATTGCCGCTCCAACTGCCACCACCTCATCAGGATTAACCGAACGATTAGGTTCCTTGCCAAAAAACTTCTTTACCTCTTCAATTATTTTTGGCATCCGAGTCATCCCACCAACTAAAATTACTTCATCAATCTCTGAGGCTTTTAGTTTTGCATCTTTCAAACAGGCCTTTACAGGCTCAAACGTTTTTTTAATCAAATAATCAACCAAAGACTCCAATTTTGCTCGCGTTAACTTCATTACCAAATGTAAAGGTTGATTATCTTTTACGGTAATAAACGGTAAGTTAATCTCCGCCTCAAGCGATGAGGAAAGTTCAATTTTAGCTTTCTCAGCGGCATCTTTTAATCTCTGAAGCGCTTGAGTGTCTTTTCGAAGATCAACTCCATTTTCTTTCATAAATTCCTCGGCCAAATAATCAATAATCACCTTATCAAAGTCATCACCTCCTAAATGAGTATCACCATTGGTTGCTTTTACCTGAAAAACACCTTCCCCAAGCTCCAAAATTGTAATGTCAAAGGTTCCACCCCCCAAATCATAAACGGCAATGGTGTGAACGTGTTTTTTATCAAGACCATAAGCCAAAGCGGCCGCGGTTGGTTCATTTAAAATTCGCTCCACCTTTAATCCGGCAATTTCTCCGGCTTGTTTGGTCGCTTGTCTTTGGGAGTCATCAAAATAAGCAGGGACAGTAATCACCGCTTTTTCCACTTTTTCTCCCAAATACGCCTCGGCATCGGCTTTGATTTTTTGAAGGATCATCGCCGAAATCTCTTGGGGAGTAAAAGTTTTTCCTTCAACTTCAACCACCGCCATCCCATTTTGCCCTTCTTTAATCTTATAAGGCAACCACTTTTTATCATATTGGACTGAAGGGTCAGAAAAACGTCGTCCCATCAGCCTTTTTATCGAAAAAATAATTCTTGAAGGATGAATTACCATCTGTCTTTTTGCCACATCGCCAACGATTCTTTTTATTGGGTCAACTACTGAAGGAATAACATTTCTTCCTTCGGCCGAATGAATCACTTTTGGTTTACCTCCTTCCATAACCGCAACACAAGAGTTGGTGGTCCCCAAATCAATCCCAATGATTTTACTCATAGGTAAATAAGAAAAAAACTAATAATTTACATATAATCACCTTTTTTTAACTATTCTTTAGCTTTTTCAACTGCTTCTTCTTCCCTTTTCCTTACCGAAACTCTAACCTGGGCAATCCTTAAAACCTCTTCTCCCATTTTATAACCTTTTCTCAAAACCTCAACGACAAGATTTTCTTTTTCTCCCTCAGTAACATCCACCGCCTCCGCCAAATTGGGGTCAAACTCTTTTCCCAAAAGATCAATCTCCTCAACTCCTTCGTTTTCTAGCAATTGAAGAAACTGATCTTTTATCAGTTTCAACCCAGTGTCTTTAATAAAAATTTCTGCTTTTTCTAGATTGTCCAAAAAAGGTAAAATCTTTAAAAAAAACTCTTTTTTTATTTTCTTCTCCCACTCTTTTTTTTCCTCTAAAACTCTCTTTTGCAAATTTTGATAATCAGCCAAAGCCCGTAAGTACTTATTTTTAAACTCTTCCACCTCTTTTTTTAATTTTTCATTTTCTTCTTTGATTTTCAAAAGTTCTTCCTTTTTGTCTTTTTTTTGAGTGTCTTTCATCATTTTTAATCTTATCAAACTTTTTTCGGATTTAAAAGTTCCTCAATCAAATTAGAAAAATATCTAATTTGAGGAATAAGCGCTCCATAAGGCATCCTTTTTGGCCCAATTAAACCAATGATACCTTTTAAACTTTCTGTTTCAAACTCACCAAAAACACTGGCGCAATTTTCAAACAAAGGATCATAAAAATCCTCTTCTCCCAAAAAATAAATAATCTCTTCGTGAGTTCTTATAAAAGCCTCAATTACTCTTTCCCAAAAACTTATCTCCTCAAGTTTTAAAAATAAATGACGCGTCAGTTCTAAATCAAAAAATTCCGGTCGCTCCAATAAATAACCCATTCCAGCATAATAAACATCTCCTGTACTGGTGGCTGCCACCGATAAAAACCCAGTTTTTTTTGCCAAAACTTTAGCCGCTTGTGATAATAACCGATTGAGATTGTCTTTTTCGTCCCAAATGCTGTTTTTATAAGCCACTTCCTCAGCCGTTGCTAACTCTTTTTCTTTCATTAAATTTTTAATATAAAAACGAAAAGCTTTGGCCGATGGAATTCTTCCTGAAGAAAAGTATTCTTTTTTCAAATAACCTTTCTTGGCAAGCTCAACCATCTCATTTCTTATCGTTGCTGGCGAAACACCCAGTTTATATTTTTTTTCAAGGACTTCCGATCCTACCGGCAACCCGGTTTCGGTATACTCTTGGATAATTGCTTTTAATATCTCAATTTGCCGTTGAGTTAATTCTTCCATAGCTTTTTATTATATTAGCAATCATATACAATATCTGCTAATTTGTCAAGAGGAATTTTTGTTATAATTTTTGTATGCTTGAAAAATTTTATATTGTTTTGGCGGTTGGGGCTTTTATTTTAAAAGATAAAAAACTTCTTATTGTCAAAAAATCTCCTTATGAAAATATTGATGCTGGTCTATGGACTATCCCCGGTGGCAAAATTGAAAAAGATGAATCAATTATTGATGGCTTAAAAAGAGAGATAAAAGAAGAGGTCAATCTTGAAATTTCCAACTATCAATGGCTTGGCGAGGATGTTTTTGAAAGTAATGGTTTTTGGTATCATGCTCAACATTTTTTATGTAACGTTAAAAATGACAATGTTAAGCTAGAAAAAAAATTAACCGCCTTTCACTGGCTTTCAAAAGACGAAATAGAAAACTTCACTTTTCCCAAAAATATTAAAAAAAGAATTAAAGAAATTTTTGAAAAATATGCTTAAACTTGGTGCCCATCAATCGATAGCTGGTGGACTTGATAAAGCAATTGAGCGGGTGGTAAAAATTGGCGGCAACTGTCTTCAGATTTTTTCCTCCTCTCCTCGTGGTTGGAGTTTTACCAAATTAAATGATCACCAAATTAATCAATTTATTAAAACTGCCGAAAAACTTTCTGTCTCTCCTATTTATTTTCACGCTTCTTATCTTATCAATTTAGCCGATGATGGCAAAATTGGTCAACTTTCAAAACAATCACTTATCAACGAGCTTAATCTAGCAAAAAAACTAAAAATCAAAGGCTCAATTGTTCATTTAGGTTCATATAAGAATAAAGTAGAAAGTAGTAAGTATCAAGTATTAATCAATAATATAAAAGAAATCTTGGAAAAAACTCCCAAAGAAACATTTTTTATCATTGAAAATGCGGGCAATCGAAAAATCGGCCAAAGCTTAGAAGAAATAAATCTTATTTTCAAAGATGTTAAAAACCATCGTCTTAGACTTTGTCTTGATACCTGTCATCTTTTTTCCAATGGTTATAAATTTGAGACAGAAAAAGAACTTGATCAATTTCTTGAAAAATTAGAAAAACTAAATCTTTTAGATAAACTGGAAGTTTGGCATCTTAATGATAGCCGTGATCCTTTTAACTCTGGAAAAGATAGACATGAAAACATCGGCCAAGGAACAATTGGCTTAAATGAATTTAAAACCCTTTTAAATCATCAAAAAACAAAAAACTATCCTTTTATCATCGAAACCCCAGGCTTTGGTAAAGAAGGACCTGACAAAAAAAATTTAGATATTTTAAAATCTTTGGTTGAATAAGATATAATTTACTCATGTTTCCCTTACCAGAGGCAATAAAAAATATTTTTTCTATCTTTAAAAAAAACGGCTTTGAGATCTATCTTGTTGGTGGCGCAGTTCGCGACTTTCTTCTTGGAAAAAACCCAAAAAACTTTGACTTTACCACCAACGCTACCCCAGAAAAAATCCAATCGCTTTTTCCAAATTCTTTTTATAACAATACTTATGGTACAGTATCGATTCCGCTAGAAATAGAGGATCTTTATTCTTTACAAAAAACCATCGTTGAGATCACCCCTTTTCGCAAAGAGGAAGACTACACTGACTTTCGTCATCCAGAAAAAATTGAGTGGGCAAAAACATTAGAAGAAGACTTGGCCCGTCGTGATTTTACTATCAATGCCATCGCTTACGATGGTAAAAAAATTATCGATCCCCACTATGGGCAAAAAGATCTAAAAGAAAAAATTATTCGCTGTGTTGGTGACCCCGATAAAAGATTTACTGAAGATGCTTTAAGACTTTTGCGAGCAATCCGTTTTGCTTCCCAACTTGGATTTCTAATTGAAGAAAAAACCAGAAAAGCAATTGAAAAAAATAGTCAACTAATCACAAAAATTTCCTGGGAAAGAATAAGAGATGAGTTTTTAAAGATTTTAAAAAGTGATCATCCAGCCGAGGGTGTTTTATTCTTAAGGAATACCGGTCTTTTAAAATATATCTTACCTGAACTTGACGTTTGTTTTTTTATCCCTCAAAAAAGCCCAAAAAGACACCATATCTACGATGTTGGCACTCATTTGGTTATGTCTTTAAAACACTGTCCCTCAAAAGATGAAATCACCCGCTTTGCCACGCTTATTCATGATATTGGCAAAGCCAAAACTTTTAAAAAAGATGAAAAAACAGGATTAATTACTTTTTACAATCATGAAGTGGTTGGGAAAAAATTGGCAGAAAAAATCGCTGAAAGATTTAAGCTTTCAAGCAAACAAAAAGAAAAACTTGTTAGTCTGGTTGCCTATCATCAATTTACTGTCTCAGAACTGCAAACCGACAAAGCCATAAGACGGTTTATAAGAAATGTTGGCAAAGAATATCTTTTGGATATGCTTGATCTTAGGGTGGCCGATCGCTTGGGTTCTGGGGCAAAAGCTACCTCTTGGCGGCTTGAGCTTTTTAAAAAAAGACTGATTAAAGTTCAAAAAGAACCTTTTAAAATTACTGATTTAAAAGTAAACGGATACGATGTAATGATGATTTTAGAGATAAAACCTGGACCAAAAGTAGGAGAAGTTTTAAAATATCTTTTTGAAAAGGTAGTTAAGAAAAAATTAAAAAATGAAAGAGAAGTTTTACTTAAAGAAATTGAAAAACTTAAGGTGTCGGTGCCGTAATCTCATCAATACTAAACTTTAATAATTTACACTTTCCCCGTGGATCATATAAATTGAAAACAAAACAAATGATATTAAGAATTAAATACGATCCTAAAAAAAGAATCAACCCAATAAAAGCAAACTTAAGCGTTCCTTGGGCTTTTTTGACTTTTTCTGGATTACCAAAAGAAGTCAAATAGTTAAAAGCACCAACAACAAGCATGATAAAAAGGGCTAAAAGAAAAATCCCGGTGGCTAAATTTAAAAGATTGCCAAAAATATTTTCTAAGCATTTCAAAGTAGGAACACCGTCAACACAACAGCTATTACCACTGTTATCTGGTGAACAAATATCCTGAGCGTAGACTAAAAATGAAAAAAAAGAAAGCATTGAAAAAAAATAAATTATTATTGCCCGCTTACTCCAGTAATTACTAAAGTGGGAACGCGTATCTCTCTAGAAAGTCCCAAACCAACGTTAAAAATATTTTCCACTAATACTACTAACGATAACACAATAAATATAATAATCAAACCTAAAACTGCCGCTTGAATTTTGTTTCTTGCTTTTTCTACATTTTCTTTACTTCCTCCCGAGGTAATCCACTCAAAAGCCCCAAGCAGAAGATATAAAATTGCCGCCAACCCCGCTAAAATAAAAAAACCTTTAATAAGAAATCCTAAAATATCACTTAAACTTGGCGGTGTTATACCTGGCTTAATAGTGACCTGTGCATAAACTTTAGGAATAAGATTAATCATAAAAAATAGAAAATTTTAAAATTTATAAATTATCTTAATTATTAAAAAAAAATCTTATTTTGTCAAGGGATATTTGCTGCGGGGCTTGGATTCGAACCAAGATAAGAAGCTCCAAAGGCTTCTGTCCTACCGTTAGACGACCCCGCAAAATTTTAAAGATATATATATTTTACAAAATTTTAAAAAAAAGGCGACCGCTTTTTTGGTCGCCTTTTAGAAAAATCTTTTAAGACATTCTTCTTTTTACTCTGTCTTTGTTGGTTTTGGTGGTAAAGAAAAATCTTTTATCTCATCTGCCTCTCTTATTTCCCTCAAAGCTCTATCCCAAACTCCTTTCACTCTTACTCGATGACCAACTTCGATATTATTTAAACTAACAGATTCTTCGCGCCTGTTAATTATTTTGGTGCTGTCTCCCACATAAACTTTTATTTCACCGCGATTAAGAGTTTTTATCATCAAAACATTTCCCTCTTTTGATAAAACCTCACCAAAAAACACACCCCATCGTTTTTGAATTGATTTGTTGCGGATTAAAGCTGCTTCAATGGTTGACTTTGTTTCATCGGTATATCGACCAATCACATTCACCTCATCACCTACTAAAAACTCACTCAAAGACGATTTCCCCCCAAAATGACGACGAAGTTGGGTTTTTTCAGTGATGTTAACTTGATAAGTTTTCCCATCTTTATTATCAGAGATTCTTATATAATTTCCACCAATCTCAGTAATTTTTCCAGTTAGTCGAGTATCAAATCTTAAAGCTTTTACTTTTTCTTTTATCTGATTTCCTATCTCCTTAATCATATCTTTTTTTTCTTCTTTCATTTCTTTTCTTATCTGCCAAGGTTTAATTGAGGGATTGGCCGTGATAGTTAATTTTATTGATTGTTTTGTCTCTTCTCTAATTTCAAAAATCTTTGGTTTAACTTCTTCTCTTATCGCTTTAATTGTTGGCCTAACTTCTTTTTCAAAAATTTTTTCTGGCCTTTCTGCTAAAACATTTTGAGATGGAACTAATAAATAGAGTAAAAAAAAGAATCCCCAAGATTTTTTTCATAAGAAAATAAAAAAAATTTAATAAACTTCTATTAATCTATTAATTAGTATGCAAAAATCTAAAAAAAGTTGCATTATTCTTGGGTTTGAAGAAAAACAGTGATTTCTTTTTCTGCATAGTTTCCATCTTGATCGTTTGCAGTAATTATTAATAAATTTTCCCCTTCATCTAAATTATAATTCAAAGAAAAATAGCCTTTCTCATCGGCCTTTGTTTGGATATCATTGACATAAACTTCAGCATAAGCTGAAGTTTTTCCAGAAACTTTTATTGAAGGATTGTTGTAAGTAACATTCTCTTTTGGTTCAATAATTTCTAAAATCAATCCTTTTGCAACCGGCTCTGCCGTAGGGATTTCTTCCTGATTAAGACTGGTTTGGTTAGTTATTTGGTTATTTTGAAAAATATTTCTTAATTTGGGATTATTTATTCTTTTTTGTTTTATTAAAAAAATTAAAAGCCCAAAAAATAAGAGGAAAAAAATGATTAATCTGATGTTTCCTTTTCTCATATTTAGCATTTAAATTTTTTTTTAATTGAGATTTTTACGATGATGATTATTATAGTAAGCTTCGTAAACACCAACAATCACAAAAATTATTAAAAGAAATAAAAAAATTAAAGGAAAAGGAAGTGGCTCAATGGGTAAACGCACTCTTACGGGTAAAAAATAAGGAAAACTAAAGATTAAATAATCCAAAAAAAGAGGCAAAGTGCCAGCATGAAAACTAATCTGAAACACTTTTTTAAAATGATATTTTTTTTCGGGTTTTAATTTTAACAAAACAAAAACCAATAAGCTGGCTATAAAAAGATAAAAAAGATTAATCAAAAAAGAAAACAAAAACGCAAAAACAAAAATAAAAAGGAAAATAAAAAAGTAAAAAATGTAAAAAAACTTTTCAATAAAAAAAAGACGCTGACGAATAATTTCTAATGTTTCTTTATTAAAAATAATTTGATTAAAAGAACTCAAAGGAATTTTTTTTACTTTCCCTGCCTCTTTAATAAAAAGATCAGTTTTTGTTAAAAGGGCTTTTGTTGGGTATTGATTAATTTTTTCTTCCGAAGCACTTTCATCAATCACAAAAACAAGTTTTAATCGCTCTTTCTCATCTCTCAACCAAAAAAAATAAGGCCGATTATAAGAAGAAATTAAATAACCTTTATCAATAAAAATGTTTAAATCAGAAGGAAAATTGACCAACGCCGAGTCAACCGATTTTAACCAAAAGTTAATTTTTTGAGGCGAATATCGATATAAAAGACTAACTCCCAACAGAAAATTTAAAAAAACAATTAACGAAACAAAATATTTAAATGAAAAAAGAAAACGAATTTTTAAAATTTTGGTATAATAGGAATAATTAGGAATAAGGCTTTTTAAAAAAATATAAAAAAAGGCCTTGACTTTTTTCATTTTAAGATTTATCATAGATAAATATAAAACGAAAGTCAAGTATTTTTTTTGACTTTCTTTATAATTTTATTAGTTTTTTAAAAATAAAAAAATATGGCACAAGGAGTTTTTTCTCGAACTAAACCCCATTTAAACATTGGTACCATTGGTCATGTTGATCACGGTAAAACTACCTTAACTTCAGCTATTCATTATGTTTTGTCAAAAAAAGGTTTGGCTAAATTTTTAAAATATGAAGAAATAGATAAAGCCCCAGAAGAAAGATCAAGAGGAGTAACCATTAACCTTCATCACTCCGAATACGAAACTGAAAAACGTCATTATGCCCATATAGATGCTCCAGGACATGCTGATTATATTAAAAACATGATTACCGGTGCCGCTCAAATGGATGGGGCGATTCTTGTCGTTTCCGCTCCCGATGGCCCAATGCCTCAAACACGTGAACATATTCTTTTAGCCCGTCAAGTGAATGTGCCTGCAATTGTTGTCTTTTTAAATAAAGTTGATATGGTTTCCGATAAAGAACTTATAGATTTGGTTGAAATGGAAGTCCGTGATCTTCTTACCAAATATGGTTATCCGGGAGATAAAGTGCCAGTCATTCGAGGCTCGGCTCTTAAAGCTTTATCTGACGATGAAGAAGCAATAAAATCAATTGAAGACTTGCTAAAATCTGTTGATGAGTATATTCCAGAACCAGTAAGAGAAATTGATAAACCCTTCCTTATGCCGGTGGAAGATGTTTTTACGATTTCTGGTCGAGGAACCGTGGTTACTGGGAGGGTAGAAAGAGGGGTTTTAAAACTTAACGAAGAAGTTGAAATTGTTGGTCTAAAACCAACTAAATCAACCGTTGTCACAGGAATTGAAATGTTTAGAAAAACTTTGGACGAAGCAAGAGCCGGCGACAATGTTGGTCTTCTTTTGCGAGGTATTGAGAAAAATGAAGTGATGCGAGGACAAGTGGTGGCTAAACCAGGAACAATCACTCCTCATACTGAGTTTGAAGCAGAAATTTATGTCTTAACTAAGGAAGAAGGAGGCCGTCATACTCCTTTCTTCAACGGTTATCGTCCCCAGTTTTACATAAGAACCACCGATGTTACTGGAGAAATTACTCTTCCCTCGGGGGTGGAAATGGTTATGCCAGGAGACAACTTAAAAATTACCGCCAAACTTATTTATCCGGTGGCTTTGGAACAGGGATTAAAATTTGCCATCCGCGAAGGTGGTCATACGGTTGGTGCTGGGGTAATTACTAAAATTATCAAATAAATTGATTTTCAAAGTTAATTTTTAAATATTTTTGCACTTTTACTTTTTTTATGCCCAAAGGAAGAATTAGAATCCGACTCAAGGCTTACGATCATCGCCTAATTGATGCCACTTGCCAAAAAATAGTTGATACGGCGATAAAAACAGGGGCCGCTGTTGTTGGTCCTATTCCTTTACCCACAAAAAAAGAAGTTTATGTGGTTAACAAATCTCCTTTTATCGACAAAGATGCCCGTGAACATTTTGGGTTAATTATCCATAAGAGATTAATCGATATCGTAAATCCCACCAACCAAACAATCGACTCTCTTATCCATTTGGAACTGCCAGCGGGAGTAGAAGTTGAGGTGAAAATGTAATAACTATTTTTGCTTCAAAAACCACTGATAAAGATTTTTAATTTTACTTTTGTAAATTTTAAAATTTTTGATAACTACTAAAATCACCGCTGAAGAAATTCCTAAACTTAAAAAAAGGAAAAGCAACAAAAATTTTGGTACCTCCAACCAAAAAATAAAAACATTGTCAAAAAAATATTTCTTTATCACCTCAAAATCTTCCTAAAAAAGGTTTAAAAAACTTCTTTGTTCTTTTAATACTTCAAATAAAATCTCTCCTAAAATCAAAAAAAACAAGAAACTACTTAAAATTTTTTGGCAATTTCTTTTATCTTATAACCATTTTTTAAAAGCTGAAAAACTTTTTGCTCTTTTTTGTTTAATTTCTCAAAAATTTTTTCTTCTTCCTCAAAAAGATTAAAAATAGCAAAATCGCCTCCTTCATCAGCAATGTCTTTATTTAAAGGAAGAAACTTTTTTCTTTTGCGATAAAACATCTTAAGTTGATTGATAGCGATTTTAAAAAGATAGGGTTTAACTGGTTGAATTTCATCAAAATGATTTAAATTTTTATAAAAGCTAAAAAAAATCTCCTGAAGAAGATCCTCACAATCATCTTTATTTTTTATTTTTAAAAAAAGATATTGATAAAGAAGATATGAGTACTTTTTTATTAAAAACTCAAAATAGTTGATTTCACCACTTTTTATCTTTAAAATTAACTCTTTATCAGTCATAAAAAGGTGCGTCCGCTTGGATTCGAACCAAGGACTCCCACTTTATAAGAGTGGTGCTCTGCCGCTGAGCTACGGACGCTTTAAATATAAATATTATACTACACTCTATTTTTGCTATATTTTTTATTCGCCAATTATTTTTATCAACACCCTTTTTTCTCTTTGACCATCAAACTCGCCATAAAAAATTTCTTCCCAAGGACCCAAATCTAAATAACCATTAGTAATCGCAATCACTACTTCTCTTCCCATAATTGTTCTTTTTAAATGAGCATGAGCATTATCTTCACCAGTTTGATTGTGAAACCAACGGTGATAATCATAAGGGGCTAATTCCTCCAACCAATTAATAAAATCTTTTTTTAATCCCTCCTCCTCATCGTTGATAAAAACAGAAGCAGTAATATGCATGGAATTAACCAAACAAAACCCCTCTTTTACCCTGCTTTCCTCGACTGCTTTTTTCACTTCTTGGGTAATATTAACAATTTCAATTTTTTTCTTTGTTTTTATTTTCAAATATTTGGTGTATGCTTTCATAAAAGTATGATTTAAAAACTTTTAAATAAAAGGCACTCGAAAAATTTTCAAATAATAAAGTAAAACCGAATAAGGAGTATACCATACAAAAAAAAGAAAAATTAAATAAACGATTTTAAAAAAACTAAGACCGGTTGAAAAACGAATCGCTAAATAAAAAAGAATTAGTTTCCAAAAAAAGACAGTTAAGGAAAAAGTGATAAAAAAAATACTAAATATCTTCCCGGCCAAAGAAAAAGTTCTAGGTGGTGGAAGAATAAAATAAAAAAATAATGTTGTAAAAAACCAAATTAAAGTTGGTAAAAGAGAATAAGAAAAAGTAAAAAATAAAACCCTTTTTTTTATTTTTCGATTAAAAACTTTTCCCAAAATATAAAAAAAACCAATCATTAAAAAAAAATTAACCAAAAAAATTAAAAAAGTGAAAGTCGCCGGATAAACATTCTCTCTTAAAAAATAAGCCAACTTAAAATAAATAAAAACTAGCAAAAAAATAAAAACAATCTGCCAATAATCTTTTTCCAATGAAATTTTTCGCATTCCTTTATAGGGAAAAAAAATTAAAAAAAAGAAATTTCTTATAACAAAAATAAAGGAAACGGTAATATTGGCCAGTTTTTTTTTATCAAAAACCATATTGAAGAAGACTAGTAATAGTAACTATTCCTTTCCCAAAAATTAAATAGATAAAAAAAACAATAATAACCGTTGCCGGCAAAATATATAAAAAAGGAAATCGTTTTAAATAAGCGGTTGATTTTTTAAACAAAAAATTTAAAAAACTATTGCCTAAATCATTTGGTTGAATAACAAAAACTTCACCAATTTGTTTTCTAAATCTTAACGAATAACTTTTCATATTTTTAACTTATTGTGTTAAAAATTTTAATAAACGCCTTTCTTGCCCGAAATAATAAACTTTCTGCTGCTTTAAATTTCATTTTAAATTTTTTGGCAATAAATGAAACTTTTTTATTTTCAATATATTTGAGTCGAAGAACTAATTGATACTCCTTTGGTAGTTTTTCAAAAACTTTCTCAATCTTTTTTCTTAGTTCTTTTTTTGTCAATTCCTCATCAATAAAAACCACTTTTAAACTTTCAACGATAAAATCGGGTAAATGAGAAAAAAGAACGGTTTTAATCCTTTTTTTTCTTATCTCATCAATTACCTTATTTTTTGCAATCGTTAGAATAAACGTTTTTAATGAACATTGAAAGTGAAAATCCCGAAGGGCTTCAATAAAATCAAAAAAAACATCTTGAGTCAATTCTTCAGCCCGACCTTTTTCTTTTATTTTTGATTTAATAAAATTAAAAACTAAAGAGTAATTTTTTTTATAAAATTGAAAAAAAGCGGTTTCATCTTTATCAATAATTTTTCCCACAATCTCTTTTTCTTCTTGACTTATCGCCATATTTTTTTATTATATTATAAATTTATGAGGAAAAAAAATTTTAACCGACTTTTAACTTTGGGAGGAATTTTATTTTTGCTTCTTTTATTTCTCTTTTCTTACGAAAAAATTAGCAAACTAATTGAGGAAACAAAAAACGTTTCTCCATTTAAAACATTAAAACAGCAAGATATAAAAAAAATTATCTTTGAAAAAGAAAATAAAAAATATGAAATTTATAAAAAAAATAATTTATGGTACTTAAAAGAAAAAAATATAGAATTTAAGGTCGATAAAGAAAAGATAGAAAAAATTATTGAAGCCATTATTGAAATTAAAAAAGAAGAAATAATCTCAAAAAATAAAAGTAAACATCAAGAGTTTGGTATTGGAAAAAATAAAATCAAAATTTTTACTCAAAATAAACAAATTACTCTTTATGTGGGTAATAATGCTAGTTTCAACACCAATTATCTTCGACTTAACGAAGAAAATGAAGTTTTTTTAGGAAAAAATTTCGACGAATTTTTAACTACTACTGACTGGCGAGATTTAAAAATTAATTTAATTGAAAAGGAAGAGGATATTGAAGAATTAACTTTAAATTATGAAGATAAAACTTTATTCTTTAAAAAAGAAAAAAACCAGTGGACAATTAATCAAAAAAAAGCAAAAAAAGATCGAGTTGACTTTTTTATCAATGAAATTGCCACCCTTAAAGCTAACGATGTTTTGTTTTATGAAAATATTTCTGATATTAACCCATCAATTACTCTTCAAATAAAGGAAAAAAACCAAATCAAAAAAGCTTATTTTTTTGAAAAAGATAAAGATAGCTATTGGTTAACCACTTCTTTTAATCATCTTGTTTATCAATTAAGTATTGTTTATGTCTCATCATTAAAAAAAAGTGAAGAGGATTTTATTCAATAGTGTAAATTTTGTTTTTTAAAAGTAAAAAAATTTTATCTTTATAAACAACAAAATCAGAGGCTTTTTTAATCACTTCAGAAGATATCTGTTGTTGATAATCACCATTTTTGGTCAAAACATAAATCAAACCATTTTCTTTATCAAAAACATAAACTTTATTTAATTCTTTATCAGTATAAATTTTTTTGATAGTTAAATTTTTATTGGGAAAGTTATTTTTAAAATCTTCTTTTACCCCGCTTATAAATTTTAAAATTGATTGAGAAAATCCAATATATATCGCACTATCAATTGCTAATGAATTAGCATCTTCTAAATCAACCGCTTCCCCAATCTTAAAATATGAATTTTTGGAAGAAAAACCATTACCTGAGGGAAAGTATTTATAAATTTCATCATTTTTAACATCTAAAAGATAAAGATTGCCATTATAGGTGGAAACGTCTTGAATTTTGCCCCAATTTGGATCTTTTTCAATTATTTTTTTAATTTTATCTTTATCAACCATTTCAAAAATTCCTTCATCTTCAACAAAAAAGTATATTTTTTCGTCATAAGAAGCGATTAAAGAACTTTTTTTAATTTTTGGATGAGAGTATTTTTCCAATGATTTTTTTTCCAAAGACAAACGATAAATAACTCCTTCATCTTTATCTAAAATAAAAATAAAATAATTTTGTAAAAAAAACCGCTCGCCTTTTGCTTCTTTTCTATCAATGGCAAGATCATAAAACTCTTGATAGTTTTTTGTTTCTTTTTTTATAATTTCGCTTTCTTTTTGGGCAATTATTTTTTCAATTTCCTCAAGTTTTTTATTTTTTGTTTTTACTTCTTGTTTTAAAATGCTAACTTCTTTTTTTGCTTCACTTAATAATTGAGAGGCCTTATCTAAATTCAAGAAAGCAATTTCCTCTGCCTCTTCTAACTTAGAAGAAACTATTTTTTTTGTCTTTTCAATTCTATTATTAATTTCACTTTCTTTTCGGCGTTGATAGCCTAAAATAACACTCCAAAAAAAAATTAAAAAGAGTATTAAGATAAGTAAATATGTCAATGTTTTTTTTGAAGTAATTGATTGATTGACTAATGAAAAAAAATTTTTATTTTCTAAAAAACCAAAATAATTTTTTGCTTCTTCCTTTCCTTTTATCTTAACAAATAAAGCAATCAAACCATAATCATTATTTCCCTTTAAAAAAGGAGTTATTTCCTCAATAATCTCTTCAGGTTCTTTTTTGTTTAAAACATTTTTTATCTCAAAAGATTTTTTAAGTTTGTTAATAAACTCGTTAGTTGTCAAAATAAAAATATCATCAAATTGGATGTATCCCGAAGCTGTTTGCGTTCCACTTATTACTTCTTCAACTTTATTTTTTCTTCTTAAAAATATAACTGCTTCATTTACTGTTTTAAGGTAAGCGATATTATCTTTAAAAAAGATAACTGCTAACGAAATACCAGTTGGCAAATTATTTTCAATAATTACTTGTTTAATAAAGTTGTCTAACTGATGAAGGTTTTCTATTGTTTGAGAAATAAATTTTTGTTTAATTTCGGAAATTAGTTTATTTCCCTCTTCTTTAGTAAAATTTTCCTTAATCTCTATGATTAAAAATAAATTCTCTTCCGCCAAAAATCCGGTAAAGCCGGTTAAATTCTCCTGTCCTAAATAAAAATTAATTTGTTTTCTCATAATATTTATCTTATAAAAAAAATGCACCAAAAAATAAAATAATTGATAAAAATAATTGAAAAAGGCTTAAAAATATTAAAATTTTACTTTTCTCAACCTCAACTGTTTTTATCATCGCCCTTGTTTGTTGAAAAGCAACTAAGGAAAAAAGAAAATAAAGAAAAGAAAAAATTAACGAAAAAGCTTTAAAAAAAAGAAAAATAATCTCTTTGTTATTAAATATGATTAGATTTTCCATTTTTTAAAAGCTGATTAATAATCTTTGCCACTTCTTGAGGCTTGGAAATGTTAATAAACTCAATATTCACTTCATTACCAGCAGTTTGAATAAAAAGATTACCGTAATTAAAAAAAGAAGAAAAAAACCCACTAACTTTGGCAGTAATATCTTCCACTCTATCAATCATAGCAATTGTTGTTTCTTTATAAACTAATCCATAAAAATCAATATCTAAAATGCGTTTATTGGTAATAATTCCCACGTTAAAAAACCAATGAAGAAAATTGAAATAAAAATAACTAAAAACTAATGATAAGCCAAAAAGATTAACAAAAATTATTTGATAAGGGTTTAAATAACTTGGTAAAAAAATGTTTAAACCAAAAATAAAAAGTAAAAGAAAAAAACAGTTGATTATCCAAGGAATTTGAGTAATTGGGTTGGCACGAAGCACTAAAATAGGAACTTCATCGTTGTCTTGTCCATCAAACGTAAGCGAAGGATTTAAACAAAAAGAATAAAGTAGCTTATGGTAAGATTTATTTTTTCCCATTGATATTTATTATAGTAATTTGTTATAATATTTTTTGCCTTGGTGACTAAAGCGGTGTGGACCCACCTCTTCCCATTCCGAACAGAGTCGTGAAACGCACCAGCGCCGATGATACCCCTCCGATTAGGAGGAGGAAAGTAGGTCGTTGCCAAGGCATTTTTTTAAAAAAATAACTTTCATAAATTTAAAGGCTTATTTCTAAAAAGAACTTTTGCTGGCACCAAAAAGATACTTTCTTCAACATTTTCTTTTTTACAGATATCTTCCAAAGAAAAATTTTCTTGACTAAACTCTTTAAATTGTTTTAAAAATAGATCAAAAAACATTTGATTATTTTTTAAAATGGATTCAGTTAGATCCAAATAAGATTCAAGACCACAACTTTTATCACCAGAAAACTGACCCTCAATCCATTGATAAAGACAGTCGTTTTCTATTAAAAAGTAACTTTTTTCTCTATCATTTTTTATTTCTACTTTTATTTTTCTATCTTTGATATATGCGGCGACGGTTGACTGCTGATTTTGAAATAAACACTGCCAAGGACCTTTTAAATCAATGGTTACTTTTGAAATCTTTGGGGTAGGTAAAAAAAACTTTTTAGTTGGCGAAAGATTTTGATTAAAAGAAGAATATTCTTGTTTTTGATTAAATTTTAATATTAAACCAATAACTATCAAAACTAAGGGAAAAAAAATGACAATCTTTGAAAAAAAATAAAAAAAATCATCAAAAAATTGATTTCTCATAAAAAACACTCAAAAAAGTTTATCTTCATTTTTAATTTTTCCTTTCTCTTCTGGTAAAAAACCAATTTTTATTTCTGAAAGGGCTTTTCCCATGATACTTTCCAAATCACCACTCACACCTAAAAGATTATCAATTACTTTTCTTATGTTTTTTTCTTGTTTTGCCCACTTTAAAGCAAAAAATCGTTTTTCTTTTTCAATATCTTCTTGAAGTTGTTGATGAGCTTCAATAATTGCTGACAATCTTTGTTGAAACTCAACACTGGTTAAATAACGCCAAAGAACTTCCTTTTTTTCTTCTTTACCGGCAACTGAATTTTTAATCGCTTGGATACTAATTAAACTATGACGAAGAACCGTAGTTAAAGACAAAGCTGAATCGATCTGACAAACCCAAGCCCCTTGATAAAAACCAAAATATTTAATCTCTTGCGGCAAAACATTACTTACTAAAACAGCAATTTCTGCTTTTACCGTCCGTTGATCATCTTTTAGTTTGGCAATCCATTCTTCGCTCCAATTTTTAGTTCTTTTTAATTCCCAAATAATTGTTCCACAAGATCTTCCAAATTCATTTTTTACTACTTGAAGAATATCCGCCCCCCTTACTCCTTTTGGCACTTCTTTAATCTCATCTAAAGGAAACTCTTTTTTTAACATTTCCTCAAGATGAAGCTCTAAAATTTCTCCCTGAAGCTGTTGTGACCCTTGTTCTAATTTTTGTTTATATTCTTCTACCAATTTTAAAGCATCATTTAGCTTTTTATCCTTTTCCAAAAGTTTTAATTGGAATTCTTTTTCTAATTGTTCTTTCTGTTCTCGTCTTATTTTTTCCAACTCCTCAAAAAGCTTTTTCTCCATCTCAAGTCTTTGTTTTTCTTTTTCAAACTGGACCTGTCTTATAAGTTTATTTAATTCTAACAATTGGTCTTGAAGAAGTTTATTTTGTTTTTTTAGTTCTTCGTTTTCATTTATTTTATCCTTTATCTCAATTACTAACTTTTCTTTTATTTTTTTTGAAAGTTCTATCCTTAGTTCCTCCTCAATTTTCTTTTTTTCTTCAAAAAGCCGTTTTTGATATATTCTTTGATAATTTTCTTTTATTTGATGAGATAAAGCCTCAGTTAAAGGAATAGTTTTTTTACAATAAGGACAAATTATTTGATTATCCATTTATTTTAAAGCTAAGTTAAAAATCCAATTAATAATTGAAAGGACAATACTAAAAATCACTGCCCAAAAAAAATTAGAAACAATAAAACCGGAAACAAACCATGACACAAGAAAAATAATAAAACCATTGATTAAAAGACGAAAAAGACCAAGGGTCAAAAGATTTAAAGGAAAAGCTAATAATTCAAGAATCGGTTTTAAAAAAGTATTCAAAATCCCCAATGCTAAAGCGACGATAATTGCCGTTTTAAAATCTTTAATATAAATACCCTCCAAAAAATAATCGGCTAAAAACACAGCAAAACCGTTAACTAAAAGATTAGCGATTAATTTCATAAGATTTTATATTAAAATTATATCCATGTTTTTGCTTAATAATCAACGGATTTTAAAAATTAAAAAACTTTTTAAAAATTTAAATTTAGAGGCATTTTTGATTTCTAATTTTTATAACATTATTTATCTTACGGGATTTCAAGGACTTTCTTCCCACGAAAGAGAAAGTTGGTTTTTAATTACTAAAAATAAATCCTATTTTTTTACTGACAGTCGCTATTTTCTTTCTTCTAAAGAATTAAAAAATAAAGAAATTATCATTCTTTCTTCGGAAAAAAATCTATTATTTTATCTTCAAGAAATTTTTAAAAAAGAAAAAGTCATCAACTGTGGTTTTGAGGCCGACGATTTAAAAGTTAATGAACTTTATATTTTGATAAAAAAAATAAAAAATGTTAAGTTTATTCCAACAGAAAAAATAACTCTCAAACAAAGAGCAATAAAAGACAAAAAAGAGATAGAAAAAATTAAAAAAGCTTGTCAAATAGGAGATGAATGTTTAAAAACAATAATTAAATTGATAAAGCAAGGAGTTTCTGAAAAAGAACTGGCTTTTAAAATTGAGTTTTTTATAAAAGAAAAAGGTTTTGATCTTGCTTTTTTTCCATTAGTTGCCTTTGATAAAAACTCTTCTTTACCTCATTACAATACTCAAAACGGAGAAAATAAAAAATTAAAAAATAAAGGCGTTATCCTTATAGATTTTGGCGTCAAATTTGAAAATTACTGTTCTGATATAACGAGGATTTTTTTCTTAGGAAAACCCAATAATAACCTTTTAAATCTTTATCAAAAACTTTTAAAAGCCCAGGAAAAAGCCATTAATTTCTGTCAAAAAGAAAGACTGGCAAAAGAGATTGATCTTTTTTGTCGAGAAACTTTGCCAAAAGAGCTTCCTCATTTTTCTTCTTTTTTTTACTCTCATGCGACTGGTCACGGCGTTGGTTTAGAAATTCATGAATTGCCAAAAATATCAATAAATAGTCAAGATAAAATTATTAAAGATCAAGTTTTTACCGTTGAACCAGGAATTTATATCCCAAAAAAATATGGCTTAAGAATTGAGGATACAATTTTAATTGAAGAAAACGGAGCAAAAATCCTCACTCAATTTGATAAAAAAATGATGATTTTATAAATCACTCTGATTTTTTGGATTTTCTTGACTATTTGATCTTTGAGCGTTTTCTTCTTCTATGTTTAGACTTTCTTCCATAGTCATTGCTTTTGCTTTTTCTTCTTTTTTAGTAGCTTTTACTTCAACTAGCTCTTCGTCGCTTTTTTCTTTTAATTTTTGAGTGATTTCTTTTTCTTTTTCCATCATCATTTTTACTTGTTTTGCTGCTTCTAATTTTGCTCGAAGATAGGTAATTAGCTGCTCACCGCTTAAATTATTGATTAAAAATATCGGTAAAATATAACCAACATCATCCAAACCTTGTTGTCTTAGTTCTTCATTGGGTGATAAAAGTTTATTTAAAGTATTGGTAATAAAAACAATATCCTTATCAACCCAATCTTCCCGACTTTTAATATTTTCAGAAACCGGTACTTCGCCTTTTTCATATTGATTCGTCCACATTTTTTTTACTTCCTCATATTCTTCTAGAGAAATAGTTGGAGGAACCGAAATAATTTGTTCTGGTGCTTTTTCTGGTTCGGTAATAATTGGTTGTTCAATTACCTCTTGAACTTTTTCTTTTGCTACCTCTTCTTTTTTTGCTACCTCTTCTATTAACTCTGGTTTTTCTTTAATTGTCTCTTTAAACACTTTTAAAATGGTTTTTATTTGTTCTTTCGGCAATCTTGTTTCCTCGCAGACTTTTTGAACGATAGCTAACGGATGTTCACTAATATTTTGTGCGAAGGCGGTTAATGTTTTTTGTACCATGTTTTGAGAAACATTGGTTTTTTGAGAAATTATTTGATGAAGATTAGAGTTGTTTGTTAAATTGTTAGTAATAGCTTGAATTTTTGGTGCTGATAATTTTGTTTTAAACGAAATAACTTGAGTGACTGGAACAACCTGAGGAAGGGTTTTAACAAGCTGTTGTTTTTGCGATATCTGCTCAAACTTTGAAGAAGAAAGAGTAGAAACAATTCTTTGTGCAATTTGATCTTGTCTAATCGCCCGGTTGGTTAACTCTGTTCTTAAATGAAGGTAACGCTGTCTTTCAGTTGGTGTTTGTGCATTCATTGGATTTTTTAAGTAATTTAAGTTTTGGGTTATTTGTTGATACATTTGCTTATTAGTTTCGATGTGAGCTATTTCAGTTAGTTTTGAAACATGAAGATTAAGCGATTTGCTAATTTCTTCTGTTTTGGCTTTTTTAATTTCTTCAATTGTTTCTAACTTTACTCTTACTGGTATCTCAACCTCTTTTGGAATTTTTAAGGTAGTTGAAGTAAAAACTGGCGAAGGCGACGGTGATGGTTGAGGAGTAGGTCCACCTCTTAATTGATCGTAAATCGACATTAAAATATTTTTTGTTGCATAGATTCCATCACAACAATAATCACGAAAGATTCGAAGAAGCCACCACGGAAAAAAAATTACCGCCCAAAGCATAATAAGACTGATAATATATTCCGCATAAGTATCGATATAATTAGCACTATTTACTACCGATAAAACTTGAGCCGGCCCACCATATAAAATAGTTGTTCCTGTGGGAAAAATATAACCAGCAATTGTTCCCGCTCTTGAAAAATCAAAAGGAAAAGGAATGCCATTTTGCCATAATACTTTCAAAGCATAAATAAATAAACCTAAAAGCGGTCCATAAAATAACCATTGAAAAAAAACCCCAATCCAAATAAAACCAATATTACGAATAAAAACAAAAGGCAAAAGCAAAGCTAAAAAAGGAGAAACAAAAATTAAAAACCAAAGGATAATTTTTCTAAGAATAATCATTATTCCCAAAACATAGTAGGTGACGTTAGTTAACTTTAGAAGAAAAAGTTCGGTTTTAATTGACTCTTGAACTTTGTAATTTAAATCTTTACAAAAAATTGCTTGATAATTTTTTTCATCAAATGTGTTTGAAAAATAAATATTAAAAATATCTTTTCCTCCCAAAGTCTCGGTAAAAAATTTCATTAATACATCTGATAATTGAATTAAGGTTAAAACAATTGAGGCAGAAAAAGTAATAAACAAAAGAACACCAATTAATTTAAAAATCTGCGGCCAAATCTCAATTTTTTGATAAAAGTTAAACCGCTGATTTAAAATCAATCCTAAACCAAAAATAGCCGCCACAATCAAAGTAAAAAAATATGCGACATTTCTTACATTTGACCAAATCGTAAAAATTGAGGGATGACTATCTATTGAAGGATGAGACAAAACCCAGTGAATAAACTGTCTTGCTCGCTCATCGGCTTTTCCCTGAGTCGTTATTTCCTCATCATCAACCCAAAAATGATTATTAACTGGATCTTTTTTAAACTCTTCATAGGAAGTAACACATTTTTCTCCCATCTGCGAATAAATCTCAGAAAGACCTTCAGGACAACCATAACCCAAAGAGCAGGGACGTGGTTCAGTCAAAACTTGGGCTTTAACTGGAAGTTTTAAAAAAAATAAAAAGAAAAAAATGAAAGTTAAAAAAACAAGCTTTTTTTTATTCATTTTTTCTACCCTTTTTATTTAACTAATTCTTTTAAGCCAAAAAAATAATAAGAAAAAAGATATAAATATCAAACCCAAAAAACTATTCATATAAACTCCTTTTACTTCACCCGAAGTAGGAGGAGGCGAAGTTGGTTGAGAAGGAGACGTTGGGTAAGGAGAAGGAGTTGGTGAATTTTGAGGATTCCACAAAACACAAAGCTCTGTTTCCCCTGGTGCTTGGGCAATAATTTTAAAATTAACATAAGCAAATGTTCCTTGACCAGAAAAACCACTCTGATTTTCTCCACTAAAAATAAGTTTTCCCTCTCCTAAATTATTAGTGGAAACCGAAGTCATAGCATTACCTGCAGTAGTAGAAACGTATTCTAAATACCGTGTATCATAAGTCATTCCAATTTGTGCGGAAGTGATATTTTCTCCTTGGGTATCGATATTAATAGTAAACTGGACTGTCTGTCCACGGGTAAATCCGCCTTCCGGTGGCTGAGGAGCAATTAAATCAAATCTAACGGCATAGGTAGGTAAAGGAATAAAGAAAAAAAAGAAAATAAAAAACAAACTAATTAAAAAAAATCTAAACTTTTTCATAATTTATAATATATACCAATTTTATTCTATTGACAAGAGATATTTTTTTTGTTAAATTAAATTTTATGAATAAAAAAAAATTTCTATCATTGTTTCTTTATATCTTTCTTTGTTTATTTTTTTATTTAACACCCTTATCTTCGGTTTCTGGACAGGAAAATTTGGATAAAACAGTTAACTATATTTGTCTCAAAAAAATTCATTGTAATGAAAGTTCTTCTTGTACTTCAAAACACATTCATCGTGTCCAATTAAGTACTGATCCTCAAAAGAGATTTCCCTCAAATAAAGAAGTTTATATAGCCGAATGTGTCTATTATACTGAAAATAATCAAATAGTGGGAACCTGTACCACTGGTAGTGATAATCTTGATCAACAAATTTTTAAAGCTAATAACTTTAGTATTTTAAGTAATAAAATAAGTTATTCCCTATCAACAAATGAAAATTATGGTATCTTTAAAATCGAAAACAATCAAGCAAAAAAAATCAACCCTCAGTCTTTCACCACTAACGCCGCCGGCGAAACACCTGTTTTGGAATGGCAATCATATACTCCGCAAAGCCATGAACGTAAATGGTATGGTTTTTTTATTACCCAAACTCAAGAAGATCAACAAATGGGTCAAGGTCAAGGTAGTTTACAACAAGGAAAAGTTGAATTTCCTCCTTTTCAAGATAAAGATTGTGCCACAATCGCTTGGGATCCAGCGGGAAGGGTTTTTGATGCAAAAACTTTGGAACCAATTCCCAACGTTCAAGTAATGTTGTTGAAAAACTATAATGGCCAATTTGCTGATGCCCGAAGATCAGAACTTACCATTGTTAATCCCTATATAACCTTAGAAGATGGTGGGTTTAGTTTTTTTGTAAGTAACGGCCAATACAAACTTACTCCTTCTCACCCAAATTACAGTTTTCCTGTAAATTCTTTAAACGAAATTAGTAAAAATTATGACCAGATTTATCTTAACCCTCGCTACGGTAAACCAAAAGAACCAAAAACATTAATCTATCCAGCACAAACTGGAGAGATAATTAACGTCTTAAATCGAATGGAGTTTCGAGATATACCCTTAAAACCAAATAACAATGTTGGCTATACTTATCAGCTTAAGGTTTATAGTTTTACTCAGCAAATAAATAAACTCACCCAAGAAATTGTGTTTTCTGGAAAAGCTTCTCATCCCTTTACTAAAGTTACTTTATATAAAAAAAGCATTGACGAAAATGGCCAAGAAACAAGTGAAGTATTTGGTTCTTATCTCTCCAACCATCTTGGTCAATTTAATTTTTCTATCCCTCTTTCCAGTTTAAAAGAAAATGAGTCAATAACCGATGCTCAATTTGAAAAAAGTGATTTAACAAATTTAAATTTCAATCAACAAAGCCTAATGGAAAAAATTAAATCTTTATTGACGAAAATCTTTAAAAAAGTTTCTGCTCAGCAAAGTAATGTTGTCACTCTTAAAATTAACCCCATTCTTCCACGCCTTGAGGGTTTTGCTTATGATGAAAACCGAAAGGTCCTTCCAAATACAAAAGTTGGTATTTATTTAAGTTTTTCCAATGTTCCATACTATACTACCACGACCGATGAAAAAGGCTATTTCCAAATTCCAAGCAACAAATTACCCAATGAACCTTATGAAATTCGTTATCAAACAGAAAATAAAGAAACTATCAAACTTTCAACTTCTAAATTTTTAAGTCAAAATGCCTCTTATTTAACAAAAAACAAAATTAACCTTAACCAAGTAGTTGATGAAAAAAGAAAAGTAATTACTCCAACCAAAATCTCGCCAACGAAAACAACGACAAGTTTTAATTCTTATTTCCCATCTCATCAATCGCCCACCTCAACTTCTCAAACACCTTCCTCCTCATCAACCGGGAAAACTAATGTTATTTTATTAACCATTTTAATTCTTTTAATTCTAATTATTACCGTCTTTGTTCTTATTTTCTTTTACTATCAAAAAAATCGCTCTCAATCTCAATTTTAAAATTAACCGATAAAACAACCTTTCTTTTTATTTTTGTCGACGATAGACTATAGACAAAATACTTTTGCCCAAAATAAAATAAGTTAAATACTCTATGTTGGCAAAAATCTTTTCGGGAACAACGATTGGTTTAGATGGAGTTTTAATTGAAGTTGAGGTCGATGTGGCCAATCGTGGTTTTCCCACTTTTACTATTGTTGGCCTTCCTGATAAAGCCGTTGATGAAGCCAAAGAAAGAGTAAGAGCGGCCATCATAAACGCTGGTTTTTCGATGCCTGATTCAAGAATTACGGTTAACTTAGCACCCGCTGATATCCCAAAAGTCGGTTCTGGTTTTGATCTGCCAATTGCTATTGGGATTTTGGCAGCATCAGGAAAAATAAAAACCGATTTTCTTTCCCAAAGTTTATTTTTAGGAGAATTATCTTTAAAAGGAGAACTTCGCAAAGTTCCTGGTGCTTTACCAATTGCCTTAATGGCCAAAGAAAAAAAGATAAAAAATCTTTTTCTTTCACCACCAAATTCTTTAGAAGCTTCAATTATTGAAAATCTCTTGCTTTATCCGGCAAAAAATTTAACCGATATTATTCTTCATCTTAATCAAATAAAAGAACTTTCACCTCAACCTCATTTAAAAATTGAAGAAATTTTAAGCGAAGAAAAGTACGAATTTGATTTTGCTGATATTTACGGTCAAGAACAGGCAAAAAGAGCTCTAACAATTGCCGCCGCCGGTTTTCACAACGTTCATCTTCGCGGAGTCCCCGGTGCTGGAAAAACAATGCTTTGTCGTGCCTTTTCCTCCATTCTTCCTCCAATGGAAAAAGAAGAAATTTTAGAAGTTTCAAAAATTTACTCAGTGACTGGTCTTTTAAATAAAAAAGATTTTATCATAAGTCGCCCTTTTCGTGCGCCTCACCATACCACTTCACGAATTGGTCTTATTGGCGGAGGAACTAATCCAACCCCTGGAGAAATTTCTCTTGCTCACCGGGGAGTTTTATTTTTAGACGAGTTTGCCGAATTTCCTCGATCTGTTTTGGAGGCTTTGCGCCAACCTTTGGAAGATGGAATCGTTACCATCTCCCGCGCCTCAGGTAGTATTACTTTTCCCAGTCGCTTTTTACTTTTGGCCGCCTCTAACCCCTGTCCTTGTGGTTATTTAGGTCATCCAAAAAAACCCTGCCGCTGTTCTCCCTCTTCCATTATCAAATATAAAAAACGCCTTTCTGGCCCAATTCTTGATCGAATTGATATTCATGTAGAATTACCACCGGTTGATGAAGAAAAACTTGCCCATTATTCTGGCGGCGAAAAAAGCATTAAAATCAAAGAAAAAGTAATCTCTGCCTATGAGCGCCAAAAAACACGTTTTAAAAATACTTCAATAAAAACTAACGGCGAAATGACTCCCAAAGAAATAAAAGAATTTTATCATCTAACTTCTGAAGCAGAAAGTCTTTTAAAACAAGCCATCTCTCGTTTTTCTCTTTCGGCAAGATCATATTTTAAGATTATAAAAGTCTCCCAAACCATTGCCGATCTTGAAGGAAAGGAAAAAATTGAAAGTTATCATATTGCTGAAGCCCTTCAATTCCGTTTAAATGAAGAAAATTAGTTTTATTTTTCGATAACAAAATTACCCACTTTTCCCACAACGTAAATAAACCGATACCTTTTTCCTTGAAGATATTTTTTAATTTTATCTTCACTTAAAGCCTTTTTTTCTATTTCTTGTTTCACGTTTAACGTTGAACGTTTAATTTTGATAACAACTCTTAACTTTCCATTAACCTGAATGGGAATCGCTACCTCCTCCTCTTCAAACACTTTAGCTTTTGGCCAAGAAGATAAGTGAATCGATGTTTTTTCTCCAAAAATTTCCCGCCAAATTTCCTCAGTTAAAAATGGTGCAAATGGGGCTAAAATCTGTAAAAATTTTTTCGCCTCATTAACGTTTAACGTTGAATGTTTAACGTTTAACGCCTTTTCCCATTCATTGACAAACTCCATCATTGCGGCAATTGCCGTATTAAACTTAATATGAGAAACATCATCGGTTACTTTTTTAATTGTTTTATTCAACTTGGAAACTAAATTCTTGTCTTCTTGATACTTGCTGCTTGCTTCTTGATACTGACTTTGATAAATCTCCCAGACTCTTTTTAAAAATCGATAACAACCTTGCAACGCCTTAGTTAACCAAGCAATCTCTTGACTAAATGGTGCCATAAACATCTCATATAAACGCAAAGCATCCGCCCCATACTCAGAAACAACATCATCAGGATTAATCACATTACCAAAAGACTTACTCATCTTTCGATTATCTTCAGCCAAAACCATACCAACATTGCGAAGTCGCAAAAATGGCTCTTTGAAATTCAAAAGCCCCAAATCATACAAAGCCTTTACCCAAAAACGTGAGTATAAAAGATGCAAAACCGCATGCTCTGCTCCTCCCAAATACCAATCAACCGGAAGCCAATCACCATAATTTTTAATTAAAAAGTCAAAATTTTCGCGTCTAATTGATGTATGAGCTAAACTTTGACCTTCAACACCTTTATCCCATAATGGAAACGCCAAAAAATACCAACAACTACCTGCCCAATTAGGCATTGTATCAGTTTCTCTTTTTGCGGGTCCGCCACAATTGGGACAAGTGGTTTTCACAAAACTTTCAATATTTGAAAGCGGTGACTCCCCTGTCTCTGTTGGTTCATATGAAGAAACATAAGGAAGTTTTAAGGGTAAATCTTTCTCCTCCAACGGAAACCATCCGGCTAAATTTTTATTTTCAGTTTTTTCTTCTGGAGTTTTCTTTTGGTTTAATTCTTCTTTTTCTTTTATTTCATTACGATACAATTTACTTTGCCAGTAAGTAATCCCTTTTTTTGCGCAACTTTCACAATAAACCATCGGAATTGGCTCACCCCAATACCTTTGTCTTGAAAAAATCCAATCACGAAGTTTATAAGCAACCGCTTTTTTCCCCAATCCCAATTTTTCTAATTTTTCAGTGATTTTTTTAATCGCTTCTTTCGATTCCAATCCAGAAAATTCACCGGAATTAACCAAATACCCATAATCAACAAAAGCACCCTTTTTCCATTCATTTTGAATTTTGAATTTTGAATTTTCTTTTGGTAAAACTACTACTTTTATTGGTAGATTAAATTTTTTAGCAAATTGATAATCACGCTCATCATGGGCTGGCACCACCATCACCGCTCCCTCACCATACCAACCCAAAACATAATCCGCCACCCAAATTGGGATTTTTTCAGAAGTTAAAGGATGAGTCGCTTTTAAAGTAGTATCAACCCCTGTTTTTTCTTTGGCTAAATCAGTGCGTACCAAATCCATCTTTTTTTTAGCTTGCTCAACATATTCCAAAATTTCTTTTAACTTTTTATTTTCTATTTTAAATTTTTGATCTTTAATTTCTTCAATTAACCAATGTTCTGGAGCAACAACCAGGGCTGTTACTCCATATAAAGTATCCGCCCGGGTGGTAAACACTTTTATAAACTTATTTTCATCAATTTTGAATTTTATTTCTGCTCCTTCCGACCTTCCAATCCAGTTTTTTTGCATTTGCAAAATCCCTTCCGGCCAATCAAGATCTTTTAAATCCTCCAAAAGTCTCTTTGCATAAGCCGTAATTTTAAAAACCCATTGAGGTAAAGTTCGCCTTTCAACCTCTTTTCCGCATCGCTCATGAGTGTTATTTGGTAAAACTTCTTCCTCTGCTAGGCCTGTCTTACAATATGGACAGTAGTAAATTGGCATTTCTTTTTTATACAAAAGCCCCATCTTAAAAAACTGAATAAAAAGCCATTGAGTCCATTGATAGTAAGATGGGTCGGTAGTTGAAAATTCCTTATCCCAATCATAAGAAAATCCAAGCATCTTCATCTGGCGTTTGAAGTTTTCAATATTTCTTGGAACCAAATCCATTGGGTTTTTTTTAGCCTTAATAGCGGCGTTTTCTGCCGGCAGTCCAAAAGCATCCCATCCCATTGGATGAAGAACTTTAAATCCTTGCATTCTAAAAAAACGGGCTAAAACATCGGTTCCCGTATAAATTCGAACATGGCCAACATGTAGACCCGCCCCTGATGGATAAGGAAACATCGCCAAAATATACTTTTTATCTTTTTTATCTTTTTCTTCCAAAGGCGGTGTTTGATAAATTTTTTCCTTTTCCCAAACTTTTTGCCATTTCTCTTCAAATTCTTTTGGTTGATATTTTTTTCCCATATTTTTTATTTTAACAAAAATGATATAATTTTTTTATGGTAAGAACAAGAATTGCCCCCTCCCCAACTGGGGAAGATCTTCACATTGGCAATTTATATACCGCATTAATCAACTGGGCCTTTGCTAAAAAAAATAAAGGAAAATTTATTGTCAGAATCGAAGATACCGACAGACAACGTTTAGTTTTGGGGGCTGAAAAACAAATTTTAAAAACCTTAAAAGACTTTGGTCTTGAGCCTGATGAAGATCCAGAAAAAGGAGGACCATTTTCTCCCTATCGTCAATCAGAAAGAATAGAAATCTACCAAAATTACGCCCACCAATTGATTGAAAAAGGTTTTGCTTATTACTGCACCTGTTCTAAAGAAAGACTAGAAAAATTAAGAAAAGAACAACAAGAAAAAAAACAAATCCCCCGCTACGACGGTCACTGCCGCAATTTAAATCTCTCTCGCGTTAATCTTGAAAACAAAAAAATTCCTTATGTGGTAAGACTTAAAGTACCAAAAGATAAAAAAATTACTGTCTACGATTTAATTCGTGGTGAAATTGTTTTTAATAGTAATGATATAGATGATCAAATTCTTTTAAAATCAGATGGCTTCCCAACCTATCATTTGGCCGTTGTTATCGATGATCATCTTATGCAAATTTCTCACGTCATTCGTGCCGAAGAATGGCTTTCTTCAACCCCAAAACATATTCTTTTATATCAAGCTTTTAACTGGCCTTTGCCTGTTTTTTGTCATTTACCAATTTTGCGCAATCCTGATCGATCAAAACTTTCCAAAAGAAAAAATCCGGTTTGGGCCTCGTGGTACTTAAAAGAAGGATTTTTGCCTCAAGCCGTCTTAAATTATTTAGCGTTAATGGGCTGGTCACATCCTGAGCAAAAAGAAATTTTTGATTTAAAAGAGTTTGTTAGCGTTTTTGATTTAAAAGACATTCAAGTAGTTGGCCCGGCTTTTGATCCAGTAAAACTTGAGTGGTTAAATGGTGAGTGGATTAGAAAAACTCAAAACTCAACACTCAAAACTCAAATCATAAAATACTACAAAAAATATCATGACAAAGAGTTAAACCAAGAACTTGTTGAAAAAATAATTCCTTTAGTCAAAGAAAGAATGAAAAAACTTTCTGACTTTTGGTTTTACTGCCAATTTTTCTTTGAAGAACCAAAAGTTGATTGTAATCTTATTAAAGACAAATCTTATTTAAAAAATATTTATCACGCCTTAGAAAAAATCGAGGATTGGACGACCCAAAATATTGGTCAATCAATGCACGAACTTGCAAAAAAACTGGGGATTAAAACTGGGGATTTTTTTATGACTCTTCGCATCGCAATCTGCGGCAAAAAAATCTCTCCTCCTTTAAATGAAAGTATGGAGATTTTGGGAAAAGAAAAGTGTTTGGAAAGAATAAAAAGAGTAATAAAACAAAACGGCTGAGGTTTTGTTTTAAAAATCTTAAATATATATTTTCAATTTCAATATTGAGTCAAACTCGACAATTTCGCCTAACTCAACAAGTCAATTTGAACTTGGTGGACCGAAGGAGATTCGAACTCCCAACCTCTGCAATGCGAATGCAGCGCTCTACCAATTGAGCTATCGGCCCAAAAAGTGTCTTCGGGGAGAATCGAACTCCCACCAGAGGCTCCGGAAGCCCCTATTCTATCCATTAAACTACGAAGACAAAAATTTAAATAATATTATAGCAAGTAATATTCTATATATTCCAAAAATAATCAATGAATTTTTTTTCAAAAAACCAAGTAGCCATTTAACCGAAATTAATGCAAAAATAAAAGAAACAAAAAATCCAATTAATAACATCCACAATTGATTAAGATTAGTCAAAAAAATATCTTTTGATTTATAAAGATCGTAAAATGAAGCCATAAAAATCGTTGGAATCGAAAGAAAAAAAGAATATTTAGCCGACTGATCACGTTGGTAGCCTAAAATAAGCATTGATAAAATTACTACTCCCGACCGCGACACACCAGGAATCACTGCGAAAGACTGGGCTAATCCAATAATTAAAGCATCAAAAATGTTAATTTCTTCAATTTTCTTTTTTAAGACAATCTTTTTTTTGTTCACTAAAATTTCAATAATAATAAAAAAAATCCCCACCAAAATTAAAGAAACACCAATAAGAATTAATGATTCAAAAAAAACATTTTTAATCACCTTATAAAGAAAAAACCCAACCAAGGCCGTTGGTAAAAAAGAAAAAAACAAATTTTTTAAAATCTTAAAATTACCTTTTAATTGATTAAAATACAAAAAAACAACCGAAAGTATCGCCCCACTTTGAATAAAAACCTCAAAAAGTTTTTGAAAATCAGTTTGAGAAATATTTAACAACTTAGAAGTTATTATAAGATGTGCAGTTGAAGAAATTGGTAAAAACTCAGTTAGCCCTTCAACCATTCCCAAAACAATCGTCTTTAATAAATCCATAAAATAAATTATAATACTTACTACTTAATACTTGATACTAAAATGAGTATTGCCTTAGTTCATGATCAACTTTCCGAATTTGGTGGTTCAGAAAGAGTTTTAGTGGCTCTAAAAAAAATTTTTCCCAAAGCTCACGTTTTTACCCTTGTTTACCAAAAAGAAAAACTTGGTTCTCATAAAGATATTTTTAAAAATTGGCATATAAAAACCTCCTGGTTTGATAAAATTCCAATTTTGCGTAATTTCTATTCTCCCTTTCGTTTTTTGACACCCTTTATCTGGGAAAGTTTTGATTTTTCAAAATACGACTTAGTTATTTCCTCCTCAGGTAGTTGGATGGCAAAAGGAATAAAAACCAAAAAACCAACAATTCATGTTTCTTACATCCATCACCCACCTCGTTACCTTTATGGCTATGAGACGGCCATTGAATGGAAAAAATATTTACCTGTTCGAATTTACGCCTATATCGTAAATCATTTTTTACGCATTTGGGATTTTTATTCATCAAAAAGACCAGATTATATTATTACTAATTCTAAAGAGACTCAATCTCGAATCAAACGTTTTTATCACCGCGATTCAGTTATTATTTATCCCCCAGTTGACATCCCACAAAAGTTACAAGTTACAAGTTACAAGTTACATAATTATTATCTTACTGTTTCCCGCCTTGCCAAAGCCAAACATATTGATGTTTTAATAGAAGCAGCAAACAAATTAAAATTAAATCTTAAAATCGTTGGTACCGGTCGCGATGAAAATTATCTAAAATTAATCGCCGGAAAAACGGTTGAGTTTTTAGGAAATGTTAATGATCAAGATCTTAGTATAATTTTAAAAAACGCCAAAGCCTTTTTATTTGCCTCCCGTGACGAAGAATTTGGCATTGCTCCCGTTGAAGCAATGGGGTATGGTGTGCCAGTCATTGCCTATAATTCAGGCGGCATTCCCGAATATATCAAAAATGGAGTCAATGGTTTCTTGTTTAATCAATTATCTGCCGAAAGTTTAATTGAAAAAATTAAAAAATTCGAAACTCTTGATAGAGAAAAAATTTTAAAAATGAAAAAAGAAGCAAGAAAGAGAGCCGAAGAATTTACTTTTGAAAGGTTTAAAAAAAATCTTCTTTTATTTTTAAAAGAAAAAAATATTCCCTTTAGCGTTGACAATTAGGACAAAAAAAACTACTTCTTCCGCCTTGTTTTATCCTTTTAATTGAAGTACCACAAATCGGACAGAGAAAATTTTCGCGCTGATAAACTAAAAAGAAGCGCTGATGTTGCCCTTTTGTTCCATCAATTTGAACAAAGGCCTCATCGGCCCCAGATGATCCACCATGTTTTATACCTTGTTCAATAATTTTTTTGATCGATTTAAATAGGGCTTTTATCTCAGTCTCTTTTAAACTATCAGCTTTTCTTTGGGGATGAATTTTAGCTAAAAATAAGGCATCGTTAGCATATATATTACCAATTCCGGTAATTTTCTCTTGATCCATAAGAATGATTTTTATTGGTTTTTTACTTTTTTTAACCAAATTAGAAAAAAACTCTAAAGTAAAATCTTTTGATAAAACATCAATTCCTTTGGGTTTTTCTGGTGTATCTTTAATCTTCATCCAACCAAATTTTCGAAGGTCATTAAAAAATAAACCACTCCCATCACTAAATTTAATTACAACTCTTGTAGTATTGGCTGGCATTTTGTTAGTTTTAGTAAAAGGAATTACCTCTTTAAAAACTGCATTTGAAACATCATCAGCATATAATAGTTCGCCAGTTAACTTTAAGTGAATGTTTAAAAAAATAGGCAAATTTTTGTCCTTAGTAAGTTTTAGAGTTAAAACCTTGCCAAAGCGACTTATTTCTTCAATTTTTTTGCCAATAACATCTTCTTTTCTCCCGATAAAATTTTTGGGTGATAAAACGTCAACTTCTTCAATTGCTTTTCCCTTAACTTTTTTTTCTAACTGTCTTTTTAAAGTTTCAACCTCTGGTAATTCTGGCATATAATTTAATTTTAATTTAATTTTTATTTCCTATTTTATCTTTAATTTTAACTTTTGCCTGTCCCCTAATAAGGTTTTCTTTAGCTCTTAATCTTTACCAAAAAAGGTAGCAAAGGGAAAAATTTTTACTTTTTACTTTTGACTTTTAACTTTTAACTTTTTTTACTCATATCTTATCGCCTCAACAGGCTCCAAATCAGCGGCTTTTTTTGCCGGAAGCACACCAAAAATTATCCCAATTGCCGATGATACTCCTAAAGCTAAAATCACTGAACTGGTATCAATATAGGCAGGGAAAAATTTTTGGACAATTAAAGTCCCAATAAATGATAAAAATAACCCTAAAAATCCTCCAAAAATCGAAAGAATCGTTGATTCAATAATAAACTGAACTAATATATCTTTTTTTCTTGCCCCAATTGCTCTTCGAACACCAATCTCTTTTGTCTTATCCGAAACCGTAACAAACATAATATTCATTATCCCGATCCCTCCAACCAAAAGTGAGATACTAGCAATTGCCACCAAAACTATATTCAAAACTCCAAAGATAGAGTTTACTGCCGACAAAATATCTCCCGGCTCAATAATACTAAAAGAATCCTCATCATATCTTTTTAACAGTTCCTTTTTTATTGCCTCTTTTACTTGAGAGACAGAATAACTTTCATCAAATTTTATTGTAAAACGAGAATAGTTTTTGGCTGGATTAAAAATAAATCCCGCCGTATATGGAGCAAACATATATGAATCATAATCAGGCCCACCAAATCCCCCACCACCCTTACTTTCAGTTATCCCAATGACAGTAAAGTTGACACTGTTAGCGGCCACTTTTTGATCAATTGCAGCCTCAATTGTTCCAAAAAGTTTTTCCGCTATTTTTGGTCCCAAGACAACAACTTTTGCCTTTTTATCAATGTCAGTTTTATCAAATAATCTACCTTTTTGAATTTTAAAACCATTGATATCAAAAAAAGCCTCGGAAGCAAAAAGAATTGTTGAATCTTCAGATTTTTTTTCGCTTTTGGCAGTTGTTTGTTTGGAAAATATAGGTGAAATTTCTTTTATTTCTTTTAATCTTTTTAGACTAAGTAAATCTCGATTATCAAATTTTATACTTGCCAAAGCTGATGTAGCATTAAAACTTCCACCAGATAAAATCTTGCCAGGTACAACAAATAAAGTGCTTTTTCCCAAAGCAGCAAACTGATCATTGATGTATTGTTTTAGTCCTAGTTGCAAAGCTGTCAACATAACAACAGCAAAAACCCCAATCAAAATCCCCAAAGACGTCAAAAAAGTCCGTGTTTTATTTCGCCTAAAATCCTCAAGCGCCGCCTTAACAACAAAAAATATATAATTCATATCTATTAAACTTTTGATTTTTACCTTAAATTTTCAACTTTTAACTTTTGCCTTCAAATTTTGACTTTTTACTTTTTAATTCTAACTTTTTGTTATTTTTCCATCCTTTATTCTTATCATCCTTTTCCCATATGCAGCAATATCTGCCTCATGAGTAACTAAAACAACAGTTATTCCTTCTTTTTCATTCAAAGCTTTTAGCAAATTCATTATCTCAACTCCAGTTTTACTATCAAGGTTTCCTGTTGGCTCATCAGCTAAAATAAGCTTTGGTTCCATAATCAGCGCTCGCAAAATTGCCACTCGTTGTTGCTGTCCACCAGAGATTTTATTTGGATATGAGCGCTCTTTTCCTCCTAGTCCAAATTTTTTTAGAAGATCTAAAGCTTTTTTCTTTGGATCATATTTTAGTTTTTTTCTCGCATAAATTGTCGGCAGAAGAATATTTTCCAAAACATTCAACTTCGGTATTAGATTAAACTGTTGAAAAACAAAACCAACAAACTCATTTCTCAAAGTTGACAATTGATCATCTTTTAAATAAGTGACTTTTTTACCATTGATAAAAATTTCTCCCTTAGTTGGTTTATCAAGAAGACCAATAAGATGCATTAAAGTTGACTTTCCCGATCCCGAAGGGCCGGTGATAGAAACGAATTCGCCTTCTTTTATCTCAAGATTTACTCCTTTTAAAGCTTGGTATTCTATGCCCCCATCAAGTTTATATATTTTCCAAACATTTCTAAATTTTATCATATACTTTAATTTTTAATTAATTATTATTTCTCCCTCATTCAAACCACTCTTAATCACGATCTTTCCATCAATCTCTTCCTCAATCTTAATGTACTTTTTAATCTTTTTATTATTCTCCTTAACAAAAACATAACTTCCTTTTTTATCTTTTTTAATAAATCGGGAAGGTAAAGCAATAACTTTGTTTTTTTCTTTAATTAAAAACTCAACATCACCCGTCATTCCTAACCTTAAAGGTAATTTCTTTGTTTTTTCAGATAATTCAAGTTTTATTTGATAAACCTTTCCTGTCTCTCCACTTTTTGGAGAAAAACTAATATATGAAACTTTTACCTCATCCTCAAAATCAGAAAAAGAATCAAGTGTTAACTTTCCTTTCATTCCTTCTTTCAAATTAACAACATCTGCCTGTTCCACAGTGGCTGAAAAATATAATGTTTTTGGGTTGACAATTTCAAAATTGGCGTTGGCTGGGGTAATATTAACACCTGCTTTTGGAATATCAATGTGAGTTACTACTCCTTCAATTGGTGTCCAAAGATCAGCATATTCTAAAAGTAAATTTTGATACTCAACATCCAAAACCGCACTATTTAAATCGTATTGACTGTTTTCCAAAATTCTTTTTGCGCGCTTATGAAGATCGCCAGTTGAAAATTCGTATGTTTCTTCATAATCATCTTTGGTTTGTTCAAAACTATTTCTTTGTTTAAGATAATTATTTAAATATTTATCTAAACGATTTTTTAAATCGCGCTTATCCAAAGAAGCAATCGCCTGATATTTTTTCACATAATCACCCTCCTTTACTCCAACCCAAACCAATCTGCCCGAAGTTTGAAATTTTAAACTAACTTTTTCTTCAGCGTCTATCTCTCCTGATAAAGTTAAAGTTTCTTTTAAATTTTGTTTTTTTACCGTCATTTTTTCTTCAACCTCTGTTTTTTTCGCTTGTGTTTGAATAAAAATTAAGAAAAAAACCAATAAAATAATTACCAAAAAATACCATTTTTTCTTTAAAAACTCTATCATATTTAAAAATTTAACTAATAATCTTTTTTAAAATCACTAATAATCTTTCTTTTTCTTTATTATCTAGTTTATCAATTAAATTAGAAAAACATTGTTCTTTTTCTTGAGTCATTTTTTTTATCAAAGTTCCTCCCTTTTTTGTCACTTTTAGTCTTATCAATCGCTGATCATATTTATCATGAGTTTTTTTGACTAATTTTAAATTAACCAGCTTTTCTACCAGACTATTGGCAGTTGGCAAAGTGATTGAAAAAGCTTGAGCAACATCAGTTAGCTGACAGTTTTTATTTTCCTTAATAAAGATTAAACCATGAAGTTGAATCATTGTCAGATCATTAGTTTTTATTGTCTGAAAACTTTTCTTAATCTTTCGATAAATATTAAAAATCACCTCAGAGATTTCCTTATTAATATTTGATTTCATAAAATTAATTAGACTATCTAATAATTAGATTATATAACTATTTTTACAAAAATTCAAGAAGTTAAAGATAGGGTTGCCAATTTGATATTGGTATAATATTATAAACAATAAAATTCCAAGCAAAAAGGTAAATTGCCGGTAAAAGAAATAGAAAAGCAATCAAAAATTTTTTAGAGGTAAAAAACTTTTCAAAAGAAATCAAAGCCATCGGCCAAAGAGGAAGACTATAACGAGGAATATCTTTATGTTGAACAAAAAGAATTGCAACATAAAAAATCAAGCTAAAATAAAAAAAAGAACGATATTTTGAATTTTTTAAATTATAAACGGTTAAGCCATATAGAAAAAAATAAAAGACCATCTCCTCTATCCAAGCTGTCCCAACCCATTTTGCTCGAAAATTAAAAACTGAAAATGGATAAGGCATAGGAACAAAACCCCCTGTATTAAAGTAAGCAAAAAAATCTCCGTATTGAAGCGCATATAATTCAAAAACAGTTAACAATCCTAAAGGAATTAAAAAAATACCCATCCATTGCCAATTAATTTTCTTTGTTTTTAGAATCTTTTCCAAGAAAACCAAACCATAAGCAAAAAAAAGCAGTATTCCCGGTGTTTTTGTAATTGTTGCCAAACCACCAAAAAGTCCGGCTAAAAAATATCTTTCTTTCTCAAAAAAATAAATTGATAATAAAATCAAAAGCAAAAACATACTTTCCGGTGCACCAATGCTTCGAACTACTAAAAATTTAGGAATAAAAAGAAAAACTAAACTCAAAAAAAGAGGATTTTTTGAAAGCTTAAATTGAGTAATAAGAAGATAAAAAAAAGCGGTTAAAGCTATTGTTGCCATTAAATTGACAAAAATCATTGCTTTAAAATAAACTAAAGAAAAACCAAAAATCCTAAAAATATCACCAAAAAATCTAATCAAAAAAGGGTAAAAAGGCAAATGAGCAGCAAAATATTTTGAAGGAAGCGGTAACTCAAAGCCTATTTTATCAATTGCTTCTTTATGATAAAAAGTTTTGGCAGGAATAATGTACAAAGGCCCATCGTAATTTCGGTAAATATATTCAAAACTAGAATTTGGAATTTCAATTCCATACCAAAAATTACTTCTTAAAAGAAATGGTAACCAAACAAAAAATGTACTTATTAAAACAAAAAAAATTACGGTAAAATATGATTTAATGTTAACCCGCATAAAAAATATTTTAACAAAAAATTGGTTTTTTTTAATCTTATTAGGAATTGGCATTTTTTTTCGTCTTTATCGATTGGAAGAATTTATCACTTTTTTAGGTGATCAAGGAAGAGATGCAATTATAATTAAAAGAATTATCACCTTTGAGCATTTTCCTGCCTTAGGCCCGGTTTCTTCGGTTGGCCAAGTATTTCTTGGTCCTTTTTTTTATTATTTTATGGCTCCATTTTTGGCATTATTTAAATTTAATCCAGTGGGCTTAGCTTTTGGTAGTTTTTTTTATTCGACAATTGGTTTAATCTTGGCCTATTTTATTTTAAAAAAAATCGATCCAAAAATCGCTAATCTCTTTCTTGTCTTAAGCACTTTTTCTTGGATATTAATTCACAATGCTCGCTTTTCTTGGAATCCTAATCTCCTACCTTACTTTTCTTTTTTTACTCTTTACTTTATGTCTTTATTTTTTGAAAAAAGTCTTATTTTTCCTTTTTTGGCGGGAATGTTTTTCTCTTTTTCAACCCAACTTCATTATCTTTCTTTTCTTTTAACTCCGACCTTAATTTTATTTTTTTTAATAAACTATAAAAAAATTTTAAAAGAACCACTTTTGTTTATTAAAAAAATTAGTTTTTTTATTTTTGCCTTTTTAATTTTTTATCTTCCTTTAATTCTTTTTGATTTAAAACACCAATTTTTAAACATTAAAAATTTTATTAAACTCTTTACTCATCAAGAAATTATTAAATCAACTTCTTATCATCAACGATTTGAAGAAACTTTAACTAATTTTTTTAATTTTACTTTTAATTTGAAAATTAATTATTTTTTAAGTTTTACATTTTTTATTCTTCTTTTTTTTTATTTTCTTAAAAAAAAATTTTTTTATAAAAAACCCTTATTTCAACTTATTTTTTTAAGTTTTTTTGTTTTTATTTTTGGTTTTTCGGTTTTAAATAGTCTTCGTCATTATCATTATTACAACACAGTCTATCTTAACTTTTTTATCGTCTTAGCCGTTTTTTTGGCTGATGTTTTTTCCGTCAATCTTTTAACTAAAATTTTTGTCTTTATTTTTTTAATTTTTTTTATTAATCAAAATCAATTAAATTACCCCTTTAAACATCAAAAAGGCAATTTTCAAACAAAAATTGCCCAAAAAATTGCCAAATCAATAATTGATAATAAACCAAAAGCACCTTATCAAATAGCTCCTATCCCTTTATTTGAAACAGACGAGGCTATAAGATACTATCTTGAAATAATGAATAAAAAACCACTTGATAAAGAATCTAACGAATTATGGATTGAATTTTATTTACTTTGTTATAAAGAAAAATGTGATATCTCAAAAGAAAATCAGTGGCAATTATCTTTTATAAAAAATAAAAAAGTTGCTAAAATATGGAAAGTTGATCGAGTAAAAATTTATAAAATTATCCATGGAAGATAACTTAAAAATTTCTTTAATCGTCCCTTGTTATAATGAAGAATTAAATCTTCAAAAAGGGACTTTAGATAAAATCGGTAATTTTACAAAAGATGATAAAAGATTTATTGAGGTAATAATTTCTGATGATGGCTCAACCGATCAAACAAAAAAAATAATCAAAGACAAATATTTAAAACTCTTTCCAAAATTTAAACTTCTTGAAAACCCTCATCAAGGAAAAGCCGGGGCGATAATCTCCGCTATCAAAAAGGCAAAAGGTAATTGGGTGTTTTTTACCGATTTTGATTTAGCAACTCCCATTGAAGAAGTTGAAAAACTAATCTCTGTAGTAAAAAAAGATACCCCAATAATTATCGGTTCACGAAATACAAAAAGAGAAGGAGCTCCATTTATAAGAAAGATTATGGCCTTAGGTTTTATTTTTCTAAGAAATCTTCTTTTAAATCTTAAAGGAATTAAGGATACTCAATGTGGTTTTAAAATGTTTAAAAAAGAAGCAGCATTAAAAATTATCAATAAGCTAAAAATCTTTAATCAACAAAGAAAAGTAAAAACTTCTTCCGTTTCTGCTGGTTTTGATCTTGAATTTTTATTCTTAGCTCAAAAATTAGGTTTTAAAATTAAAGAAATTCAAGTCACTTGGAAACATGTAGAAACTAAAAACGTTTCTTTTTTAAAAGACGCTATTGAAACATTAAGAGACATAATAAAAATTAAATATTTTCAAATAAAAGGTTATTATTCATAACCAATGAAAAAAATATTTCTTATTTCTTTTTTTTTATTTATTTTTTTTGCTCTTTTAGTAAAAAATTATCAAATAAGAAATATTGCCTACCTTGAATGGGATGAGGGAATGTATGCTCAAATTGCCAAAGAAATGATCAAAAATAAAAGCTTGATTACAACTTTTAACGACAACCTCTGGTTTGATAAACCACCACTCTCCCATTTTCTTATCGCTTTGTCTTTTCTTATTTTCGGAGAAAATGAATTTACAAGTCGAGCGACAATGGTTATATTATCGTTAATTCTTCTTTTTTTGTTTTACAAATTGAACCAAAAATTAACCAAAAAGATTTTTAATAACAGAAAAAAACATTTGGCGATAATTTTGCCAATGATCATTTTGATAGCAACGCCGATTTTTTTAGAACGAGCCACCACTTTAAATAGTGATTTATTGGTAGCGATAAGTTGGCTTGGCTATCTTACTTTTTTTGAAAACTCATTTGCTAGAATTTTATTTATAGTAATTGGAGTTTGGGGAAAGTCAGTTTTAGGTTTTTTTCCTCTCTTATATGACTTTTTTCTTCTTATATTTAAAAAACAGAAATTAAATTTTTCTTACATTAAAAACACTTTAACCGCAATTTTTTTAGCCTCTTTTTGGTATATTTTTCTTTTTATAAAATATGGCTATTTTTTTATTGAAAACCATTTTTTGAGCCAAATGTTTAAAAGAATATATGTCCCAATAGAACTTCATTTTGGTAATAAATTTTTTTATTTTGAAGTTTTATGGAAAAACTTATATTTATTATTAATTATGATTACAATTAGTTATCTGCTTATTATTTTTGATTTTGTTAAAAAAATAAAGGAAAAATCTAAAAATATAGACATTTACTTGGTCTATTTATTTCCCCTTCCTTTTTTTTCTTTTTTGACCTTAATGAAAACAAAAATTGAATGGTATGTAATTATTTTTTTACCTTTTTTACTTTTACCGATAACCTATTTTTTATATAGAACAAAAAACAAGGCTTTCTATTTTCTTATTATTTTTTTTATTGGTTTTTTTTCGCTAAAGAATTTTGTTCAACAAACTATTTTATTAAAACCACCAAAAGAAACGAATGAAAAAGTTATATTAGCTAAATGCATTTCACAAATTAACAAAAAGAGGGTCTTTTTTTTAGTTGATGAACAAGAGAGAAAAAACCGCAATTTCCTAGAAGCAGCTCATTATCAAACTACTTCTTCATTTTTTTATGGGGGTACCCCATCGTTTGTTTATTATGTAAAAAAACCGGTTACTTTTTTTTATAGCCAAAAAGAATTTCAACAAAATTTAAACAAAAATGATGTTATTTATATAATTAATAAAAATGACAAATCGATCATTAATTTTGATATTAAAAAAATTATCTGCCAAACAAAAAACTGGTTAAGTTTTTAAAGTTATGAAAAAATTAATAAAAAATGATTTTCCATTTTTATTATTAATTTTCATTGGTTTTATTTTAATAAGAAGTCTCCATTTTGTAGATTTTTTAAATTGGTCTCAAGATCAGGCTGAATGTGGTATGGCGGCTTTGGATATTTGGCGAAATAAAAAATTAACATTAATTGGCCCACAAATTTCTGCTTCTTTTGAGGAACGACTTCTTTTTCAAGGACCAATAACTTATTATTTATTTTTGATTTTTCTTCTTGCTGGCAACTGGGATCCAGTAAAAGCTTCTTATCTTTTTATGTTGTTTGCTAGTTTTTTAATCTTCCCCCTTTTTTATGGAGTAAAAAAATTAACCAACAAGAAAGTTGCCTATATAATCGTCCTAATCTATAGTTTTATACCTTATTATATAAACTATACTCGTTTTCTTTGGAATTCAACTCTTCAATTAACCTTTTCTATTTTATTTATCTATTTTTTTTCTTTTTATCAAAAGAGTAAAAACTTAAAATATTTTTTTATCAGTTCATTTTTTTTAGGTTTATTACTTCAATTTCATTATCAATTTATTTTAATTATTTTAATTTTTTTTATATATTTTTTGTTTTTTAAAAAAATATCAATCAAAGAATGGTTCATTTTTATCTTAGGTATTATTTTAGGTTTTTCACCCTTAATTATCTTTGAATTAAAACATCAATTTTACAATACCAAAACCGCTATTTTATTTATAAAAAATTGGTCAAGAGTTGACAAACCAGGTAATTTGACTATGCCTCATTATTATCTTACTCTTTCATTTTTATCTTTAATTTTCATAAGTAATAAATTTAAAAACTTTATCAATAAAATAAAATGGAAATTTATCATTATTTTTGGAATCATTTTGTTTTTTACTAGTCTTTTTAAAAATATCAAAAAACCTAGCCAATCTTATTGGGCACCGGCTAAAGATTGGAAATATTCGATGGAGGAAAAAGCTTATCAAATAATAAAAAAACAGCCAATCAAAAAAAACTTTAATGTTGCTGATCTGTCCTACTACAACACTAAAGCGGCTGTTATAAAATACTTTTTAAAAAGAGATAATTTTTCAATCAACTTTGATGATTATTATCAAAATCGATATCTTTATGTAATATCAAAAAATAACGAATATCAAAATACCTTATCTTATGAGGTAGCTTTTTTTAAACCAAGAAAGTTAATTAAAAAATGGCATTTGCAAAATGATTTTTATTTATACCTTTTTGAAAGAATATGAAAAAACAAAAAGTTGTTATCGTTTTGCCAGCATATAATGCAGAAAAAACTTTATTAAAAACATATAAAGATATTCCTAATAAATATAGAAAAAATATTATCCTTGTTGACGATTCAAGTAATGATAAAACAGTAGCAATTGCTAAAAAACTTAAGATTCAAGTTTTTGTCCATAAAAAAAATTTAGGTTATGGCGGTAATCAAAAAACCTGCTATCAACAAGCTTTAAAACTTAATCCAGATATTGTTATTATGCTTCATCCAGATTATCAATATGACCCAAAATTAATCCCAGCGTTGGTAGCAATGATTGAAAGTGGTAATTATGATGTGGTTTTGGGATCAAGAATTTTAGGTGGTGGAGCATTAAAAGGTGGAATGCCTTTATATAAATATATTTCTAATCGCTTTTTAACTTTTTTTGAAAACTTATGTACGGGAACAAAACTTTCTGAGTATCATACGGGTCTTAGAGCATATAAAGCTGAAGTTTTAAAAAATGTTAATTTTCAAAAAAACTCCAATGACTTTATCTTCGATAATCAAACTCTTCTTCAAATCATTGCACAAAATTATCGAATTGGTGAAATAAGTTGTCCAACAAAATATTTTAAAGAAGCTTCTTCTATTAATTTTATCCGGAGTTTGAAATATGGATTCGGTTGTGTTTATTGGTCGATTATTTATTTTTTGGGAAGAATTAAAATATACCATCATCCACTGATTTTTAAAAAAAAATAATTTATATTACCACTACGCTTTTTATTCCTTCAACTAAATAAAATGTTTCTTTTTCTGTCGTCGTTAATATTGTTTGATAATTTTTAATTAACCGTAAAATTAATTGTCTATTTTTTAAATCCAACTCAGAAAACAAATCATCCAAAAGTAAAATTGGTCGGATTTTAAAATTTTCTTCAAAATACTTAATCTCATTTATCTTAAGCCAAAATAAAGCCAACCTCTGTTCACTTCTTGAACCAAAAAGATGAATATTTTTTTCCTTTTCGTTTCTTATAAAAATTAAAAAATTATCTCGTTGCGGACCAACTAATGTTTTTTTTTGTCGAACTTCTTCCTCAAAAACAGATTTTAAATGCTTATCGTCAATAATATTTGACTGGTATTTAATAAAAAATCTTTTTTCTTCAAGTAAAGAATGTTTATTTAAAAAATCGCAATATTTTTTTCTTTTTTCTATTAAATAAAAAGATTCCTTAATCAAAAATTTATTCCAAAAAGCTAACTCTTCTAAAAAACTTTCTTTTTTTTCTTCGGTAAAAGTCTCAAGCAGTTTATTCCTTTTTTTTAAGGCATTTGAATAATTAATTAATTTTTTACGATACTCAGCATCTTCTTCTGCCAAAAATCGATCAAAATAGTTGCGTCTTTCTTCAGGCGGCCCATCAATAATTTTTAAATCATAAGGGGAAAAAAGCACAATTTTAGGTGATAAATACACAAACTGACGCCAATTTTTTTTTGTTTTGTCAATAAAATATTTTTTACTCACCCCCTTATCAGTCTTTTCAATCAACACTTGATAAACAAAAGGCTGATCCTTTTCCTCAAAAATTCCCTCAATCTTTGCCTGATTTTTATCAAAAGTAATAAGTTCGCTTTCTTCTTTTTCTCGAAAACCCTTTCCTTTTGAAAGACAATAAATCGCTTCTAATAAATTAGTTTTTCCTTTAGCGTTTTCTCCCAAAATAATAGTAATAAACGGATTAAAATTAAATGACTTTTCATAGAAATTGCGAAAGTTAAAAAGATTAATCTTTTTTAACCACATATTAAAATTTTAATTTAAAAAATTTTAAGAAGTTTTTTTCTTTAACAAAAAGATGGTTTCAAAAAAAGAAGGTAAACAAAAAATTCCATTTCTAAAAATTGAAATATTAGATAAAGAAGAGAAAATATTTTGCCAATATTTTTTGCTAAAAACCGAAAGATGAGAAAAATCCTCTCCATGAGTTAAACTAATCCATTGATTTTCAATCGTATAGATCTTATGAAGAATAAACTTTTTTGAAACCCGAACTGTTTCCAAAATCGCTTTTTTTATTTTTGATCTTTCTAAATGCTCTAAAACATCAAAACTAACCACCAAATCAAAATAATTATCCGGATAGGGAATTTTAATTATATCACCAAGTTTTAAAAATGGTTTGACTTTTTTATCAGCGAGTTCTAAAGCATTTTTCGATATCTCAATCCCAAAAGCATCTACTCCCAAAAACCGCAACCATTTTACCAGCTTCCCCGTACCACAACCAACATCTAAACAGTTTTTTGGTTTAAGAAATATCTTAATTATCAAGGCCCGATAAAAATTGACTAAATCATTAAAAACACTCCATCGATATTCACCCTTTTTTCCTTTATAATAATCTCGATCATAAAAAGAAGCATCTATCCGATATGGACTAATTACCGTTCCTTTAAAACTCTCTCCATCCATTAACCTCTGTAAATTTCTAAAATCTTTTCCATAAGTGACAATTACTGTCAATTTTAACTCTTTTGCCAACTGGGTGGCAATTGGATCAAAAGGGGCAGACAAACCTGGAATCCATTTATTGCCAACTATCTTTTCCATTTCTTCCCAAGTAATTTTTTCAATTGGCTTGGCATCGTTAAATTTTTTGGGATCTTTATCGTAAACCCAATAAGTGTTGGAAAGATTAATAATGGTTTTTCCTCCATAATCACGAGCAAGAATTACTGCATCGTAGTCAGTTGACCAACCAGGTTTCCAACCAGCACCAATGACAATTGGTTCTTTTAAGCGATGAATTTTCTTTTCATAATTTTCAATGATTCTTGGATGAGCAATATCTTTGAAAATCGTTCGAAGAAGATGAGCGTTGACCCGAGTGGTATGAATAGCCAACCAATCTAAATCTTCGTTGGTTATATCACCAACAACTTCTTTAGCTGCATCTCGATAGTGCCTGGCAATTTTACCACCACCAGCCACTAAAAAAAATCGTTTTCCCAAAGCAACGTATTTTCGAATAAAACGATTAAAAGAAGATAAAAATTTGGTATCAACCCCGCCATTAGGAACAATTAAACTTCCTCCAACGGAGATAATAATCGGCGGTTCTTTCTTAAACATAGTCTAAATTTAGATTATATCATTTTTTTTATTTTTTTAAAAGCTAAAAAATACCAGTTCTTATACCAAGAATTAACTCAACCACTTTTACAATAAGAAAAGCCAGCACTAAAAGAACTATCCCAATTATCCCGGTAGTTATCTTAGCTTGAGCTGATTTTATCTTTTCCGGGTTTCCTTCCGACGTCATAAAATCATACCCGGCCCAAATAAAAACTAAAAGCAAAATCACGCCCGAAATTGGAATCAAAAAAAAATTTACTACCCGACTAACAATCTCACCTAAAGTATTAAATTGTAATGGTCCTTCAATTATTTGATCATTAATTTTAACTTGTTGAGCTAAGTATCTCATAATTAAAGTAAATTTTAACGACTAATTTGGTAACTTTCAGAAGCAGGAGTTACTGATAAAATCGGTGTTTCTGAGGCTTCAAAAGTGGGAGTTATTTCTTTTTCAAAAACAGTTGGCGATAAGGAAATTGGTATTTCAGTTGGTTCAAGTTTAATTGTTGGCGTTGGTTGAGTAAGAAGTTGATTTTGTTCTTTTATCTTTTTTTGAATCAAAATAAAAAGAAGAATAGCTAAAACAGCCATCGTTAATGTTACTATTAAAAGTAATATGGTATTGAAGCTGTCTTTTTCTTTTTTTAATTTTTCAATATCAAGCGGGGTATAGTTGTTAACCATAGATTAATAAATTAATTCAAAACAAATTTTTGATAATAATTTAAATGGTGGAAACAACAACTTCTGGTGTTGATTCTTCTTTTTTTAATTGTGGGTTTAAATCACCATTGGGTTTTTGATTGTTATTGGGTTTTTCTATTTTTTGATTACTAACCTCTTTTTTTTCTTCGTAAGATAACTCTTTTAAGTCTTTTGACAAACAATTGGGACAAATAATTGTTGCATTTTTAACTATTTCTGTTTCAAATTGATGATGGCATTTTTGGCACAAAAAGCTTTTTTTTACCAAAGGCTTTTTAAAATTATCTTCCTCAACCAAAATAACTTTTTCGACATTAAAAACAAATCCCTCACCATCAAAGTCAACTACGATTTCATCACCGGCTTTGACCTTTCCTTCAATAATCAAACTGGAAATTGGATTTTCTATAAGTCGTTGGATGGCGCGCCTTAGCGGTCTTGCACCATATATAGGATCAAAACCAGCTCGAACAATCTCTTTAACCGCCGCCTCAGTGTAAGAAAAACCAATTCCTTGTTCTTCTAATGCTTTACCCACTCCTTTTAACTGGAGTTTAACAATCTCCATCATATGGGAAAAACGCAATGGTTCAAAGATAATTACCTCATCAAAACGATTGATTAACTCTGGCCTAAAAAACTTCCTAAGCTCTTCCATCACTTTATTTTTGATTAAACCTAATTTCTTTTTTTCGGTTTCTTCTTCTACTTTTTGCTTTTCTTCAAGTTCTTTTTCCAAAGGAAAATCATTACCAAAATAATCTTTTAAAGAAAGTTTTTTCCATTCTTTTTCTTCTTTTTTTCTAAGCCATAAATTATCACCAACGATAATTATCTCCTCCCCAGTTGGCGAAAAATTATGAATATCCCAATAATTAACGGGTAATCCGTTTTTATTCGCGGTTTGATCGGGATCGGAAAAATAATCTTTCAATTCACCCGTTTGCCAATCATTACTGCCAATTTTTCTCTTCCAAAAACGATTACGAAAAGTAACAATTTCAAATTCCTCACCGTCAAAAGCATGGGTGTTTAATTTAACTGTTGGTAACTGTTCTTCTGGGGCATCAGGTAAAGCATTTAAAACCACTCCCTCTTTAAAATAGTCAATTAAAGTCATAACTTGCCAAACTTTGGCGGTGGTTGAATTTCGAATAAAAACCAAATTGCCTTTGGTAATAACCTCAATTCCCTGACCAGAAATCGCATGGGTATCAAAACCATCAATGGGAAAACTCACTTTACCATCTTGTTTTTTTGCTGCCTCTTCATCGATTTTTTGACCAGCAAAGTAGTCAAAAAGCATCCCTTTTTGCCACTCAGTTTTTTCTTTTTCAAAGTACTTACTCCCAATAGTTAAAATCTCTCGCCCTCTTGGAGTAAAAACGTAAGTTGATAAAACCGGTGGTTCCTCAACTTCCATCCCTCCTTTTTTTAAAAGCTCATCTTGAATCACTTTTGTACCAATATTGGAAGTACAAATAACAACCGTATTTTTAAAAGAAATAGTATGGCCTTTGTTATCGGTTAATCGACCATCATCTAAAATCTGAAGAAGAATGTTGAAAATATCAGGGTGGGCTTTTTCAACTTCATCAAAAAGGACCACTGAATAAGGTTTCCTTCTTACCGCCTCAGTTAGCTTTCCTCCCTCCTCATAACCAACGTAACCTGGCGGAGCACCTAAAAGTTTGGCTACTTCATGCTTTTCCATATATTCTGTCATATCAAAACGAATCATTGCTTCCTCGTACCCAAATAAAACCTCTGCCAAGGTTTTTGCTAGCTCTGTTTTCCCAACCCCGGTTGGCCCTAAAAAAACAAAGCTACCAATGGGCCGATTTTGAGATTTAAGTCCCGCTCTTCCCCTTCTTACTGCCTGAGCGACTAATCTTACTGCTTCTTCTTGATCAATTAAGCGTTTGTGCATAATCTCCTCAAGATGGGCTAGTCTTTCAACTTCAGACTCGGTAATTTGAGAAACAGGAATGCCCGTCCAGCGAGAAACAATGTCTTTGATAATGTCAACGGTGACAGCCGTTGTTGATTGAGCTTTCTTTAAATTGTATTCTTCTTGTTTTTCTTTCAATTGAGCTTTTAAATCATCGATTTTTGACCGAAGAATTTTTACTTGAACAAGATCTCCTTTTTTTTGTTTTTCCACCATCTCTTGAGAAACCTCAGCCATTCTTGTCTCCAAAGATTTTATCTCTTCCGGTAAAGAAATTAAAGGCAGACGGACAGCCGAAGCCGCCTCATCGATTAAATCAACGGCTTTGTCGGGTAAAAATCGATCACCGATGTATCTTTTTGAAAGTCTTACGGCTGCCTCAATTGCCTCTTTGGGAATAACCACCCGATGATAAGCCTCATACTTATCTTTTATCGCCATAAGCATTTTTATTGCCTGCTCTTCAGTTGGTTCTGGGACAACTACCGGTTGAAAACGCCGCTCTAAGGCGGGATCTTTTTCTATATAACGACGATACTCGGTGGTCGTGGTTGCCCCAATCATTTGCAGTTCTCCCCGGGCCAAAGCCGGTTTTAAGAAGTTTGAAGCATCAAGAGAACCTTCTCCTGAAGAACCAGCGCCAACGATGTTGTGAATCTCATCAATAAAAAGAATGATTTGACCTTGGGAATTTTTAATTTCTTCAATCAAATTTTTCATCCTTTCTTCAAACTCACCTCGATGAGAAGCTCCAGCCAAAACACTCATTAAATCTAACTGTAAAATCCGTTTATTAATCAAAGGTTCGGGGACATTTTTTGCCACAATCCGTTGGGCCAATCCTTCAACTATTGCCGTTTTGCCAACACCGGCTTCGCCGGTTAAGACCGGATTGTTTTTTGTTCTTCTTGATAAAATATGAATCACTCTTTCAATCACTTCCGACCGTTCAACCACTGGATCCAAAAGTCCTTGAGCCGCTTTGGCGGTTAAGTCGATGGTAAACTGTTCCAAAACTGATTTTTTCTTTTCCGCTTCTTTTTCTCCCTCAAGTCCTTCTTTTTTGCCAACAATTTTTTTATTTAAGTCCTCTTTCTTTAAACCTAATTTAGCCAAAATTCGCGCTCCGACTCCCTCTCCTTCTTCATACAACGCCAAAAGTAAATGTTCAGGAGAAATAAACTCAAAACCAAGTTTTCTGGCTATCACCAAAGAGTTGGATAAAATTCTTTTTAATCTGGGGGATGGTTTGGGTGGTAAATTACTATTACTATTTCCTCGTTGATAAACTTTATTTAACTCTTCTTCCACAATCTGTGGTTGAATTTTAAGCTCGGTAAAAAGATTATAAATCTCAACGTCTGATAAAAGGCCGTGAAGCAAGTGTTCACTATCAATTAAAGGGCTTTTTAACTCTTTGGCTTTATTTAAAGCCGAAATAAAAACCCGATTTGATCGCTGAGTTAAATGGGTCATTAGATCAAGTTCTTGTTGTCTTTGATCAACCGATGATAAAGGATTTTCAACTTCTTTCTTTTGTGTTGGTAATTTTGATTGAGTTGGTGGTAAAGAAGAAATATTATCGTTCTTTTGAGGATTGCTTTGGATTGGTGATTGATTAATTTGAGAGATGTTGACTGATGGTGAACCAATTCTTATATTCTGTTGACTGCCTAAAGGAGGAGTACAAATTCCAGAATAAGGTTGATCCCCTGATGGCGTTGGCCCAATTCCTGAATAGGGTTGATTTTTTATTACTCCTTGATCAGTATCACTATCATAAGAAACTGTCCCGGATAAATTATTATTAGTTGCGGGAACATTGGAATCACCTAAATTAGTATTCGATCCCTGATTTTTAAAAAAATCAAAAAAGCCGGCCATAGTTTCATTATGAAAAAATTTTTTGCCGATGTCAATATTATTTTGCTAAAATTAAATCGTTTATGGAAAAAAGTAAGAGTTTTATTTTTATCATTGCGCTTGTTTTTATTCTTTTTTTTCTCATTCTTCTTCAAATAATAATCGCTGACCTTAAGAAAAAAAATCAGTTGAGCAACTTAGACTTTAAAAACGACCAAAAACAAAATTTATTTCCCACAAAATATAGCCAAAAAGCGCAAAAAATCGAAAAAATGAAATCGCCTCTTCCTTCTCCTTCGTCTTTTTTCTTATCCAAACCTTTTGAAAAAAATCTTACCGAAAAAATCGATGAATTGAAAAATAAGGCACCATTAATATCTGACGATTTTGAGATCGATTATTTTTATACCGCCGACACCTTTATCGTTTATGAAAAAACACCGCAAGCAAAAGAAGAATTTTTAAATTTTTTAAAAGAAAATCATTTAGAAGAATTAAAAGATACAAAAATATTTATTTTCACCCAAGATTCTAAAGAAAAATTTCAAAATAAAATCGAAGATATCTTAATAAAAAGTAAGGAATCTTATTTTTTTAATTCAATTTCACCCACACCATTAAGTAGTCCTTCTTCGCTTAATTCTCCGCTGCCTACCTCCAATTTAGGCGAAAATTCACTATCAATTTTAGTTGATTTATTAAAAATAATGTTTACCCCTTCGTCAGTAAATCTGCCTAACAATATTTCCCCAACAATTCTACCCATTAATATATCTCCAACAGAAGCAGCAGTTACTCAACCAGTTGCAAAACCTAAATTAATCCCTAATTCTTTATCAGAAATTTTTGAAGAAGTCTCAATAAAAGTCGGCGTGCCAAAAAAAATTTTAGAAGCAGTTCTTCGAATAGAAACTCCCTCAACCTTTAATCTGTCCTCTTCTGAAATTCAAAAGTACTCAACCCCAGGCAATTTTTTACCTCGCTGTGGTCCAAATATTTGCTCAGCCACCGGCCCAATGCAAATGACTATTGGAGTTGATCACAATGGTAACTCTTCTTGCCCTTCCTGTGGTATTGGATTCTGTCCCAATGCTTGGGCAGTATATAGAAACGCCATAAATATTTTGGGTAATTACTCTCATAGTCCTAATCCGTGTAATATTCGCGACAATATTTATGCGGCGGCTTGGAAATTAAAAAAAGATAGTGGGGCGGAAGACCCATTAATTTGGACTAAAGATCAGGTTTTTAGAGCGGCTACTCGCTACTATGGCTCATGTAGCAACAAATATCGCTTCTCACGTTTTGGTGGTAGAACTTATTGCGAGTATGTTTGGGATTATTATCAAGGAAATATTTGATGTTTTTCGTCTCCAATTACCGTTTTTTCGCCATGACCGGGATAAACAAGCATTTCATCAGGTAAAGATAATATTTTTTTCAAAGACTTAAAAAGATCTTTTTTATCAGAATAACTAAAATCATACCTGCCTATCCCATCTTTAAATAAAGTATCACCGGTAAAAATTACTTTTTCTTTTTGAAAATAAAAACAAACCGAGCCCGGAGTATGGCCTGGAGTGGAAATAAAATCAAACGTCAAACGTGAAACGTGAAACTTTTTATTATTTAATTCTTTTATATTTTTTGGCGGCAAAAAATATGGATTATAACCTAAAAAATATTCCGCGGTTTCATTGAGTCTTTTTACTAAAAACAAATCTTTTTCATTGATATAAAACGGAACATTAAAAGATTGTTGTATCTCGCCAACGGCGCCAATATGATCAAAATGGCCATGGGTGGCAAAAATTGCTTTTAAATTGAGTTTTTGTCTTTGGATTTCCTCTAAAATAAACGGGACGTCGTCACCTGGATCAATTAAAATCAAATCATTCTCTTCAATCAAAAAATAACAATTCGCTTGAAGGAGTCCTAAAGAGTATTTTTTAATGATCATTTTTAGATATTTTAACAAAAATCTTCTTTATCTTTTTTTAAAAAAAATTTTTAATTATGCCTACCTTTACCATCTTATCACGATCGTAATGAGTTAGTTTAATTTTTATTTTTTCTCTTTTCCAACCAAACCAAAATCGGAGTCGCTACAAAAGGAGAAGAATAGGTACCAGTGATTGTGCCAATGAGTAAAGTTAAGGCAAAAAAACGAATAGTTGAACCACCAAGAAAAACTAAAGCTAAAAGCATAAAAATAATCGTCATTGAGTTATTAATTGAACGAACCATTGTCTCAGTTAAAGCTTTATTAGCAAAATACTCAATATCTTTTTGGCCTTCTTCCTGTAAATACTCACGGATTTTATCAAAAATGACAATTGTATCATGGACAGAAAAAGACATTGTGGTTAAAACCGCGGTAATAAATAATGTATCAACCTCGGCCCGAAAAAAATGCGAGAATAAAGAATAACTGCCTAAAATCACCAGCAAATCATGAATCATTGCCAAAAATGCGGCTAAAGCATAGTTAAAACTTTTAAAAGCAAAACTCATATAAACCAAAATTCCTAAAATGGCCAAAAAACAGGCAATCACTGTCTTTTTTAAATTTTCAGCGCTTAATGTTGGACCAACGGTTTCTGATTTAATTAAGGTCAAACTAGAATCAAGATCTTTTTCTAAAATTTTTTTTAACTGATCGATTTTTTTCTCATCAAGGGGTTTTGTTTTTATCGAAATAGTTTTTTGATTAATGCTTACGTATTTGAAATCAATCTTTTCTTTTATTAGTATTTTTTTTACTTTTTCTTGACTAATATTTTTTTTTGCCTGATACTCCAAGTTAGTTCCGCCAACAAAATCAATCGAATAATAATAACCCCATTTAAAAATTGAAAAAAGACCAATACCAATAACCGTTAAGGAAATTAAAAAATAGATAACTTTGTATTTAAGAAAATTAACCATAATATAAATTCAAAATTTTATCTCAATTTATAAAAAAACTTTATCAATCTTTTGGTAATCACCACACCCGTAAATAAACTAGTGGCTACCCCAATTCCCAAAGTTAGAGCAAAACCGCGCACCATGCCAAACTGGGGTAAAAATTCCCAGTTTAATGGATTAAATAAAATAAAAGCCACTGTCAAAGTGGTAATATTAGCGTCTTTTATCGCATCAATCGCCCGACCAAAACCAAGATTAAAAGCAACTTCAAAACTCTTTCCTTTTCTTAATTCCTCTTTCATTCGTTCAAAGATTAAAATATTAGAATCAACTGCCATCCCAATTGATAAAATAAAACCGGCCAATCCAGGAAGAGTTAAAACCACCGGAATAGCGCGGAAAATAGCCAAAGATAAAGCGCCATAAATTAAAAGGGCCAAAGAGGCAATTGCTCCTAATTTTCCATAATATAAAACCATAAACAAAATCACCAAAAACAAACCAATCACTCCAGCATAAAGACTTTTTCTTACTTCAGAGGCGCCTAAAGTTGGGCCAATATTTTTCTGCTCAACCAGTTTTATTGGTAATGGTAAAGCGCCAGAATTTATGGCTATTGCTAGTTTTTTTGCTTCATCAACCGTAAAGTTACCAGTAATCACCGCGTTTCCTCCCTCAATCTTTTGTTGGACAACTGGTGCGGAAAGTAAGAATTGATCCAAATAAATAGCTACTGGTTTACCAACATTTCTTTCAGTAATTTTGGCAAAAAGTTTTCCTCCTTCATCAGTAAAAATTAACGCCACTTGGGGTTTGCCGGTTTGATTATCAAAGGTTAGTTGAGCTTTTTTAATATGCTTTCCTGTTAATTCCGTATCTTTGGTTAATCGCAAAAATATTGGAGTTTGTGTGGCTTCTTTTTGGTCTTTGGCCGGTGTTTCTTCTTTAAAAGAAAGTTGAGCCGTTTGACCGATTAATTTAATCGCTGAAGAAACGTCAGTTATCCCTGGTAAATCAACACTAATTCGATATTTTCCTTGAGATTTTAAAGTTTGAATTTGAGGTTCTGAAACACCAAAAAAATTAACTCGTTTTTCGATAATATCACGAGCAGAATTTAAAGCATCTTCTAAATCTTCTTTTTTGATTTTTGTCGTATCAGCCTCAAAAACCAAATGGCTACCCCCCTTTAAATCTAAACCTAAGTGTGTCTTAAACTCTTTTTTTATTTTTAAGCCAAAAATTTCGCCGTCAATTTTTAATGGATTAATAATAAAATCTATCTTTTGATTCAAAACTTTAAAATTTACTCTTAAATTTTCTGGTAAATCAATCCAGATAATCAATAAAGAAATTAAAATTAATAAAATAATTTTAAAATGTCTCATAAAAATAATCTATTTCATCAAATTTTCTTCGTCACCAACTAACATAATCTTTGGCTGTTTCAAAAAACGCCAGATAAATGGATCGTTGTTTTTTTTACGAAATATAAACTCTTCTTCAGTCATTACTGTGTAATTAATCGGTGAACCATAAAGCGACTCAGCCTTTTTCATTAATACCTCTAATTCTGGAATAACCACAATCCCTACAAAAAGAAAATAAATTTCTTCATCTTTTATTGGAATCTTTTTAGCAAAACGGGTTGAAATAGCAATATATTTAATCTTACCTAACTTTGGTAAATTATCATAAACCATTTTTAAAATTGGGCTGTTTTTGGTAAAAATCCGTAAAAATTCATCATAAAAAAGATAATTTTTGTTTAGGGTGTAAAAAACTTTGTTCAAGCGTTTTTCTCGCAAGAGTAATTTTTCCTCAACTAAAATATCAAGCTCCCGTTTTACCGCATTAACTTCTTCATCGACTTCCCGAACAACCCGCCGAAGATAAAAATTCTCATTTGGCTTTTGGAAAAAAAGCTCCAAAATTTTTCGCCGCGTTTTTGAGGGAATAATATGCTGCAACATAAAAATTAATTTAATAACTAACTTCATTACCAAGCGGTAAAATCTCAATCCAGATTGGCCCGCGAACAAGATTTACCTCTTTTCCATACTCATCATAAAATTTCATCCGACTTTCTTCATCATCTTTTTGCCAACTAATTTTTAACGATTTACCATCTTGAAATAATAATCCATTACCGCTACCAATTAATTTATATAGAAGATGCCCTCCAGGATAGCCATCATTAGCGGGTGATTCTTTGGCAAAGACAATGATCACATTTTTTGCGGTTAAAACTTTACCGGTGTTTTTATCAACATGAGGTTTTCCGCCATTATTTCTTTCATAACTATTTTTTTCTTTATTGTATATCCAATCAACTTTAAAATCAGAAGCGAAACTATTCCAAAAAACAAAACTCACTTTATTAATATCGCCACGATTACCTGCTTTCTCATCGTCTTTAAAAAGCCATGGGGTAAAATTCTTGTTCCATAAAACACCATTCTCATCAACATTGGTTAATTTTCTTTTATCTTTGGCATACTGCCAAAGCTTAATGGTTGAAGTGTAAACCGTATGTTCGGTAGCACGATTGGGAAGACGCTCATAGTCACGCCAGAAATAAGGAAAAGGAACAGAAAACTGATTTAAATCATTGTATGAGACCCAACCCAAATTAACAATCTCCCCTAAAGCATCAGCCGGACCTGGAGTATTGGCCCCCCCTACATGAGCGTATAACGGATATTGTCCATATTCTTGAAGAAGCTTTATAAAATAAATTCTAGCTGAACGCACCGGCCCCACAGGCGCTGCATCTTGACAATAATAAATTGCCAAAAATCGAGTAATTCCTCCCTCCGCCACTACCTCATAAACAACATCGGCAAAAGAAAGACCTGATTGTGGCCTGGCGTCAATATGATTTTCTACCATTATCCCCAAAGGCCGTCGTTTTTCCCATTTTTCTTTTTGAGTTTTTGAATACAAAGCCCCATTTAAAGGACAGGCTTCAGTTTTTGGTTCATTGTCAATTTCCTTTGATGATTGATTTAGTTTATTATATCCTCCGTTAAAAGTTGGTGGCTTATATTCAATCGGAGAAAGAAAAAAATTATCGCCTTTTTGATTTTTAAAATAAGAATAAGAAATTGTTGATGAAAATAAAAAAACAAAAAAAACCACTACTAAAGCAACTTTTTTATTAACCATAATTAAATTTTTAAATTTTTAATTTTATCTCTTTTAATCTCCATAAATCTCTATTTATCTCAACAAATATTTATTAATCTTTTTCTTATTAAGCCGCTCTCACTCCCCTTTCGAATCAGGACGGATATTTAATTTTTCCACTTCTTAACTAATTTTCACCGATTATAACCGATTTTAACCCATTTCAACTAGTTTTAACTAAGTTGATTGCTTTTTCTTCTTCTTCAGTTAAAGGATAATTTCCTTTTCCTTCTTTTATCTCTTTAGTATAAACTCTTAAACCCTCTTTTGTATACAAAAAATTAATCACTATCCCATTTCTTTTTTCATCTAAAAAAGCCAAAACAAAACTTGGGTCACCCGCTTTTTCAAAAGGATGAAAGCGGACAATGTTTATTTTCTTTAAATGATATTTTGACTCTTCTATTTGTTTTTCAAGCTTTTTTTTGATTATCTCAATTTCTTCTTTTTGTTTTTTGTAAGAATCCAATAAAGAATTTAAAATTTCATCAATTTTTATTTTTCCGGTTGCTTCTGTTAACCGAAAATAGTGGTTTCTGGTATTAAATAAAAGCCAGGTAATAAAAATTAACCAGCCAAAAAAAATTGCCAAAAAAAATTCTAAAGAAATCATAAAAACTATTGTATATTTTTTTGGGGTAAGTGTCAATAAATTCATTTCAACTTGTATTTCTACCATCTTTTGCTATAAAATATCCCGTATGCCAAAAAAAACTAAAAAAGAAAAAATTTTAGCGGAATATCGAAAGAAATTAAAACTTTTAAAAGAAATTCCCGTTTTTACTCCAAAACAACAAACAACCGCCAAAAAAGAAGAAAAAATCTTACCTCAATCTCCAATCTCACCTCAAACAAAAAAATTAAATAAAGAAAATAATATTATTTCTTCTTATTTTGTAAATGACTTAAAAAAAAGTCTTTTGATTTCTTTCTTATTAATTGCCCTTGAAATTTTTCTATATTTTGCTAAATTAATTAAATAATTTTTAAATTTTGAAAGGAGGTGAAAAATATGGCAACCATGTATTGTGTTAAATGCCGCGCCAAAAAAGAAGTTGCCAATCCAGAAAAAGTGACAATGAAAAATGGCAAACCAGCGATGAAAGCCAAATGCCCTGATTGTGAAACGGCAATGTTCAAAATTGGAGCGGCTTAAAATTTTACAAAAGACTGATCGTTGAAATCTTTTTATAGACTGGCTTTTTCCCCCCAAGAAGACTTTGAAAAAGAATTATTTCTTTTACTAAAAAAGAGATATTTATTTTTATTTGTTTAATTTTCTTTTTTAAAAGAAAATATTGTTGTTTTGATGGTAAACGACAACGAGCTAAAGTCAGATGGGGGAGATATTTTTTTTCCTGCTGGAAATCAGAAAAGAATTCTTTATTAATTTTTTCCACCAGTTTTTCCAGTTTTCTTTCTCGTTGAAAATTTAAAAAAATAATCATTTTCTTTCCTCTTATGAAAAAATCTAAAGCATTAGAATAAAGATGAAATCCTTCTTGATCAAAAACTACTTTTTTTATTCGTCTATCAATGCTTTCATTTTTATTAGTTTCTCCAAAAAAATATAAAGTAATATGATAGTTTTCAAAAGGGACCCAATTAAACTCACGATAATCATTGCGAAAACTACTTAACTCTTGATAAATTTTTTCTTTTACCGCTTTTGGAAGATCAATCGCTAAAAAAAGCCTCATACATTTTATAAATCTTAGTTGAAGAGAAATTTTTAATTAAAGGAGTCACCTCTTTTAATTTGGCAGAAACCATCGCCGCTTGTTTCCTTTTATTTTCTATTTTTGGATCACCTTTGGTGACCGCAATTATATTTGGTTTTATTTTTTTTACCAAATAAAAATAGCTTTTTTCTTTGGAAAAATAAGGAAGAAGAATGACAAAATCGACAAAATCAAAACTGCTTAAAATCTTAGCTCTTTGTCTTTGGTTATGAACTGGCTCTCTTTTTTTGTTTTTTCTAATAAACTCATCCGATTCCAAAGCAACAATCAAAAAATCACCACAAGTTTTTGCTTTTTTTAAAAACTGAAAATGACCATAATGAAAAATATCAAAACAACCACCAACAAGAACTTTTTTTTTATCTTTTAAACTTTTTAACCAAGAAGAAATTTTAGAGAAAGAAATAATTTTTGAATCCTTTTTCACAGAAGAAATTATACCAAAAAATAGTAGAATAAAAAAGATATGCGATGGGAAATAAAAATTTTAGAAAAACAACCAAGGATTTTAATTATTACAAAAGATAACTTACTTTTTGTTAATCTTTTAAAGAAAAAATTAGAAGATCTTGGGGGAAAAGTTTTTTTAAGTCAAAGCCCCAATCTTTTAGTAAAAAAATTTGACTACATTTTTTTTATTAATTCTTCTTTTTCTAAAGAGGAAGAAATCCCAAAAAAAAACGTTTTTTTTATTTTTTTCAATCAAAAACCACCAAAACTAACTAAGGATAAAAAAATTGTTCAGCTTTTGGGGAATAAAATTGATGAAAAAACTATCGAGCAAATCCTTTGGTTTTTTTTCTCAAAAACCTCTCAAAAATTTCTTTTGCTTAACATGCCAAAAATACCAAAGAAAAAAATCACTTTACCAAAACCTTGGTTTCCTTTTTCTTTTTCCTTTTCATTTTTAAATAAAAAAAATATTTTTATCATTATTCTTTTGTTTTTTTTTCTTTTTCATTTTCTTTTTCTTCCGCCACTTTTTTTAAGTGGCTACTTTTTTTATCAAACAGGTAATTATCTTAAAAAAGAAGAGATTAAAGAGGCAAAAAACTCTTTTACTGCCGCAAAAAACTATTTTTTTTTAGCAAAAAAACTTTATTTTTTATCAAGGCCGGTTTACCTTCTTTTTTCAATTGCTTCTTTACCTGATGATTTAATAAGTATCGGTGAAAAATTGGTGGTTATAGGAGACAACGGTTTTTCCGCCTACGATAACGGTAAAAATCTTTTAGTTTTTCTTTTTAAAAAAAATAAAACGGAAGAGGAAAAAAAATTATTTGCCTTAAGACTAAAAAACTTATCTTCTCAATTAAAAACAATAAACGAAAATCTATCTTTGCTTATTCAAAAACTTTCCCAAATAAATTTATTAAAGGAAAAAAAGACAATTTTTTCTTCTTTCAATCAATCCCTAACCAAATTTATAAAGTTTTATCCTTATTTTGAAAAAATTATAGAAAACAAAACTAATCAAAAGTTTCTTATTCTTTTTGCCAATAATATGGAGCTTCGACCCGGTGGCGGATTTATTGGTTCTTTAGGAATATTAAAAATAAAAGACTATACCTTTGAAGGAATTGAAATTTATGACGTTTATGATATTGATGGACAACTGACCATTCATGTTGATCCACCAGAACCGATTAAAAAATATCTTAATCTTAACCATTGGTTTTTGCGTGACTCAAACTTTTCTCCTGATTTTTGGGAAAACTATCAGAAGGTAAAGTTTTTTTTGGAAAAATCCGTTGATTGGAAAGATTTCTCTGGCGCTATTCTTATTACCACCACCGCCATTCAAAAAATTTTAGAAGCTTTTCCACCAATTTACTTGGTTGATCTTAAAGAAAAAATCACCAGGGATAATTTTTACTTAAAAACTCAATTTTATGTGGAAAAAAACTTTTTTCCTGGCTCAATTCAAAAAAAAAGTTTTTTAAGCTCAATCGTTCGAGGGTTAGTCCTTAATATCGAAAACGCCTCCCTAAAAAACCTTTTATTAAACCTTTCTCAACTTTTTGAGGAAAAACAAATTGTTTTTGCTTTTGAAAAAGAAGATTATCAAAAAATCATTGAAGAATTAGGTTGGGGCGGCCGATTGGCTAAACCTGTTTGTCTTTCTTCCTTTGAGAACTGCACCGTCAATTTTCTATTCCCGTACGAAGCTAATCTCGGGGCAAACAAAGCTAATTTTTTTATTAACCGTCATTATAGTTTAAAAATAGTGGTTGATTCTTATGGAAAGATTACCAATTATTTTACCATTCTTTTTAAAAATGAAGCCAAAGATGACATCTTCCCAGGAAGTAATTACCGCAACTTTTTTCAACTTCTTCTTCCAAAAACTGTTATCATTAAAGAGATTAAAAAAGATGGAGTCTTAGTTGAGGATGTTTCCTTCGAAGACAAAGAAGAGTTTAAAAAAATAGGCATTTTTCTAGAAATTCCTCAAAAAAAGACGGTTGTTTTAGAAATTGTTTATAAAAATGATAGACCGATTACAAACAATTTTGCCGTTCTTCAACTAATTATTCAAAAACAAATTGGCGCGTTAAATAGCGATCTGACTTTAAAATTAAGTCTTCCCAAAAATATTTCCGTTATTAACCAAAATTTTTTTCCTCTTGTGAAAAATCAAGAAATCATTTATAATAGTTATTTCTCAACTGATAAAATATTTTTTATTCAGTTAAAAAAGGCCTATGATTAAAAAAGAAAAAACGATTCTTAAGGCAGAAATTCGAAAATTTTTTGGTAAAAAAGTAAAAAAATTAAGAAAAGAGGGATTTATTCCGGCAAACATTTTTGGCAAAGATTTTAAATCGAAAGCAATTACCATCGATGCAAAAGAGTTTGCAAAAATCTATAAAAAAGTTAAAGAAACTGGTGTTTTATATCTTGAAATCGAAAAAGAAACTTTACCGGTTCTTATTGCCTCAGTCCAAAAGCATCCAGTTACTCATCAACTTCTTCATGTAGATTTTAAAAAAGTTGACTTAACCCAAAAAACCCAAGCGGAAGTCCCAGTTGAAATCGTTGGTCAAGCACCGGCGGTTTTGGAAAAAGGAGGCGTTCTTTTAACATTAACCCAAAGTCTTTTAGTTGAAGCTTTACCAGAAGAAATTCCTCAATCAATCAAAATCGATATTTCAATTCTTAAAGATATTGGTCAAGAAATAAAAGTGGCCAACTTACCAACCTCTTCCACTTATCAAATTTTAAGCGAAAAAGAAAAAGTAATTGTCTCTGTCGTTGCCCATAAAGAAGAAAGTGTAACTCCAGAAACTCAACCAACGACCGCTCCAGAAATAATTACTGATAGAAAAGAAAGTGAAAAAGAAACAAAAGAAGAACCAAAAACTCAAACTCAAACTTCTTAAAGAATCATCGGCATCAAAAAAATAAGGTAAAACTAAAAACTCCCATAATTTTAAAAATTAATTTTTTATTTTTTTCTTTTAGTAAAAATTTTGCGGTAAAATATAGGTTGGAAGGGTGCCGGAGTGGTTTAACGGCCAGGTCTCGAAAACCTTGGTTCGACGCTGAGTCGAAACGCGGGTTCGAATCCCGCCCCTTCCGCAGAAAATCAGCAAACACCAAACACCTAACTTATAACTTCTAACACCTAACATCTAACCTCTTAAAAAGCGTAACGTGTAATGATAACACCTCCTAAGGTGTTATAGATTCGTCACCTCGGAAAAACATCTATCAATCATAAAACATCTAACACATTAAAAAGTGTAACGTGCAACGTGAAACGTTAAACATTAAACGTTCAATGTTAAACGTTAAACAATGTCATTCCTGATTTAATCAGGAATCTATATAATTTTTCAAACTCATAAAGACGCACATCAGTGCGTCTCTACAAAATAAAAATCTTTCTTTAAAAAAATCTTTCCTAATCTCCATTTATCTATACAAATCTCTATTTATCTCTATTTATCTCCATCAATCTCCATTTATCTTAATGTATCTTTTTTTATTTTTTTATTAACGTTTAAAGTTGAATGTTTAACTTTTTTTCTGCTCTATCTGGTTTATCCGATTTTCTGATTAAGCCAATGTTGTCTAATTTATCCAATTTATCTAAAACAATATAAACTCTTTTTTTTCTCAATCGGAAACCTAAAGAAGAATAAGAAAAATTAGGATTAAATTTATCTTAACTTTTACTATTTATCATCGCCTGGATGATGTTTTGAGGAACTTCTTCGTAGTGGGAAGGCTCCATATAGAAAAAACAGCGGCCTTCGGTTAAAGATCGCAAAGTGGTCGCGTACCCAGAAAGTTCGGCTAAAGGAACATAGGCTTTTACAACAACAGCTTTGTGTTTTTTTTCTGTTCCCAAAATCTTTCCTCTTTTTGAAGAAATATCACCAATCACCGGTCCCATAAACTCTTCTGGCACTGTTACTTCAAGCTTCATAATCGGTTCAAGAAGAGTAAGACTTGCTTTTTTTACTGCTTCCTGCAAAGCAATTGATCCAGCAATTTTAAAAGCAATATCGGATGAATCAACTTCATGGTATGAACCATCAAATAAAGTCACCGCAATATCGGTAATAGGAAATCCCAAAAGAACCCCTTTCTCCATCGCCTCCAAAACTCCTTTTTCAACTGCTGGAATAAACTCTGCCGGAATCACCCCGCCTTTTATTTTATTAATAAACTTAAACCCTTCCCCTCTTGGTAAAGGCTCAACTTTTATTAAACAATGACCATATTGTCCATGACCGCCAGTTTGACGAATATATTTTCCCTCAGCTTCGGCTACTTTGGTAATGGTTTCTTTATAAGCTACTTGGGGTTTTCCCACCTTAACTTCCATCCCCATCTCTCTTTTCATTCGATCAACAATCACCTCAAGATGAAGCTCGCCCATACCAGAGATAATTGTTTGGCCAGTTTCATGATCGATTTTTGCTCTAAATGTTGGGTCTTCTTCGGCAAGTCTTTGTAAGTTGTAAGAAAGCTTTTCTTGATCTGCTTTTGTTTTTGGTTCAATTGCCAAAGAAATTACAGGTTCTGGAAAATTGATTTTTTCCAAAAGAATGGGATGTTCTTGAGAAGATAAAGTATCACCGGTTCTTGTCTCTTTTGGACCCACTAAAGCAACAATTTCTCCCGCATAGGCCTTATCAATCTCCTCCCGCTGATTGGCATGCATTAAAAGCAGACGACTGACTCTTTCTTTTTTATCTCGATTGACATTATAAACATAAGAACCTGCTTCTAAAACGCCAGAATAAATTCTGGTATAAGTTAATTTACCAACATGAGGATCCAGTTGAATTTTAAAAGCCAAAGCAGTAAATTTTTCTTCAGGAACAAGCAGTCGTTCTTCTTTTTGATTGGTTTTAGAATTAATCCCCTCAATTTTTTTCAAATCTAAAGGTGATGGCAGATAATCAACAATTGCATCCAAAAGCGGTTGTACCCCTTTGTTTCTCAAAGATGAACCACAGTACATGGGAACAAGTTTATAGGAAATGGTTGCTTTTCGTAAAGCCTCTTTTAATTCAGAAACGGTAATATTTTCTCCATTTAAATAACGATGAATAAGATTGTCATCAGTCTCAACAATTTGTTCTATTAATCGGGCATGAAAAGACTCAACTTTTTCTTTTAAATCGTTAGGAACACTCTCCAAAACGTAATACTCTATCCCTTCTTCATCCTTATTCCAAATTAAACTTTTTTTTTCTAAAATATCAACCACACCTTTAAATTCATGCTCTTTGCCAATAGGATAAGTCATCACCGCCGCCTTCACCCCCAACCTTTCTTCAATTTCCTTAACTGTTCCTTCAAAATCGGCCCCTAGTTTATCCATTTTATTAATAAAACAAACCCTTGGAACTTTATATTTATCTGCCTGTCGCCAAACAGTTTCCGATTGGCTTTGAACTCCTTCTTCAGCATCAAAAATCACCACTCCGCCATCCAACACTCTAAGTGACCGCTCAACTTCTGCCGTAAAATCAATGTGCCCGGGAGTGTCAATAATATTAATTCTTACTCCCCGCCAAAAAGTGGTGGTGGCTGCCGCAACAATTGTGATTCCTCTTTCCCTTTCTTGTGGCATCCAGTCCATTTGGGTTGTTCCCTCATCAATATCTCCTAATTTATAAGTTCTTCCGGTATAGAAAAGAATTCGTTCAGTGGTCGTAGTTTTTCCAGAATCGATATGGGCAATAATTCCAATATTGCGAATTTTTTCTAAAGGAACGACTCGATTTTTAGTAATTACTGATTGAACTGCCATATAAAAAAAATAAAAAAATTTAAAATTTAAAATTTAGAATTTACTTTCTACCATCGCAAATGAGCAAAAGCTTTATTGGCTTCTGCCAGTTTTTCCACCTGGTGTTTTTTTAAAACCGCCTGACCGAGATTACGAGAAGCATCAAAAATTTCAGCAAAAAGCTTATCGGCAAAAGTATGATATTGTTTATTTGGTCGAGCTTTGGCTCCTTCAATAATCCAGTTTAAAGCTAAAAAAAGTTTTCTTTCTTTTCTTACTTCAAACGGCACCATATACGAAGCGCCACCTAGTCTTCGCGGACGGACTTCATAATTGGGGGCGGTATTTTTAATTGCCTCATCTAAAGTAACCAAAGGATCCAGTCCTTGTTCTTTTATCCTTTCCAAAACTGAATAAACAATCTTTTTAGCAACCGATTTTTTTCCATCAACCATCACATAGTTAATTAATTTTGCCACCACAAAACTATTGTATAAAGGATCAGGCGGCACCACTCTTTTTTTATAAGGACGTCTTGGCATAGTTAAAAAAACACAACTTTAAAATTAACTTGTTTTTTCAGTTGGAGCTTTGGCTCCATATTTACTGCGAGACGTTTTTCTTCCTTCAACCCCAGCTGTATCATACTTTCCTCGAACAATGTGATACTTAACACCAGGCAAATCCTTAACTCTTCCACCACGGACTAAAACGATTGAGTGTTCAGCTAAATTATGACCAATGCCTTGAATATAGGCAGTGACTTCTATTTTATTGGAAAGTCTAACCCGAGCGACTTTTCGTAAAGCAGAATTTGGTTTTTTAGGCGTCATCGTTCTTACTACCGTACAAACACCCCGTTTAAAGGGGCTTTCTACAAATTTGTACCGCCTTTTTATGGCGTTAAAACTTAACTTAAACGCTGCTGATCTTGATTTTTTAAGCTTTTTTCTCCGTTTCCTCTTTACTAGTTGGTTTATTGTGGGCATAGCGACTTAAAAACTTTTGATAATATTTTTCAATTAATTCTTGATTGACTGGAATTAATCTTCCAATTATAACATTTTCTTTTAATCCAAGCAAATAATCTATTTGTCCCTTAAGAGCTGCTTGCGATAAAACATTGGTTGTCTGTTCAAAAGAAGCAGCGGACAACCAAGAATCGCTTGCCGTTGCCGCTTTACTTATACCAAGAATCGCCACTTTTCCAACCGCTGGTTGTCCTCCTTGTGATAAAACTCTTTTATTTTCTTCACGGAAACGAATTCGCGAAACAATCTCATTTTTCACAAACTCAGTGTCTCCCTCATCTTCAATAATCACCTTATCACTCATCTTTTTAATAATCACTTCAAAATGTTTATCATTAATGCTTATTCCTTGAGATCGATAAACCTTTTGAATCTCTTCCAAAAGATAAAGTTGGGCCTCCTTAATTCCTTTAACCGCCACCAAATCATTAATATTTAATCCGCCCTCAGCCAAAGGCGTCCCAACACCAATTAATTCACCATCTTTTACTTTAAGCTTTTGCCCCAAGGGAATAACAAATTCCTCTTCTTTGGTCGTCCCATCTTTCCCAACCGACGTAATTTTCACATAATAAACTTCTTTTTCTCTATCTTCTTTAATCGAAACTTTACCAGAAATCTCACTAATTGGGGTAACAATCTTTGGCGTTCTTGATTCAAAAAGCTCTTCTACTCGCGGCAACCCTTGGGTAACATCAGAAATCACAATCCCTCCAAAATGGCGAATTCTCATTGTTAACTGGGTTCCTGGCTCCCCAATTGATTGAGCGGCAATTATCCCAACTGGACAACCAATGGTTACTACCTGGTTATTAGTCAGATCTACCCCATAACATTTTTGACAAACACCGTAAGGTGCTTGACAAGTAAGAGGTGATCGGATAACCACCGCCTCAACTTTTTCTTGTTCAAAAAGACTAAAAAGTTCCTCGTCGATTAATTGATTTGCCTTGGCGATAGCTTTTCCTTCTTTATTTTTTACTTCCTTGGCTAAAAATCTTCCCAGTACTTTTTCCTTGAATCTTCCCTCATCTGTCTTTTCTCTTTTTATTTCCAAACCATCTTTTGTTTGACAATCTTCTTCCCAAACAATCATATCATGAGCGACATCAACTAATCTTCTGGTTAAATACCCAGCATCGGCAGTTTTTAAAGCCGAATCGGTCAAACCCTTTCTTGCTCCTCTTGCCGAAATTACATACTCAAAAACCGACAACCCCTGACGATAGTTGGATTTCGTTGGCACTTCAATAATTTTTCCCAAAGGATCAACTACCAACCCTTTCATCGCGGAAATTTGCTTTAACTGTTCTTTTGTTGCCCGCGCACCGCCGGAGTTAATAATCATTTTTACTGGATTTTCTTCATCAAGCTTTGCCCATGTCTCATTGGCTAGTTTTTCAGTGACATCAATCCAAAGTTTATTTGATAACCTTTTTTTCTCCTCAAGGGTTAAAAGACCTTGCTCATAGCTTTTCTCAATTTTCTTTACTTCCTCTTCAGTTAATTGAATGTATTTTTCTTTTCCTGGTAAAATTTCGCAGTCGGTAAAAGAAACGGAAAGACCAGTGGCCATGGTGGCACCAAAAAATCCTATATCTTTAAGCTGATCGATTAAATTACCCACTTTTTTTGGTTCAAACATTTTGATCGCTTGGGCAACAATTTTTTTAAGATCAGAGGCTTTTACTTCTTGATTAACAAATCTCAATTCTTCTGGTAACGCCTGATTGAAATAAATTCGACCAACGGTTGTTTTTAAAAGTTGACCGTTAATTTTTACCCAAATTGGCTGACGAAGAGATATTCTTCCCATAAGATAATTATTTATTGCCTCACTCTCATCGGAAAAATATAGTAATTCTTCATCTTTTAAGTTTAGGTTTTTATCAATGGTAGTTAAATAATAACATCCCAAAGCCATCTCTTTATTGGGAACAACAATCGGTGAACCATCGGCTGGTTTTAAAAGATTATGATAAGGAAGCATTTGCTGCTTTATCTCTTCAATCACTTTTTTAGAAAGAGGCAAAAATAACGCCATCGCATCACCATCAAAATCAGCGTTATAACCGGCACAAACTGCTGGATGAAGGCTGATTGCTAAATTATCAGTTAAAACCGGATAAAAAGCCAAAATTGAAAGTTTATGAAGAGTGGGAGCACGATTTAAAAGAACCGGATGATTTTTTGTTATTTCCTCTAAAATATCATAAACCACTGGGTTTTTTTCCTCAAGTAAATTTTTGGCGTTTTTAATGTTTGCGGCAAAACCGCGAATAATAAGCTCATGAAGAAGAAATGGCTTAAAAAGTTCAAGGGCCATTTCTTTTGGCAAACCACATTGATCAAGCCGTAATTCCGGACCAACGATAATCGTTGACCGACCAGAGTAGTCAACTCTTTTTCCCAAAAGATTTTGTCTAAATCTTCCTTGCTTACCTCTTAAAATATCAGATAAAGATTTTTGAACTTTTGAGGCAGCACCAGCAGTTCTTGCCCGACCCCTTGCTTTTTGAAGATCAATTAAGGCATCGACTGCTTCCTGAAGCATTCTTTTTTCATTGCGAAGAATAATATCGGGGGCGCCTAAATCAATCAGTTGTTTTAGTCGATTGTTGCGATTAATGACTCTTCGATAAAAATCGTTTAAATCGGAAGTGGCCACTTTTCCCCCAGGTAGTTGAACCACTGGCCGCAAACCAGGAGGAATGACTGGCAAAACTGTTAAAACCATCCACACGGGTTTGATCTCTGCTTTTAAGAAAGATTCAATAATCTTTGTTTTTTTAAGGAGTTTATTTCTTTTTTCACCTTTGGCTTCATTAAGTTCTTTTAAACACACCTCATACTCTTTTTGAAGATCTAAATTATTTAAAAACTCATACAAAACTTCTGCCCCCATTCCAACTTCCACCATTTCTGAAAGCCTTTTTTCCTTTAAATATAAATAATCTTCTTCTTCTAAGGTATCAAACGGCTTTAAATTTCTTATCGTTTTTATTAATCTTTCAAAAAACGCCGTTTTTTGACTTTTTTCCTCAATGTATTCATCGGAAAGAATCTTTAGTTGATTTCTTTTTTTAAAATCCAACTCTTCAGAAATAATAATTCTTTGCTCTTGACTGCTTATTTTTTTAAAGGCTAATTCCTTTTCTTCCGCTGTCTTTTTTTCCACCTCTTCTTTTTTTAACTCATATTTTTTTTCTATTTCCTCTTCTTCCTTTTTTTGAATTTCTTTTAAAACTCTTACTGCTTCTTTTTGCTTGTTTTCCTCAACTTTTTTTACCAAATATAAAGCATAATAGATAATTCTTTCCAAAGCTTGGGGAGGAATACCCGTTAAAATTGACAAGGCCGAGCTTGTTCCTTTAAAGTACCAAATATGAGCAATTGGGGTGGCTAGTTTTATATGTCCCATTCTTTCGCGTCTCACAGCCGATGTGGTTACTTCAACCCCACATCGATCACAAATGATTCCTTTGTAACGATAACGTTTATACTTACCACAATAACACTCATAGTCTTTGGTTGGGCCAAAGATTCTTTCATCAAAAAGCCCGTCTTTTTCTGCCCTAAATGTTCGATAATTAATCGTTTCTGGCTTAGTCACTTCACCATAAGACCATTTTAAAATATCATCAGGCGAGGCTAATCTTATTTTCAATCCTGAAAAATCAATCATTGTAAATTCTTGCGCTTGAGGTTGAGAGTTTTTAGTTTGAGGATTAGTGTTTTTCATATTTATTTAATAAAATCAACCGCTAACCCTAAACTATTAAGTTCTTTCAGTAAAACATTAAACGATTCAGGCACGGTTGACTGCGGGATATCCATCCCTTTGACAATCGCCTCAAAAGCTTTCATTCGTCCTTTAACATCATCACTTTTAATGGTTAACATCTCCTGTAAGGTATAAGGCACGCGATGGGCTTCAAGCGCCCAAACCTCCATCTCACCAAAACGCTGACCACCCATTTGTGATTTACCACTTAAAGGCTGTTGACTGACTAAAGAATAAGGTCCAACGGCACGGGCATGATATTTGTCCTCCACCATATGAATCAGTTTCATAATATAACCCACCCCAACCAAAGCTTTTTTTTCATAAGGTCTTCCCGTTTGGCCATCATATAATGTCACTTTTCCATCAACCGGCCATCCCAAGCGTTTTAACTCCTCAATGATAAACTCTTCTTTAATTCTTTCAAAAACTGGCGCGTTGATCACCACTCCTTTCTTTTTAGCAATAAGACCAACAACCACTTCAAAAAGTTGACCCAAATTCATCCTAGAAAGCACTGACAAAGGCGAAAGAATCACATCAACCGGTGTTCCATCTTCCAAATAAGGCATATCCCATTCTGGTAAAATCTTAGCAATCACTCCTTTATTTCCATGGCGACCGGCCAATTTATCACCAACAACCACTTTTCTTAATTGAGCGGTAGTGACGATAATCCTTTTAATAATGCCTGGTTCTAATTCGTTTGGATCTTTTTTAGCATCAATCACTTCAATATCAACCACTGTTCCTCGTTTGCCATAAGGAACACGCAAGCTTGTATCTTTAACATCTTTGGCTTTTTCACCAAAAATGACTCGAAGAAGCCTCTCCTCAGCCGTTAACTCTCGTTCACCTTTTGGCGCCACTTTTCCAACCAAAATATCACCAGCTTTGACCTCAGTTCCAATCACCACTAAACCATTTTTATCAAGATTTTGTAGAACCTCTTCTCTCACATTGGGAATATCACGGGTTAACTCCTCTGGTCCAAGCTTAGTGTCGACTAAATCAGCGACAAACTCTTCCATCGAAATTGAGGTAAAAATATCTTCTTTCACTAAACGTTCTGAAATAACAAATCCATCCTCATACCCCAATCCATTCAAAGAGGAATAAGCAATGACAAGATTTTGACCCAAAGCTAATCGCCCATTTTCTGTGGCTGGACCATCAATTAAAAGCTCACCTTTTTTTAGCTTTTGATTGGAGCTGACTTTTGGTCGCTGATCAAAAGCCACGTCTTTGTTGGTGCGGCGGTATCTTTCTAAGTTAAATTGATATACTTTTCCACTTTTTCCTTCAAATATTAACTTTTCACTATCAACATACTCAACTACCCCATCCTCAGGTGCATAAATTGTCCGCCCCATCGCCGAAGCAATTTTTCTGGTCAGTCCCGTATCCACTAAGGGCGCTTGGGATTTTACCAAAGGTACTGCTTGACATTGCATATGACTTCCCATCAACGCCCGCGAAGCATCATCATTTTGAAGAAAAGGAATCAAAGAAGCTGAGGCACCAACAATCTGTTGGTGAGAAACATCAACAAAATCTAATTTCTCAACTGGCACTTCAATAATCTCACCCCCATATCTTACGGTGACCATCTCATCTTCAATCACATCATTTTCATTGATTTTTAAATCTCTTGAGGCAATATAACAATTTTCTTCATCATCAGGAGGTAAATAAACAATCTCATCAGTTAATTTCACCAAAGTTTTACCTTCCTTTTTTTCTTTAACTACTTTTTGATAAGGAGTCTCTAAAAATCCATATTCATTCACTTTGGCATATAAAGAAAGATAAGTCACCACCCCAATATTTGGTCCTTCTGGTGAACGAATGGGACAGATTCGACCATATTGAGAAGAAGATATATCACGCAAAGAAAAAGAGGCTCTTTCTTTTTCTATTCCCCCTGGTCCACCAACGGTTACTCTTCTTAAATTATCTAATTCTGATAAAGGATTAACTTGATCAACAATGGTGGAAAGTTGACTGGTTCTAAAAAAGGAATTAATGGCCACAATCAAAGGCTTTGAATTAACAACCAACGAGGGAGAAACGTTGGAATCGATACTTACCAAACTCATCCTTTCTTTAATCTCTCGTTCTACTCTTACCATTCCCACTCTTATTCCATACATTGAAACCAATTCTCCACAAGTTCGAAGTCTTCGATTGCCTAAATGATCAATATCATCAAATTTTCCTTTTCCCAAAGTTAAGTTTAATAAATACTTGATGGTGGCAATAATATCTTCTTTTTTAATTAAAAAATTTTCCTTATCGATCTTAAAATTTAATCCCAATTTTTTATTGATTTTATATCGTCCCGGGGCCGCTAATGAATAACGACGAGGATCAAAAAATAAATTTTCTAAAACTTTATAGGCATTTTCCAAAACCAACGGTTCACCCGGTATTACTTTTTTATAAATCTCCAAAACGGCTTCATCTTTATCTTTGGCGTGATCTTTTTTTAATGTTGGAACAAGATATTTTTCCAAAATTGATTGATCTAAATCGGAAAAATAGGAAAGAATTTGCAAATCATTTTCTCCATCAAAAGATTTAATAAAGGTGGTGACAAGAAACTTTCGTTTTTTATTAATCTTCATCTCAATTAAATTATTTTTATTTAAAGTCACATCAATCCATGCGCCAATATAAGGTCGAATCTCGGCATTATATAAAGTCACCCCGGTAATTTTGTTAACTTCAGCCGTAAAATAAACACCAGGCGAGCGCACCAGCTGATTAATAATGGCTCTTTCAATTCCATTGATGATAAACGTTCCCCGCTCTGTCATCTTTGGCAGATTAAAAAAGTAAACATCTTGCTCTTTTTTTTCACCGGTTTTTTTATTAATTAGTCGAAGACGCAGATAAACAGGAACATCATAAGTAAGTTTTTTTTTCAAACAAAGATCTAAAGAATAACGCGGCTCACCGAAAAAAAGATCGATAAATTCTAAAACAAACCGTTTTTCGGTGTAATCATAGATGGGGAAAAATTCAGAAATAATTTCTTTTAAATCAAAATCAATAAACTTTTGCCAAGATTTTTTTTGAATTTCAATCAAATCCAACTTTTCCAACCTTGAATCCAGTTCCCCCAAAAATATTTCTTCAGGGAGTTTAGTTTTTAATTGAGTTTTATTCATTAGTTTTTAAACTTTTTAAAATGAAAGCTTTTAACAATAAAAATCCCCGCCACCACCCTTTGTGGATTTTGGGGAAAATAAAAAAACTAATCTTGAAATAATATATTCTACACTCCCTTCTTTAAAAAATCAAGAGGTTTTTTCAACAATTCTTCCTTCTTTAACAAAAAATTTTTTTGTTTGTTTTTTGACCGGATGAGCTAAATATTTTATTCGACCAATAATTTCTGAAAAACCTAAATTCACTTTTTTCTCTTGATGGTTATTTTTTTTGTTATCATTAAAACCTTCTTTTTCCAAAAATTCTTCTTTTACTAAAAATTTAATCTCCTCTAAAAAATGACGAAAGTTTTCTTCGTAATTCTCAGAATATTCTAAAAAGTTTTTTAAAATTTTTCTTCCTTTTTTTGTTCCAAACAAAAAAGCAAAAAAAGCAGTAAATAAAATCCCTAAACTAAAACCAAACCAAAAATTACTTACCTTCTGCCTTTTTTCCATTTTTTTTCTCAAAAAGATCAAAAATTTTTAAAAGAACTTTAACGCCAGAAAAAAAACCCAAAACCTCATCAAATCCATGCTCCAACGAAGTCCCTACTTTCTCAAAACTCTCAATTATTTGATTAATCTTTTTTAATATTTTTCTTAAATCGATTAAGATAAAAATTAACTGTAAACCAATAATCACCAAAAGAATGGTGGTTAAACTTAAAATTACGGTTAATAAAAGTTGAGTCGTCTCCATATCTTATAAATTTTTTTTAAAAACTTCTAAAGCGGGCGAGTTTTTCTTTTTCGCCCAGTAAAGATTAGCTAAAAGTAGGGTATCAAAAGTCCCCGCATCTAACCAATAACCTTCAAGTTCACTCCAGTAAAGTTTACCTTCTTTAAGATAAAAATTATTCACTTGGGTAATCTCCAACTCACCGCGGCCGGCAAAATTGGGATCACATTTTCTTATATAATCAAACACTTTATTATCATAAATATATAATCCAGTAACGGCGTAGTCAGATGGAGGATCTTTTGGCTTTTCTATAATCTCAAGTATTTTTTTTGGATTGTTTTTATCAAAGCGCGGCACACCAAAACGACTAGGATCCGGAACCCTTTTTAAAAAAATCATCGCTCCATCTTTAAAATTTTTAACCGCCAAAGAAATATCCGCATCGGTGGTGTTGTCACCTAAAATGACGGTGATCGGCTTTCCCTTGCTAAAATCCTCAGCCAACGATAAAGCATCAGCAATTCCTCCTTTTGGATTTTCTTGATAAGCAAACTCCAGATGGGCTAACCCAAATTCTTTACCATTTTTTAACACCTGAATAAAATGACCAGCATGAGGTCCAGAAACAACGATCAATACATCAGTTATACCAGCCTTTACTAAAGTTTGAATTGGATAATAAATCATTGGTTTATCGTAAACCGGCAAAAGATGTTTGTTCGTAGCAAAAGTTAATGGATAAAGACGGGTTGCCAACCCACCAGCCAAAATTATTCCTTTCATATTTTTTTAAGGTAAAATAATAATTTTTAAAAGAAAAAGGAGAATAAAACCAATCATAACATATTCTAACACAATTTTAAAGTGAAGATGATCGTGGATTATATGATGATAAACTCCCCAAATGATGTAAAAACTAACAAACGCCAAAAGAACAATAAACTCCAAAAGTCGCTCACCACGGAACAGGTTTAAAGCCAAAATAAAAAAAATTCCTGCGGTTAAAAGAAGAAGATAATCAAAAGTGTGTTTTTTTAGTTCTTTTTTTATGTGATTAATCATAAAATTACTCCTCGACTAATAATAAAAAGACCAATCGCTAAAAATCCCAAAAAAATAAAATGGGCCAAATTTTTTCCAGTAAAACGCAGTTTTAAAATCCCCATTTTACTGGCAAAATAAAAATCAACAATCAATGTTAACATTAAAATAGCAATAAAACCTAAATTAAAATCAAATAAAAATTTGTTAACGTTAACCACCGGTTTTTGTTCTTTATTTGCCAAAACCGCAGGAGCTAAAGATGAAGACGATTTTGAGAGAGGTATTTCTTTTTTCTCTGTGGCAAAAACTTGATGTTTTTCCACTAAATTTTTAGCCAAATTGATTGAAGCCGGCTTACCAAACATTTGAACAACCAAAGTGGTTGGTTCACCGTTTAAAGTCCCATTAACCACGGCAAAACCAATGTCGGTATACTCTTTTTTTAAAATATTTTCTCGATGAGTTTTTGAGTTCATCCAGGCCGAAACCACGTTTTCTGAGAAAAGAAAGTTTTTAGCTAAATTCTCACCGGCATACTCATACTCGTAACCAACATTTAAAATAAACTGCCAAGGAGTTTCACCATTGGGACCAAAATGAGCCCAGTAATTTTTATTAAACATATCTAAAGCTTTTTGATAAGCTGCCTTTGAAAGTTTTTCACTGTAATTTAGGGGGGGTAAATTGTAGTTTTGTCTTTCTTTATTAGTAAGCTCATAAAGTTTTTGAATGGTAATATCGGTGGCGTAACCTAAAATATTAGAAAGAGGGGTGGACTTAAACAAAAACGTAAAAAACAAAGCCAGTAAAAGATAATAGGTTAAAAAATCTAAGTGAAGTAATCTTGATCGAAAGTGATTGTCTTCTTTTGGGATAAAAAGGTGATGAAAAAAATTTTTTATTCGGGAAAAGTTCATAGAAAAATGATAATTAATTTTTTTAAAAAAGGCAAGAAAATTGTTTTTTTAAGAAAAATGTTTTAAGGTTTTGATAATAATTCCAAAAGCAGATAAAACTGAGTAGGAAAATGAAAGCAAAGACAAAAATGAATAATGATTGGTTTTTCTTTTTTTATAAACACCCAAAACATCAGCTTTATTATTAACTAACGCTAAATCATTTTGTCGATCTATCTTAATATCAAAAGCGGGTTGATAATAATGTTGATAATAATTTTGATAATAATAAGGATTTTGATTAACTTTTTTATTAATAGAAAAAGCACTTTTAGTGGGTGAGGTAATAATTGGGGAAAGAGTTAAAGTGATTAAACTTTTGGTTGGGGTTACCTCTGTAGTCGGTGTTGGATTAAGACAAAAGTTATTTTTTTGATTTTTACTTGGTTCTTGAAGACAAAACTCATCGCTCTCAAAACTAACCCGACCAAAACTTTTTCCCTTTTGAGAATTTTTATACTCAAAACTATCTTTTTCTTTTTTATCAAAATCCAAAAGCCGAACAACATCACCATCATTGTTAAACATTGCCGTTGATAAATCAAAAGCGGCATAACTTTTTGGTTGAATGGTCAAAGAAAACTTTTTAGGCGAAGAACCACCATCTTCAATATCATCAATATACCAATTATTTAAATTAACAATAAAATCATTGTCATTATAAATCTCCACCCACTCATTTTCACCTGTTTGGGGATTAGGATAAACCTCAGAAAGATAGATATTTTGATAAGAGATAGATGTTGGAATAGGTGTGTTTTTTGGTGATGAATTTTGGGTGGGAAAATTGGTAGGGGACAGGCATGCCTGTCCCGTACAGTTTAAAATTGGTGTTCCTGTTATGATTTGAGTTAAAGTAGGAGTTGGAGTTGGGGTTGGGGTAATAACACAAGATTGTAAAGAGCTGTTAAAAAATCCTAAACTTGAAGACTGTGTTTTCCAGCTATCCTCTCCATCAGGAATTCTTTGATAAGAAACACCTTGCCCAGGACTTAATTTATAGGAAAATGAATCAACTAAAATATTTTGATTATCAAATAAACGAATGGTGTCAGCTGTTTTTGCATTTAAATAAAAATTTCCAGAAAAAATAAGACAACTATTGGGGTAAATTATTGAATTATCTGGAATTGTAAACGTCGCTGACGATCCACCGTCATCATCAATAATCCATCCATAAAGGTTAGCGCTTTCTGTTCCAATATTAATGATTTCTACTTGTTGTGGTGTTGGTTCAATAAGAAATTCATTAATTAAGATTTTTCCTTCAACAGATTTTAAAAAAAATAAAAGTAAAAAAAGACTAATTAAAAAAATAAAAATTTTTTTCATTTTTATTTTTTTGCTGGTTTTTTTCTTTAAAAGCAATAATTATCAATAAAATAATTATTAAAATAATTTTGTTGATATTTTCATCCAAAAAGTTATATTAGCGAAATCTTTCATAAATTTAATTTATTTTTTCTCAAAATTTTTGTCAATAGCCTAAAAACAACAAAAAGAATATTTTAGAAGATTTAATAAACATAAGCCGAACAGATAGTAGAATAATAGTCATAAAAATTTTTATCTGGGCCATAACTTGGATCGTGCATTTTGTAGTTATTTCCTTCTTTTTTTGTTAAAACAACAAAATGATCACCACCATAATCACAGCTATTTCGGTAAATACCAACGATTACATACTGATTGGAATTAAGATAATTATCAATTTCTACAATTGATATTGCTTTTCTTGATTTCCCACCTAAAATAGGCGCATTTAAATTTAGATAAGCGGTTAACCCATAAAAATTATCATAATTTGAAGCGATATCAGAAGGAGTTATGTTCAATCCCATTTTTTTTCCAACCATTGCAGTTGAGGTAATTAAACAACCGACATTTAAGATATTCTCTGAGGAATAACCAATTGTTTGATAGGCCCAGCGTTCATCTCTTTGGGAATAATAATTGCCATCCGAACCACTACCGAAACCATTAGCAGCAATTGGTGAGTTAACTCCTGATTGTTGGACGAAAGACTTAAAAGCCGCTAATTGTCTTCGAGCTTGATTTAATATTTGTTGATAAAGCACTTCACTATTTTGAGTATCAGATAAAAGTTTTCTTTTTGCATTTTGTTGATTTAAAAGTTCAGTTTTTTGTTTGGCTAAAAGAGCTTTTAGATTATCAAGCTCTACTTTTTTTTCTTCTCGCAGTTTTTTTTGCTCTTCAAAGTTAATCTTGGCATTTTGAACTTGGATGATTAGTTTTTGATTATTTTCTCGAGTGGTTTTTATGTATTTGATTCGATTAACTAAATCATCAATTCTATCTGCCTCAAGAAAAATAGATAACAAAGAAATTCTTTTATTTTTATAATCAGCAACAATTTTTTTTAATAAAAGTTTTGAAAGTGTATTTAATGATTCATCGAGTCCTTCAATTCGTTCGTTTAAAAGTTCAATTTCTTTTTCAGTTTTTTCAATTTTATTTTCGGTTTCGGCCACTTTTAAATTAGTTAAATAGATTTGAGTATCAATGT
>Ga0308409_1000029_pt1 | contig 87212 bp, 91 predicted proteins | sample HotsprSampleMSe4_FD_203469 | JGI IMG/M metagenome (GOLD analysis project Ga0308409, IMG submission 203469) | Hot spring phototrophic mat microbial communities from Mushroom Spring, Yellowstone National Park, Wyoming, United States - 20060912_MSe4 ... | reverse complement strand
CCGCCTACAACCCGCAGGGCGCCACGCCGCAGGAGGTGGTCGGCCCGACGATGGACGCCTGGATGCAAGCGCCTCCCGACAAGACCAGCCCGCTGTGGGGAAAGGACGCGCCATACGACTACGCCGTAGGCACGTTCGTCAGCCGCGTGGCAGGGAGCAGCAGCACGCGCGCCCCGCTGTGGGCCAAGACCATGGGGTCGCTGCGGCGCGCCTTCGGCGAGCAATACGTCGCCGACTTCGTCGCGCGCGCCGCGAACGAGCGCTGGGATGAGCGCACGATGATGCGCGAGGTGGACGCCAGGGTGATCAGCGCCAAGCAGTCCGCCAACGAGGTCGAAGCGTCAATGGCCGACAAGGTGGTGCGCTTCTGGCGACCGGGCGAGGCCAAGGGCGAAGCGAGGAGGCGATGAGGCGCGTCAAGCTACCCGAACACCTCTCCCCGGTCTGGGCGCCGGTCTTCAACCGCCAACCCGTCCTCGAGGCGGTGGCCGACGACGCCCGTGAGCCGTTCGCGCAGATGGCGAGCTACGCCGCGCTGCTGGGGCGCGCGGCGCTAGAGGAGCGCGAGGCGTCGGAGGCGATGCAGGCGATGCAGTTGTGCGAGCGGCTGCACGGCTACGCTGCGACCGCCGATGCCATGCGCTACGCGGTGCGGGTGATCGACGCCGCGGTCAAGTTGATCGGCATGAGCGCGCAGGCGATCGCCGAGCGCTACGGCTGCGCCAACGTCGGCGTGCTGACCGGCGCGCTGATCGAGGAGTGGGCGGACGACCAGCGCGGGCTTGCAGGCGCGCGCCGCTTCCCGGAGCTGCCGTGGTGGGCGCGGCGCGGCAGCCCGCACCCCCTGCTCGACGATTGCCGGGTGGGGGTGCGCCTGGCCTGGCTGATCGACCCGCAGCACGAGGAGGCAGCGTTGGCGTGCAGCGCGCTGGTCGCCGCCGCGAGAAGTGCGCGCGGGGAGCGCTGGGCGGGTGAGCTCGCCCAGCGCATGATCGACGCGGGATCGCCCACCCGGGCCATCGCCGAGGTCGAGCGCGCCGGCGCACCACAGCCCCCGCTGTGGCTGCGCTACGCCTTCCACCGGAGGCACACACCATGAGGAGGATTTCCTTCCCCGCCCGGCTCGACCTGGGCTACCAATTCATGCGCGGGGTCGGCGTGCGCGAGGCCATCCTGCTCGCCGTCGCCGTCGGGCAGGCGATCTGGCTGATCTTCCTCGTCGACTCCCTGGCTTTCGTGTCGCGGCTGGTGATGGCCGTCGTGATCGCCGCCGCCCTGATCGCCATCGCCACCGTGCCGATCAAGGGCTACAAGGTCGAGCAATACGCCGTGATCGTCATCCGCGGCATGTTGCGCCCCAAGGTCTACCTGCACCAGACGGCGCGCGCCGCCGAGGTCGAGATCGAAACGCAGCCGATTAAGGAAGAAAAGCAGGAAGTCGTGGAGAGGGCATACCGGCCCGCCCGCGACGTCGCCTACGGCGAATGGGCCGCGCCCAACGTGCTGGCCGTCATGCTGCTGTTCGTCGCCCTGATGGTCGTCAGCAGCCTGCTGCTGTATCTGGTCTCAGGCGGCGAGCTGCCGGGCGTGCGCGAGGTCGCGGGAGCAGTGGAGGGGACGTGGTGAAGCTGCCGTTTGTCAAGCCGCAGGAAAAACAGCAGGAGCGGCGGGTGGTGCAGAAGGCGCCCCGCACGCAAGACCAGGTATTGGTGGCCGCCGCCCTGGACGACGTGCTGATCCTGCGCAACACGGCGGTGGTGGCGGCGCTGGAGGTCGAGAGCGTGGACGACGCGCTGCTGTCGCCGGAGGAGCTGGAGTCGCGCCTGGCGATCTGCCGCTACGACCTGCTCAAGCAGGTGCGCTTCGACTTCCAGTTCCTGATCGGCACGCGCCCGCAGGACCTGACGCCGTACTTCCAGGCGCTGGCGGCGCAGGCCGAGCGCTGGGCGACGTACGAGGCGCGCCTGAACACCATGCTGTTGCGCCTGGACGCGCTGCTGGAGGAGTGGGAGACGGGGAAGGGCGAGGGCGGGGAGGAGGAGTTTGCGCGCTGGTTCGGCTTCCGCGCCGATGAGCTGTGGGGCGTGCCGGGCGAGGCGCGCGACGCCGCGCTGGCTCTGAGCGACCCGGAGATGCCGGCGCGCTGGCGGGCGGCAGACGGGGCGGTGCGCAGTCAGCTCGCCGGCGAACTGCGCGCAGCCGTGCTCGGCAGCCAGGAGCTGGTGCAGCATTACCAATCGCTGATCCACGAGCGCGCCGCGTTCCTGCAGGTGGCCACGCAGCAGATGCAGGCGCCGATCCGGACGTTCCACGTCGTGACGTCGTATTACCCCCGCCCGCTGGGGAATGGGTTGGCGGGCGGGCCGCTGAGCGAGGGGGAGATCGCGCGCGCGCGCGAGGAGCTGGACAAGCGCTGTAGCCAGATCGCGCGCGTGCTGGCGCGGATGCGGCTGGGGGCGCAGCGGGTGAGCGGCGCGGCGCTGCTGGAGCTGGTGCGCGCCTTTTACCATCCGTCCAGCGCGCAGATGAGGCGGCGGGAGGAGCGCGGATGATAGGGCTGTGGCTGATCCTGGCCGCCTGGACGGGCTGGGCGGCCCAGGCGGGGCTGGGGGACTGGCTGATCGTGCGGGCGGCGGGGCGGCAGCGGTGGCTGCGGGCCGTGCCGAGCCACAAGGCGCTGCTCGGGCTGTCCGACCGGTGGGTGATCGATGAGCGGCTGTGGTTGCGCTACGCGCACGAGCGGGTGGCGCTGGGCATGGCCTCGCGGCGGGGGCGGACGATGGAGCTGCCGCTGGACGGCCACCCGGTTGCTATTGCTCCAAACCTAATAATTGAAAAAAGATGGCGATTTTCAACAAAAGAGAGAAGAAGGACAACGGCGCACTGATCAACATCCTGGACGATGACCTGATCGACCGCATCGCGCCGGCGATGATGGACTTCAGCCACGTCGACTGCGTGGCGTTCTCGCCCGGCGAGTGGGTGCGCACATGGTACGTGCGCGAGTGGCCGCGCGACGTCGGCATCGAGCACTGGCGCGCGCTGCTGCGCTTCAGCGGCGACGTGCGCATCTCGATGTTCTTCCACCCCCTCCCGCCCGGGCTGGTGAGCAAGCAGCTCGAACAACGCGCGACGGCCATCCAGGCCGCCCGCTTCCTGCGCGCCCAGCAAAAGCGCGACGCCTCGCCCAGCGAGGACGAGGAATACGAGCAAATCATGGAAGAGCGCTACCGCATCGAGGTCGAGGGCGAGCCGCTCTACTTCGTCACCACCTGCCTGGGCCTCTTCGGCCAGAGCAAGGAAGACCTCGACGAGTGGAGCCGCAAGCTCGAAGACCAGTGCCGCGACGCCGGCATCGTGATCGACCGCGCCGCCTGGCAGCAAGACCGCGGCCTGATCGCCATGCTGCCGCATAACATCGACGCCCTGCGCAACCACCAGCGCAACGCCCGCCTCGACACCATCGCCAACCTCTTCCCCTGGGTGAGCGGCGAGATGCTGATGCCCGGCGGCGTGTTCTGGGGCTACGGCCTGCACAACGGCGCAGCGGTGGTGATCGACCCGTTCGCCCTGGAAAACCCCAACATCGTGATCGCCGGCATCCCCGGCGCCGGCAAGTCCTACTGGATGAAGGACTTCCTGGAGCAATACCTCCTGGCCGGCGCGCGCGTGTTCGTCCTCGACATCGAGGACGAATACCGGCGGCTGTGCGAAGACCTGGGCGGGGTGTACCTCGACATGGGCATCAAGAGCGAGCACAAGATCAACGTGCTCGACCCAGACCCCGACGACGAGGAGGGGCTGGCCGGCGCATACCAGGGCTTCCGCGGCTGGCTGGCCAGCGCGCTGGAGCGCGCCCTGCTGCCCCAGGAGATCGAGGCGCTCGACGTGGCTTACTACCGCGCCTTCGCCCGCTACGGCATCCACAAAGAAGACCCAACCACCCTGACGCGCACCCCGCCGGTGCTCAGCGACCTCTATGACGAGCTCAAAGCCCTCGGCACACCCGCCGGCGAGACACTCGCCAGCGCGCTCTGGCCGATGGCGCGCGGGATGGAGAGCGAAGCCTTCAACTGCCGCACCAACATCGACGTGCGCGGCAGCCCGCTGGTGGTCTTCGGCCTGCGCACCGTCGGCGAGGCCATGAAACCCCGCCGCATCCGCCAAATCCAGGTCTTCACCTGGAACCAGATGCTGCGGGGGCGCGCCGGGCGCGCCCTGGCGCGCACCGTCGAGGTGGTGGATGAGGCGTGGTACCTGCTCCAGTTCCCCGACACCGCGCGCGACCTGTGCGAACGCGCCCGGCGCTTCCGCAAGAAGAACGCCTCGCTGGTGATCGCCACCCAGCAGGTGGACGACTTCGCCGCCAACCCCTACGCCGCAACCATCCTCAGCCTGGCCAGCATGCACCTGCTGTTCGGCCAGAAGCCCACCGTGGTTGACCGGCTGGCCGCGATGTTCCAGCTCACGCCAGGCGAGGCGGGACAGCTCACGCGGCTTGACCCGGGACAATACTTCCTCAAGACCAGTAAGCTGAGGATGTTCGTCTACAAGCCCGCCCCGCCCGACCGCCACCGCCTGTACACCACCAGGCCGAGCGAAATCCTGGCGATGCGCGAGCAAGAGCGATGAAGCTGGCGCTGTTGGTCGCCGCGCTGCTGGCAGCAGCGCTGATCTGCGGCTTCATCCCCTTCGTCATGCTGTACGCGGGGATGTCGCTGGCCGCCGCGAACGCGGTAAGGCCGGTGCCCTTCGTCGGCGGGCTGGCCGCCGACCGCATGATCGCCTGGGTCGAGGGCGCAAGCGAGGAGCTGACCGCCGAATACGGCCCGCTCGACGAATATGACCCGGACTATGACCCGGAGGAAGGCGTCGTGCCCTGGGACGGGACGATCATCGTCGGCGACCCAGAGCAGGGCGTGCCGCAGGGCAAGCCGACGAACGGGCCGACCAAATGGTTCTTCCGCGAACCGCGCTACCCCCGACACACCGGCGTGGACATCAGCGTGCCGGTCGGCACGCCGGTGCGCAGCACTATGGCCGGCGTGGTGCGCTACGCCGGCTGGAGCCCGGTCGGCTACGGCTACCTGGTGATCGTCGAGAACGGCGACTACCAGACCTACTACGCCCACCTAAGCAGCATCGGCGTCCAGGTCGGGCAGCAGGTGGGGGCGGGGCAGGAGATCGCCAAGAGCGGCAACACCGGCAACTCGACCGGCCCGCACCTCCACTACGAGGTGCGCGTGCGCGGCAGGCCGGTTGACCCGTGCCTATACGGAGCGTGTTAGATGCAGCGACTGGTCAAGGTGCTCGTCCCGCGCGACAACCAGCGCGACGTGCTGGCCGCCGAGACCTTCCTCGGCGCGCTGGCCGACACGCGCATGTTGGCCCATCCGGTGGCGCTGGAGCTGGCGGTGGCCGATGGGGAGGTGATGTTCCTGGTGCGCGGGGAGGCGGAGAGCGTGGCGCAAGCCCTGGCGCAGATCAAGCTGGCCTACCCGCAATGCGAGCTGGTCGAGCTGGGGGGGCGCGACGACCCGGGGCTGCCGACCGCGCAACTGCGCGCGCGCGCAGCCGCCGAGCTGCGGCTGCGCGAGCCGGCCTACCTGCCCATCCGCAGCCACATCTCGCGAGAGGGACGCATCACCAACGACGACCTGGCGCGCGCCGCCGACCCGATGTTGGCGGTGATCGGGGCGATGATGGCGGGCGGCGCGCGCGAGCGCTGCCTGGCCCAATACGTGATCGCCCCCGCCGAACCCGACTGGTCGCGCTATTGGCGCGGCTCGGTCGGCGAGGTCGGCGAGCGCGTCAAGCTCACGCCGACCCAGATGCTGATCATCGTCCTCGGCGCGCTCGGCGGCGGCGCGCTCGGCTTCAGCCCGCTCCTGCTCGGCCTGGCGCTCCTCGGCAAATCCGCCGTCCTCGGCGCAGTCGGCCTGGCCATGCTCGCCCTCGGCGCCGGGCTGCTGTACTGGCGCTTCAAGCTGCCCAGCGCCCCCGACCCAACCCTGATCAAGCAGAAGGCGACCCAGGCCGCCTACCGCGTCTGGCCGCGCATCTTCGTCCTGGCCGAGGACGACGCGCGGGCGCGCGAGCGGCTGGCCCAGATCGTCGCCGCCTACAGCGCCTACAACCTGGCCGGCGGCAACGGCTTCGTCGCCTTCGGCATGCCAGGCGACGTGCGCCCGCAGTCCATCGGCTGGCAGGATGACCCGTTCCTCGACCGCCTGCCCTTCCTCGGCCTGGCCCGCCCGCCCTCGGCCACCCTGCCGATCCTGAGCGTGGGCGAGCTGGCCGTGCTCTGGCACCTGCCGCACGCCAGCTCCGGGCTGCAAGGGGTGGCCTACACCGCCTCGCGCCGCCTGCTGCCCCCGCCCAGGATGACCGGCGCGGACGGCGTGCTGATCGGCTGCTCGCGCCTGCAGGAGCGCGAGGTGACAGTCCGCCTGCCGCCAGAGGCCCTGCGCGGGCACATCGGGCTGGTCGCCAAGACGCAGGCCGGCAAGTCCAACCTGATGGCGCTGCTCACCCTGGACGCCCTGGCGCGCGACCCGGAAGCGGCGGTGGTGGTGATCGACCCCCACCGCACGCTCGCCCAGCGCGTCGCGGCCAACCTGCCGCCGGAGCGCGCCGCGAACGCCCTGTACTGGTCGCTGGCCGACCGCGAATACCCCTTCGGCCTTAATCTGATAGACCGGCTGACCACCGGCGTGCCGGTCGACAAGCTGGTGGACGACATCATCGCCGCGCTGAGCGCGATCTGGCCGGACAACTGGGGGCCGCGGATGGAGAATTACCTGAGAGGCCCGCTGCTGACGCTGGCGCTGGCCAACGAAGCGCTGGTGCGCGAGTGGGCCTTCGAGCGCTGGCTAAGCGGCGCGCGCGCCGCGCTCGGCGCAAATGCTGCCCGCCTCGCCAACCGCAAGCTCGACCCAACCGCCAGGCGGATGATCGAACGCCTGATCGACGACTTTGAGGCCCTGGAGGAGCCCATCCGCATGCCGCACGCCGGGCTGTACCGCCTGTGCGCCGAGGCATACCGTAAGATCGGGACGGCCAGGGACGACGGCGCGCTGATCTACCTCGGCGAAGCCTGGCTGGCCCACGCCCAAACCCCGCTCGCCGCAGACCACGACCCCCGCGCCCGCCTGGGCGGTCGCCTCACCCCAGAAGGCCGCCCGCTGCAATACACCCTGCTCGACGTCAACCGCCTGCTGCGCAGCGCCAGGATGCAGAGCGAGGTGCTCCCCATCCTCAACCACCGCGATGACCACTGGCACATGCGCGAGTGGTGGGAGTCCAGCTACAAGGCGTATTACGCCGGCGATCGCAAGTTCCTCCTGCAGATGATCAACCCGGTCACCACCAAGATCGACCGCTTCGTGACCTCCGACATCGCCAGGCGCATCTTCGGCCAGCCGGAATGCACGATAGACATCGCCGGGCTGATCGAGCGCGGCGGCGTGCTGATCGTTGACCTCGCGGCGGGCGTGGTCGGCGCGGACACCGCCGCGCTGGTCGGCGCGACCGTGTTGAACTGGCTGGCCGCCGCCATCTTCGCCCGCGCCGAGCGGACGGACGCTAAGCCGAGGCGCGTATTCATCGCCGTGGACGAGTTCCAGAGCGTCCCCGGCGCGGACTACGTGATGTACCTAAGCGAGCTGGCCAAGTACGGCGCGCAGCTATGCCTGGGCACGCAGTCGCTGCGCTTCCTCGACCAGGTGAACAAACGCGCGCGCGCAGCCTGGCTCGATAACACCAACGCGCTGTTCGTCTTCCGCTGCGGGGCCGAGGACGCCGAGGTGCTGGCCGAGGAGCTGAACACCAGCGCGCGCGACCCGCAGGGCGTGCGGCCCGAGGACATCGTCGGGCTGCCCGATTACGCCTGCTTCGCGCGCGTGCGAGACCGCGGCCAACCGGTGGTCTTCCGCGTCGAGACCATCCAGGCCCCCGCAGGCGACCAGGCCGCGCTGGACGCGCTGATCGCCAGCTCGCGCGCGCGCGCCGGGCGGCCAGCGCGCGAGGTCGAACGGATGCTAGCGCTCGGCGCGCTGGGAGCGGACGAGGCCGAGGATGTGGTCTGGGCGGCCCGCCGGCGGGTCGCCACGCCGAACGCCCCCAGCGCAGCAGAGCTGAGCGTGCCCGACGAGGGCGAATATGACCGCGAGGTCGTGGACTGAGCTGATCGCCAACCCCTGGGTGATGAGCGAGGCGCCGGCGGGCGCGCGCTGCGCGCGCGGGCCGAGCGGGGCAACGCTCTACGCCCCGGACGAGCAGGCGCTGGCGGAGGTGGGCTGGCCGGCGGGCGACTACGCCGCGCGCTACTGGGCGCTGCGCGCCAACCTCGGGTTGGGCGAGGACATCCAGAAGTTGGCCAAGGCGCTGGGCGCCGCGCGCTGGGAGGCGTTCGCCCAGCGCCGGCTGAAGCGCCGCGTGATCCATCTCCACCTGCTGTTCTGCTGGCCGGACGGCAGCGGCGGCTGGGCGCTGATCGACCGCGGGGAGGGGACGGTCTTCGGCCTGGGCGCGGCGTTGCGCTACGCCGCGCTCGACGCCAAGCGGCGGGGCGGGGCGCTGCTGCTGATCGTCTCCCACCGCGCCTTCCGGCGCTGGGCGTTGCTGGCGCTGGCGCGCATGACCGGCGAGGCGCTGAGCGCGCTGGCCGCAGGGCGGGAGGCGCTGACCCAGGGCGAGAGGGCGCGCTGGGAGCGGCTGGGGACGGATTGGGCCGCGCAGCCGGTCGCCGGCCTGCCACGCCTGCCGGCGCCGGGCAGGCCGAAGGGCGTCAGGCAGCGCAAGGGCGCGCCGCCCAGCCTGACGCCGCCCACCTGGTTCGCAGCTCTTGAGGCTTACGAGCGCCTACCTCAGGGGGCACGCGAGGCGTTCCGCTACCTGGCCTGGCATCCGCTGCTGGACGCGCCGTGCCTGGCCACCTTCCTCGACGTGGGCGAAGCGGAGGCAGCAGGACACCTGGAGGCGCTGGCGCGCGCAGGGCTGGCCGAGGAGCACGCCGAGGGCTGGGCGATCAGCACCGGCGGCGCGAGGATGCTCGCGCAGCGCGAGGGGCTGGGGGACTTCGCGCGCCGGCACGAGGCCTGGCTGCGGGAGCTGCGGCGGCGGGCCGGGCACACGCAGGCCGTGCATCGCTTCTTCGCCCGCCTTAAGCGCGACCTGGACCGCCGCGCGCGCGCCACCCGCGCGCTGCCCGACGGGCGACCGTATTACGAGTGGGGAGCATATGAATGCGAGCTGGGAGCGGCCCAGAGCTACCTGAGCGACGGGCGCGTGCGCACGCACAGGCCGGACGGCTACGGCGCGCTGCGCGCCGGCGAGCGCTGGACGCGCTTTTTCCTCGAGGTGGACGGCTGGCTGGACGCGCAGGGCAGGGTAGGGGGGCGCTCGATGTGCAGCATCGCGGTGTGGCGGGAGAAGCTGGCGCGCCGCGCGCACTACCGCGCCGCGGGCTGGTGGGCGCTGCGCTACCCGGCCTTCCCGCGGCTGCTGGTGGTGACGACCGACGCGCGCAACCTGGCGCTGATCGCGGGCGCGCTGGCCGAGCAGGGGACGGGCGAGGCCGTCTACGTGGCGCTGGCCGAGGACGTGGCGCGGGCCGGGCCGACGGCGCGGATATGGCGGGCGGTGGACGCCCGCGGGGTCGGCGAAGTCGGCTACCCCTTCGACGACTTCGACCAGCCGGGGGTGATCCGGCGGGCGCGCGAGGCGGATGCGCTGGAGGCGCTGGCGCGGGCGAACGCCCTGCGCGCCGCCGCCGCTGCCTGGGCGCTGGGGAAGCGCTAGCTAGCGCTCGCAGGGCGCCCAGACCCCGCGCCGCTCAAGCCGGGCGCGAGAAGCCGCCTGGCTGAGCAACTTGCCGTGCGCCAAGCGGTCGAGGTTGGGCGTGGGATAAGCGTAACCTCGGCGCAACAGCTCGGCGTTGACCAGCTTCCCAGCGCGCCACAGGTAGGCTGGGGAGGTCGGGTCGCCGGGGCGCTCATAGGTCACCGTGTCCAGCGGCCCCTGGAGCACCTCGGTGAAGGCGCGCTCGGTGAACTGGCCGGCACAGGTGTCGCGTCGGACGCGCTCCACCCCGGCCAGGGTGACGAGGCGGTAGGGGTGCTCCGGCGTCAGGATATACACGCGAGCGTTGTCTGCAAACGAGACGACAAAGAACGAAATTGAGATGAGAAAGGTTAGAAACATACTCATCGCTTCGATTATATCCCTCTGCGCCGCCTGCGCGTCAGATGAGACGCGAAGCGGAGATTGGGATCAGATCGCACCGACGTCAACATCTGCTCCGGTTGTGGCAACCGCGGAGATGCCACCACCGCCGCCGGTGACGCCCTCGCCACCGCCCGCGCCTACCCCGACCGCGCGGCTGGCCGACCTGCTGCCCACACCTGTGGCGAATTCGCCACAGGCGCGCGCAACCCCAAAGGTGCGTCAGCCCGACGAGCCCGGGCTGGAATGGCTGCCCCGCCCCCAGCCCCCCAACGGCCCCGTCCAGACCGAGTTCGGCGTGCAGATCGCCGGCTGCGAACAGCCGGTCATGCCCGCCCTCCAAACCGCCCGCGCGCTCGGCGTGCGCTGGATCAAGCAGCAGGTGCGCTGGGGCGACATGGACGACGGGAACGGCAGGGTGGATTGGCGCTGCCTGGACGAGGTGGTGCCGACAGCCGCCAGGATGGGCTTCCGCATCCTGCTCAGCGTGGTCACCGCCCCCGCCGCGCTGCGTACCATCGGCACAACACAGGGGCCGCCCGACGAGTTGACCAAGTGGGGGGAGTTCCTCAGTGCGCTGATGACGCGCTACGCCGGCCAGGTGCACGCGCTGGAGGCGTGGAACGAGCCCAACCTGAGCGCGGAGTGGGACGACTACATTGACCCAATCCGCTACCAGGTGCTGCTGGCGGTCGCGTACGGCGTGGTCAAGTACCACGACCCGAGCGTGATGGTGATCAGCGCCGGGCTCGCGCCGACAGCGGAGGGCGGGCGCTGGGCGCACATGGACGACCGCGCCTTCCTCGCGCGACTGATCGAGGCCAACGGGCTGCGCTACGCCGACTGCGTCGGGGCGCACGCCAACGGGCCGCCGGGGGAGGGCGAGCTGCCGGCGGTGCTGGCGCGCTACGCCGAGCTACTGGCGCGCGAGGCGCTGCCGGACGAGAGGCGCCCGCTGTGCTTCACCGAGTTCGGCTACTCCGTGCCCGTCCAGGGCCGCACGCCGGAGGGCTTCGCCTGGGCGATGGGGCACACCCCGCAGGGACAGGCGGAGGCGATTGTGCGCTACATGCGCGCCGCGCGCGAGAGCGGTCAGGTCAAGCTCGCCATCATCTTCAATCTGAACTACGACGACGGGGTGACGCCCAACAGCATCGCCGCGCTGGTGCGGCAGGACTACACCAGCCCGGCGCTGGTGGCCATCGCGCGCGAGCTGGGACGGCATCCGTAGTTTTGTGTTAAAGTAAATACAGGCGATTCGTCCTCACTCCCTAGCGCGCGGGCCATTCAACCCCGCCCACCCGCGCGCAGGGCAAGCCAAAGGGCGGGGAGAAGGAGAGAATGGCATGAGCGTGGTGCTTTTGGAGCGCAACGGCGCGCTCAGTCAGGCCGTAGAAGCCGTTCTGCGGCTTAACCTGAATCGCGCCAATGAATGGTGGTGGAAGAATGCCGCCCACATCCCGTTGGCGGACTGGCCGTCATACCGGGACGGCCAGATCAGGGAGATTTTTGACTCTCTTGAGTGGCTCCCAATTTGGGAGCTGCCGGACGGCGAGTACGTCGTCCGGCAGGGGATGGGCAAGACGGTCGCCCTCAAGGAGGGCGACCGCATCAGGTTCTACGACATCTCGGCGCGCCTGCGCCGATACGACTTAGAGGAGATTTGGCGACGGGGCGAGCCATGCCCGTACGCCTATAACCCCGCTCAAATCGCGGAAATGTGGGACGAGCGCGTCCGGGAGTGGCGCCTCCTAGCCATCCAGCAACACGCCCCGGACGACTGCGTGCGAACCTGGCCACCCGAAGACCAAGAGGCGGTGCGCCGGGCCTTCGAGCTGGCCCGCCAGGAGCGCTGGACCGAAGCGCTCGAAGTCGCCCAGGACATCATCGGCCTGGGGAGCTATCTCTCCAGGTTGTGCGGGGTAGGGCGATGAGGGTGATCGCCGAGAGCGGCGGCCTGGCGTGGGGCGACATGGACGACGAGCTGGACGCCGTCCCGCTGGCGGGGAAGCTCGGGGGGATCGATAAGCCGACGGGCGTCCTGCGCGTCGCACTGTATCCGCGCGGCGTGCCGGATCAGGAGTTGCCACCGTGGGCAGACCACCGCCTCCGCGTCCGCGCCCGCCGCCCGACAATCATGCTGTTCGACGGCAATTCGCGTTCCTTCCGCCTGAGGTGGCCGCGCGAGCGCTCGCCCCTCGAAGCGCTGGAGCGCATCTGCGCGATCGAGCGCCGCTCAGGCAGCCCCCCGCCGGCCTGGGCCGTCACCGCGCTCTACTTCGCCGGAAGAGCGATGATGGCAGGCGTGGAGGAGGATTGGCGCGTGGGCGGGAGCGCCAACGCCGCCGTCGTCATCGCCCAGAGCCTGAAGTCCGGTCAGCCGCTGCCCGGCAATCCCAGCGACGAGCAAATCCGCGAGATCGCCCGGCAGATGCTGACGGCGAAGAAGGGCGAGCCGCCGATTGCGCCGAGTGACCCGTGGGCGACCGCGAGGCTGGTGTGGCAGATGGGGGAGCTGGCCTGGAGCAGCGAGATGGCCGAGGCCATCGTCCGGTTCTACGACGCCCAGGAGGATTTGTGGAGCGCGGCCATGAGCGTGGCGCTGTCATGGGCGCTGCTGCATCAGCCGCGGCTGATAGAGCCGCTGGAGGGCGGCTGGAGATACAAGCCCGAGATCGGGCTGGTCATCATGCGCTTCTGGCTGCAGCGCCTGGTCTTGCGCGAGGCGGTGCTGGCCGAGGCCCAGGCGCTGTACGTCCCCTGGCAGGTGCGCGAGACGTGGCGGGTGGCAATTGACCCGCCAAAGGCGCTGCCGGATGCGGGGCTGGCGCTGGCGTACGCGCGGCGCCTGATCGCCGAAGGCGAGGCGGGGAGGCGCTACAGCGAGCACGGCATCTACGACGCCGAGCTGCCGCCAGCTCTGCCCCTGGCTACCTGGGGGGTGAAGCGGCTGCGCTGGGTGTGCCTGCGGACCGGGTACTGGTGGGTGAGCCTGCTAGACGAGGCGGGCGAGAGCATCGGTGCGTTCCGCTGGCGCGGCGCGCAGACATCGCTAAACGAGATGTCGCTGGTGATCCCCAACTGGATGGCGCCCTACGTGCACCTGGCCGTCGCCGCGCTGTGGCACGACCTGGTGGTGGCGGGTGAGGACGTGTTCGTCCCGGTCGGCAGGGGGCGGGGTGGGGGAGAGCACAAGGCCAGGGAAGCCGCGGCGCACGCCGAGCGGGTGTTGCGGCTGCCGCGGGCGCGCCGAATCCCGCTCGGCGAAGTCTGGCCGCAGGAGATCGAGGCGCGCGCCTGGGGCGGCGACGAGGATCGCCGGACGCTGGAGGCGCGCCGGCGCGCGATGCACGCGGTGCGCGGGCACTACCGGCGGCTGGCGGAAGGCTGGCGGGCGCACGAGGCCGGTGTCCGCGCCGAGAGCTACGGCATGCCGCCGCCGCCCGAAGGCTACACCTTCGTCGCCCCACACGTGCGCGGGGGGGAGCGCCGTGGGGCGGACGAAGCGACGCTGGCGGTGGCCAGGCGACGGGTGCAGGCGCGCGGGCTGGAAGCGCTGGCCGCAGCGCTGGGGTGACCAATCGCATTAGTGCTAAAATACGACAGCGATGGCCAGACCCAGGAAGACTAAGGAGACAAAACGGCAGGTGTCGGCTGTTTACCTGACGCCATCTGAGCTTGAGCTGGTGCGCGAAGCAGCGCGCCAATCCCGGATGGCGTTCTCGCAATTCGTGCGAGACGCGGCGCTGGCGGCATCCCGCCGGCGACTTTCCGAGAAGGGGAAGGTGTAAAAAAACGTGAAGCACGGGGGGGAATCCCGTGCCTCACTGTTCATACGCGCACGCGGATTTTACACCACCCCTCAGTGCCAGCCACGCGCGCCGGTCAAGCGCGCGACGCTTGATCTCACGCAACAGGAGGTAGGCATGGAAAAAAGAAAGGCCCGGACGCCGCAACTCATGGACAGGGGAACGGCCTCCGGGGACACCACCAAGGACGGGGGAGGAGGTGCGCCGTGATTATATCACACTGGCGCGCCGACGAACGCGCGCTCGGCCTGCTGCGCCACCTGTGGCGCGGCGGCTGGGGACATCTGTGGCAACGACCGGGCAAGAGCTACTGGATTAATCCCCAGGAGCTAGGGCACGCCCTGGCGCGCCTGGATGACCGCTGGGCGACCGATGCCTACTTCGGCGTGCACCCGGCGGCGAGCGCGAAGGGCGCGCACGAGCGCGCGCGGGCCGAGGACATCGTGGCTGCGAGCGCGCTGTTCGCCGACTTTGACGCTGACGACCGAGACCCTCAAACGCTGCTGGCGCGGATCGAGGCGATTCAGCCCGCGCCGTCGGTGATCGTCGCCAGCGGCGGCGGCTATCACGCCTACTGGCTTTTGGCCGAGCCGGTCGCGCTGGCCGACGAAGCGGCCCGCGCGGACTGGGCGGCGATTCAGCGCTGGTGGGTGCGCCATGTCGGGGCCGACCCCGCGGCCTGCGACCTGGCGCGGCTGCTGCGCGTGCCGGGGACGATGAACGGCAAATACGACCCGCCGCGGCCCGTGCAATTCGTCCGCTGCGACCTGGGCGCGCTCCACGACAACGCCGAGCTGCTGCGCCTGATCGCCGACGCGCGGGCAGCCGAGCTGGATGCGCAGGAGCGCGGGCGAAAGCGGGAGGGAGAAGCGGGGGAGGGACCAATCGCGCGCTACAACCGCGAGACCGACATCCGCGATGCTCTGCGCGAGTTCGGATACACCGTGGTGGGCGAGCGCTACTTCGTGCGCCCGGGCAAAGACCCGCGACAAGGGGTCAGCGGCACGATCGACGTCCTGCGCAACCGCGCCTACACGTTCAGCACCCACGACCCGGCCTACGACCCGGCAGACACGTCGCCCAGCGGGGCGGGCTGCACGCTGCGCCCGTTCGATCTGTTGTGCCGGCTGCGCTTCGGCGGCGACGTCAAGGCCGCGGTGCGCTGGCTGATTGAAAGCGGGCGGGTGAGCATGAACGGGCATGTGCCCAGGCAAGAGGCGAAGGTCGAGGCAGAGGAGGAGGCTCGGCCCCAGCCGCTCAAGTTGGCGCAACTGGGGGCGGCGTTGGCGCACCAGCCGGCCACAGACGAGCAGGAGCTGCACGAGGCACGGGCCGGGGAGTTGCTGGCGCAGAACTTCGGCGCGCGGCTGCGCTATGCGCCCGGGCGGGGCTGGCTGGCCTGGGACGGCAGGCGCTGGCGCGAGGACGCCGACGAACGCGAGGCGGCGGCCTGCGCATGGCAGGTGGGCGGGGCGTACCTGGCGCGCGCGTTACAGGCGAGCAGGCCGCTGGACAAGCAGTTCCTGGGCTTCGGCAAGCGGGTCCTGAGCGCGCAGGGGACGCGCGCCGTGCTGGAGCAGGGCAGGAAATACGCGCCCATCGCGGCGTACGATGACGATTTCGACCGCGACCCGTGGGTACTAAACACGCCATCGGGCATCGTTGACCTGCGGACGGGTGAGCTGCGCCCACACGACCCGGCAGCCATGCTGACCCGCGTCACGCGCGCGCCATACGACCCGCAGGCCGAGGCCCCGCGCTGGCGGCAGTTCCTGCTCGAGGTCTTCGGGGGCGACGCTGAGGTGGTGGCGTTCGTCCGGCGCTGGCTGGGCTATTGCTTGACCGGTGACATGCGCGAGCAGCGCTACGTGGTGGCGTGGGGCGCGGGGGCGAACGGCAAGAGCACGCTGTTCGACGCGGTGCGGCATGTGATGGGGGATTACGCGACCGACATCCCGACCGACGCGCTGGCGATGCGGCGAAGCGCGGGACAGGCCAACCCCGACATCGCCAAACTCCCAGGCGTGCGGCTGGCGGTCGCGCCGGAGTGGGACGAGGCGGTGCGCGCCGACGAGACCCTGTTGAAGAGCATTACGGGGGGCGATCCGATCACGGCCCGTTACCTGTTCCGCAACCCGTTCACCTTCAGGCCGTGCTGCAAGATCGTCATCTTCGGCAACGCGAAGCCGGCGCTGCGGGGGACGGATACGGGCACATGGCGACGGCCTATCCTGCTGCCGTTTACGCAGCAGTTCTCCGGCACGCGGGCGGACAAGGAGCTGCCGCAGAAGCTGCAGGGCGAAGCCGCGGGCATCCTGGCCGACCTGGTGCGGGGCTGCCTGGAATGGCAGCGTGAGGGTTTGCGGGTGCCGGCCTCGCTCGAGGAGGCCACGAGGGAATGGCGGGAGGAGAACGATGACGTGCAGCAGTTTATCGCTGCGTGCTGCGTTAGACACCCGCAGGCGCGCGCGACGGTGGGCGCGCTGCACGCAGCCTACAAAGAGTGGGGCGGGACAATCCGGACGCCGAAGGCGTTTGGCGCGGCGCTGCGGGAGCGGGGCTTCACAAGCGCCAGGGTGGAGGGGCGCTACGTGGTGATGGGGCTGGGCCTACAGGAGACGCGGTGACATGGTGACGTCCGGTGACTTAGTTTCATTAAAAGCTATAGGGCACACATATATGGAAAAGCTTGGAACCAAGTCACCGAAAGTCACCATGTCACCGCCCTGGGAGGCGCGTGATGGAAAACCGCCGGCGGGTGAGCGACCTGTTCCCATTATGATTGTGAGTGTAAATAAAGAAGTAATGTATTGTAACATGATGCTTTTTACTCAACCGGAAGGGGAGATGGGGGGAGGAATGTAAAGGTACGAACATCGTGAACGTTTCCGCGCTGCACCGGAAGCAAATGGTGGCAAAAAGGGCACCAATTTGCCCCCGATTCCGCGCTGCACCGGAAACAAACGGTGGCAAAAAGCGCACCGCCACGACGTTCACAGTGCGGGAATCGTGTGCGATGGCGCGCGTGGGCAAGGCGCCGGCGCGCGGATAGTGGGGAGAACGCGAAGCGTTCCCGGCTGCTGGCCCACCTGCTGTTGGCCCCGCGCCTACTAGTGATAATCCATATTATCGCTAGTGAAAGACCGATAAAATGCCCGACACCCCCGCACTGCGCCTCGGCAGCCTGCCTGACCCCCCAGCAGCCATGCCGTCCTCATCGGGCGCGCTGTGCCGGCGGCGACCCGCCGGCGTAAGTAAGCAGCGCACGAGAAGCACCTGGTGCGCCTGTCCTCCCCCTCCGATTGTGTTACAATTAATACAAAGGAGGGAGAAATGGCTGAGCAACCCTTTGCTGAGTTCGTGATAGAAAGCTCGCGTATTGAACTTAGTCGTGAAATTTACATTAACTGTGACATCGCCAACCCCGGCGCGGTCTACGCCGCCCTCGGTTTGCTTGCCTTGGTCGGCAGCCGCAACGACGGCGTGCGCGCGGCCTTTTGCCCTGACGCGATACAGTTCCGGGCCAACGGCGAGTGCTGCTTGTCCAGGGCCTTACTCTCCGTCCTGAGGGACCTCGCAGAGGCCGACCTGATCGCGCGCGACGGCCAAATCGTCGCCCTCTCCCCGCGGCTTGACGACGCCCCGCCCGACACCCCGCGCTTCGTGTTCACCGCCTGGCGCGGTGGGAAGGGCCTGCGCACCTGGCGCGCCTGCCAGCGCGCCATCCCAGATGTCCTCGACGGTGGGCTGAAAAACGCGCTCATGGCGCAAGCTCCCCTGACCGACGAGCGCGGGCGCTGGGTCGCCCCACCCTGCCGCGACGCGCGCCTGTCACGGTGGACAGACCGGGACTTGGGCTATGATCGCCGCCGAGCCAGACCCAGCGGCGCCCCTGTCCTGGAGCTCCTCGCCGTCATCGGCCTGGAGCACTTCCCGCCGAAGACGGACGGGTGCGGCGGTCGGCGCTACGCCATCTGGCATCGCCCGATGAGCTACCGCGAGGCGCGCGCCCGCTTCCTGCTGTGGTCACGCCACGGCGACGAGCGGGCGTTCGAGGGCGACGCCGACACCTGGCGCTTCCGCCTCGTCCCGGAAGCCGGCCTGAAGGGCGCCTGGGGCTGGGCGACTAAGCAATAGCACTTCGCTCGACGTCGCAGCGCTGCCCCCACCGCGCTCCAAGCAGTGGGGGCAGCTAATCAGGACACAAGGATGATGCTCCCCGACCGCCCTCGCCCACCCTGGCGCGACTACCTCGACGCCGCGCTCAGCCCCAACACGCGCCGCGCCTACGCCCACGCCTGGCGCGAGTTCAGCAACTTCTGCGCCGCTTCCAACCTCACCCCCCTGCCCGCCAGCACCGCCACCGTGCTGGCCTACATCGGCTGGCTCGACCGCGCCCGGCACAACCGCCCGACCACCATCCACATCAAGATGGCCGCCCTGCGCTACGTCCACGCCCGCGCCTGCCCCAACGTCCCCAACCCCATCGAGTCGCCCGAAGTCCGCGACGCCCTGGTCGGCCTGGGCCGGCTCAGGCGCGCCGCCCGCATCCGCAAGAGCGCCCTGCTCACCCCAGACCTCGCCCGCGCCCTCGCCACCCTCCCCGACACCCCGGCAGGGTGGCGCGACCGCGCCATCCTGCTGGTCGGCTTCGCGGGCGCCTTCCGGCGCTCCGAGCTGGTCGCGCTCGACATGGCCGACGTGACCATGCGCAAGACGCATGCCGTCCTGAGGCTGCGCGGCTCGAAGACTGACCGGGCCGCCGAGGGCGAGCACAAGGTGATCCACGCCGAGGAAGACCCCGCCCTCTGCCCCGTGCGCGCGCTGGCCGCGTGGCTGGCCGTCCTGCGCGCCCACGGCCTGACCGCCGGGCCGCTCTTCGTCCGCATGGACGCCACCGGCAAGCCGATCAACCGCCGCCTGAGCGCGCAGAGCGTGGCGCTGATCGTCAAGCGCGCCGCCGCCGCCGCCGGGCTGGACGCGCGCGAGTTCAGCGGCCACAGCCTGCGCGCCGGCTTCATCACCTCCGCAGCCCTGGCCGGCGCGCAGGAGCACGACATCCAGCGCGTCAGCGGCCACAAATCCGCCGACGTGCTGCGCCAGTACATCCGCGACAGCGGCGTCGGTCAGGCCCGCGCCCAGCACTCCGCCTTCTCGCTGCGGGAGTAGGCTCACATCCCGATCCCAGGCCCGGCTTGTCGCTGCTGTGTCCGCACGTGATGGAGCACCAGCGCGCGCGCTTCCTCGAAGCTGATCCGCTGGGGGTCGCCGATTAACCTGAAGACTTCTCCGGGTGTCAGGCCAAGGCGAGCGGCGAGGCGGATGAGGCAGATGATTTCGTCTCTGCTCATGAATATATTATCGCCACCTCCCCCTGAATTTCATCCCCTGCCGCCTCAAAATGCCCACGCTGCAGACCATCTCCCGCCCAGCGCAGCGGATTGACCCTGTGCCGATTTGTGGTAAAATAAATACATGGAAAAGGAAATCGCTTCTCTCTATGATTGGGTGGAGTACAAGCTCCGCCGAGCGGAAGTCGAGGCAGCCATGGGTTGCCTGAGAGCAGCAGAAGCCTGGCGCAGGAATGCCGCGCACGTAGCCCAATTTTGGCTGCGCGAAACGCGGCTGAACGTGTTCGACGGCTGGAAGGAGCTGAAGCCAGACCTGCGCCAGAAATATGAGTTCCTGATGCGCACGGCGGGTTATCCGCTCCCCACCCCCCGCCGACGGGTAGAGGTGATGGACGAATGGGCGTAAGCCGATACATCCCCGCCTACCTAAAGCGGGACGGGACAGTCGTGTTCTGGAGCAAGCGCGCCCGGCGCTGGCTGCGCCTGCCCGCCCGCGAGATTCATCCCGACGACCTGGCCGCAATGCGCCCGCAAGAGCGGCAGCAGGTGCTGGCGGGGGTGGAAAACAAGAGATGAAAATAAACAATAGCTACCAGGGCATCATGGTCTGTAAAGACCGCTTGGGGCGGCGCATCCAGCGCATCATCGCCACCGAGGAGATGCAGGCCATGCCCAAGGTGGATGAGCCGGTCGAAGTCGAGGGCGAAACCATGACCGTGGTCGGCTACATCCCCCCCACCCGCGTGGTGGTGGAGGTCGATCTGAACCCGGAAGGGGACGATCGCGCGATGATCCGCTATCATCTTGCCAACGGCAGGTGGGGGTGCATGATATACGGCTGGCGCGAAGGCGAGGCGGTGCTGCTTCGCGGCTGGCGCGACGGATACGACGGCTTCACCGCCGCCTTGCAGGCCGCCTTTGAAGCCTATCGCTCGCTCTGACTCACGGCCAGCTCGCCTGCCAAGCCTCATCGCCCATCCTGCGGGCTGCCCAGCAGCCGCGCGCCGGGTCGAGCAGCATCCCGCTCAAGCAGGCGATCTGGGCCTGCGCCGAGCGCTGTAGCCAGGTGTAGGCAACACCGCACGCGCTGAGCGCGAGGCACAAGGCGAGAAGGGCGACGAAGAGCTTCACGAAACGCGACAGGCGCATTCTACGCGCGTCGCCTGTTTATTTCAACTCCACCCCACCCCCAAAATTGCCTGAAATACCCTCGAAAGATATAATCCCACCTGATGATCAAAGTGGGGTTGATCATTCGCCATCCGCTCACCGCAAACGCGCTCGAACGCGCTCTGGCCACCAGCCGTTCACCTGACATTCAGGTGGTATATCGCCAATCGTCGCCTGAAGGTTGTCCCGCTCACATCCCTGCCCTGGATGTGGTCTGCATCCACACCGAGCGCCTGAACGCAATTCACCCGCGCTGGCTGTCCGCCGCACCCACCATCGCCCTCATCCCGACCGTCTGCCGCAGGGAGCTGCTCGCCTATCTGCGCGCCGGCGGGCGCGGCTGCCTCGTTGACGACATCCTGCTGGCCGACCTCGTGGACGCCATCGTCACCGTCCAGCAAGGGAACTACTGCCTGTGCCCGCAAGTCCGCCGCGCCCTGCTCGCCCAACCGCAGCTCAAGCTCACCCCGCGCCAGCAGGAGATCGCGCGCGCCATCAGCGAGCTGCGCGCGCGCAGCGCCCGCGTCACCGTCCAGGCCCTGGCCGATCACCTCGCCATCTCGCCGAAGACGGTCTACGCCCATCTCTACCAGCTCGCCGCTGCCCTCGGCATCGCGGCCAGCGTAGAGACCATCATAGACCACGTCGCCCAGTTGAACCTGTGACCGCCTCCAGTGGGGGGATAATAGCTGCGCCGCCATGAAAGACCTCCTCGAACGCATCGCGGACGCGCTCGAACGCATCGCCAACGCGCTTGAACAGCGCGCCAACGGCGAGCACGAAGTGGAAAGCGCACCCGACGACCCAGCTCCCCCTCCCCCACCCCAGCGCGCCGGCGAACTGATCGCCTTCCTCGCCCGCCGCGACGTTAAACTGCGCGACGACGCCCCGCCCACACCCCAGACCGACGAAGGCCAGGGCGAGATGGACGCGCTCGCCTGGCTGATCGGCGAGCGCTGGGCCAACGTCCGCCTGCTGGTCGAGGCGGTCAAGGCCCGCCTGGGCAACGGCGAGGGCTTCGCCCTCAACCTGCGCGGCCAGCCGGAGACCGCCATCTCGGACATCTGCGCCGTCGCCCACCGCGCCCACAGCCTCGGCCTGCTCGAACAATACAGATACCGCCGCTCCCCAGCCTTCCGCCTTGAGGCCCGCCCCAGCCGCGCCCCGCTCAGTCAACGCTTCTGGACCGGCGGCTGGCTGGAACGCTGGGCGCGCCAGCACCTCCTGCGCGTCGCCGCCCAGCTCCACCCGGATGCCCCCATCTCCTGGCTCGCCAACTTGCCCGTCATCCTGCCGAGCGGCGAGGGCTTTGAGATCGACCTGATCGCCCAGGTCGGCGACCGCGTCATCTGGGTCGAGGCCAAATCAGCCGACTACCAGGACTCCCTGGACAAGTACGGGCGCATCCGGCGCATCCTCGGCCTGCCGCAGCATAGCGCGCTGGTGCTGCTGGCCGACCCGCGCGCGCCCCATCGCCCCCTCAGCGCGCTCTACGCGCTCACCGTCTGCGGCCTGGAGGATTTCCCCGCCCGCTGCGCCGCCGCGCTTGGAGCGGCAGGCGAGGAAAACGGAAAAAGGCCGGCCTGAACGGAAAACAAAAAAAGACCGCTCGAACACAGGTAGGGGTGGGGGATCGCTCCCCCACCCCTTTGCGTCAGTCGTAGAGCAGCTCGAGCAGGCTGAGCTGCCCGGACGACGACCGCGATGCCTTCCGGCCTCGGCGCGTCGGCGGCGCCTCGCGCTTCAGCAGCGCGAGATCGCCGAACGTCAGGCGCGGCACGCCCGCCGCCGCCGGCTGCGCGACCTCCGCGACCGGCTGCGCGGCTTCTACTACCGGCTGCACGGCTTCCGCGACCGGCTGCGTGACCTCCACGACCGGCTGCGCGTCCTGCGCTGCTAGCGCGCCGGATACCGCAGCGACCACCTGGCGCACGCGCGCCAGCGCCGCGCGCACCGCGCGGCGGGAGGACAGCACCGTGTCCACCACCGCCGCCAGGCTGCGCGCCTTGGCGCGCGATTCGTCTGGCGAGCCCAGCTCGGCCAGCTCGCGCTCGGCCTCCGCCAGGCGCGCCTCGTCCGGCCACGGCCCGGCCTGCGCCTGCGCCTGCGCCAGCTCGCCCCGCAGGCGCTCCAGGTCGCGCGCGACCCGCGCAACCTGGCGCTCCAGACCGTCCGTCAGGGCGTGGACGAGGCTGCTGAACGTCCCGCGCTCGGTCTCCGTGATGCGCCCCTCATCCGTCACCCGCCGCCCGTCCAGCTCTACGACCACGAACGGCTCGGGCCGATACAGGTTGGTGTGGACGGCGAGGGCGAACGGCCCGAGCTTGCCCGCGGGCTTGATCACGTTGCCCTGGGCAAGCTCCTCGGCGGTGGCTGCGCGCCCGCGCAGGTGCGCCCCGATCGCCTTCGGGTCGGCGAGCTGCCTGCCCTCCGGCGTCTCCAGGACGCAACCGCCCTCCAGCGCCGCGCGCGCCTCGGCCAGGGCGCGCTCCAGGAACGCGCGCTCGTCCTCCAGCGCCGCCAGGCGCGCCGGCAAGCGCACCAGCGCCTCCTGCGCCTTCGCGCGAGCTTCCTCCCAGCCTGCCCGCACCCGCCGGAGCTTGGCCACCTCCGCCTCCAGCAAAATGCGGCGCTGGACCGCCGGGTCGCCGCTCGCCAACGCCTTCAGCTCGGCGTAGGTTAGTACCACGTCGCCGAGCTCCTCGGCAGTCCGCGGCGTAACCTCCGGGTTCATGATCTGCTCGATGAACCCGGCTTTGGAATACAGCGTCTGCCACACGTAGGCATCGAAGCTTCCGGCGGTCTCGTAGACGAACACGAAGACCTCCGGAAGCCCGTTGCCCGGGCGGAGGATGCGCCCGTTGCGCTGCTCCACCTGGTCGGGACGCCAAGGCGCATCCAGGTGGTGCAGCGCGATCAGGCGCTCCTGCGCGTTCATCCCCGTCCCCATCTTCTCGGTCGAGCCGATGAGGACGCGGATTTCACCCGCGTTCACGCGCTTGAACAGCTCGTCGCGGGCGGCGCGCGTCTTGGCCTGGTGGATGAAGGCGATCTCATCCGCCTTCACCCCGCGCGCGACGAGCAGCCGCGCCAGCTCGTCGTAGACGCGGTTGGCCAAGGACTCGGCGCCGTCCAGCAGCTCCTCGACCTCATCCTCGTCGAGGTCGCGCTCCGGGCGCGCCTTGGGCGTGCCCAGGTCGCAGAAGACGAGCTGGGCAGCCCGAAGGGGCGTGCTGGCGTGGTAAATCTCGGCGATAATCCGTGCCGCCGCGCCGAGCTTGGTGACCGGCGGCTTAGGCAGCGCTGCCACCAGGCGCATGTCCAGGGCGGCCTTCCGGCCATCCGAGGTGATCTTTAACATGTTGTCCTCGGATGGGGGCACCTCGCCCCTGCGCACGCGCTCGGCGCGCTCCACGAGCTGCGCCGTGTAGCGGCGCAGGGCGCGGCTCGGCGGCAGCACCACCGCCACCGGCTTGCCGCCGTAGAGCGCGGGCGTCCCCGGCAGCGGATCGTTGTTGTCCGGCGGCACGTCCATGACGTGCCGCATCATGGCTGCCAACTCGGGCAGGTTCACCCACTTGCTCAGGCGGGTGACCACCCGGAAGCCGCTGCCGTCCGGCGCCAACTCGACCGACGGGACGGCCTGGGCGTACGTGTTCGCCCAGGCGTCGAAGTGGTCGAGTCCTAGGCGCTCCAGCTCATCGAGCGCCAGATACCTCATGACCGTCCACGCCTCCGCCATGGTGTTGGCGATCGGCGTGCCGGTCAAGAAGGCCACGCGCTTGCCGCGCCCGATGAGCCAGCGCACCTTCAGGAACATGTCCCAGGCGCGCTGGGAGCGAGCGTTTGGCAGGCCCGCGACGCGCTCCTTGGCGGTGACGAACTCGAGATTTTTGTACAGATGTGCCTCGTCCACGACGAGGACATCTATACCCAAGTCCTCGAAGGTCGCACCCGCATCGCTATCGCGCGAGATGCGCGATAGCTCCTCAAAGCGCGCTTTGAGACGAGCGCGCACCTGCTCGACCTGCTTGACCGAAAGCTGCGCGCCGATCGCGCGCAGGTCGGTCAGCACGCGCTCTGCGCGGGCGATCTCGCGCGCCAAGTGCGCCTGCTCGGTTTTTGGCGAAACCGGCAGGCGGGTGAACTGCGACATCGCCACCACGACCACTTGCGCGTCGTGGGTGGCGACGCGCGTGAAGAAGGAAGCGCGCTTCTTCTCGCTCAGCTCGCCCTCCCCCACGCTCATCACCCGCAGCGCGGGATATAGAGCTCGAATCGTCTTCTCCCACTGGCCAACTAGGTGGTTCGGGACAACCACCATGGCCCGACCCGCGATGCCGAGGCGAAGCATCTCGGCGACCGCGATGATGGCCATCGCGGTCTTCCCGCGCCCCACCTTGTGGGCGGGCAGGGCGCAATTGGAGGAGATGATCCGCCACGCCCCGTCGAGCTGGTTCTTGCGCGGGGTGAACCAGCTCGCCAGCCCCGGCAGCGTGAGGTGGCTGCCGTCATAGACGCGCGCGCGCCAGCGGTTGAAGCGTGCGTTGTAGCGCGCTTCAAGCTCGCGCGCGCGCGCCTCGTCGGCCCAGACCCACTCCGCCCACTTCTGGCGGAGCTCGTCCTGCTTGGCCTGGGCCTGCAGGCTCGCGGCGTCGTCGCGGGCGGTCTTGCCATCCGGCCCTTTCCGGGTGACGACCACCGCCCGGCCATTCAGCGTGGCCTCGGCCAGCGCGTCGGCCTCGACGAAGGGGGTGCCGATGCGCGCGGTGGCGTAGCGCAGCCGCCACTTCTCGCGCACCTCGACCACCCACCTGCCGGTCGAGGCGACATAGGTCGCCTGCAAAATGCCTTCCCCGGCGACCTGGCCGAGGAAGGCATTGATCACGTCATCGCCCACCCAGGGCGCGCCGAAGATGGGGGTGATCTCGGCGCGCGGGATGGGCTTGGGCTGCGCCGCGCGCAGGGCCTCAATGTTCTCGGCGTAGGCGGGGTCAGCCAGGGCAGCAGCGGTGGCGCGCTCAAGCTTGTAGCGCACGTCGCCGCTGAGGTATTCCTCGGCGGTGACCCATGCCCCGCCCTGGTCGGGGTCGCGGAAGATCGCCCCGCGCAGTTCGGCGATAACCTCGGCCTCGTTCTTGCCGAGCTGCGCGGCGATCCAAGCCGGATCGACACGCCCGACGCGGGCAAGGCAGATCGCCAGCGCCTCGCGCGCGTCGCGGGGTTGCACGGCGACCTCGGCGCGCACCACCGGGCGCTCGAAGATCGGCGCCGGCTTGCCGCTGTCGTCCAGCGCCGCCAGGAACGGCGCGGCGGGGTGACCGCGCAGCAGGCGCTGGACGGTCGTCCCGCTCAGCGCCCCCCAGGTCTTCACGCAGTCGTCATACGCCTGCCGAAGCGCTGCGCGCTTCTCCTCCGCGTCCGGCGCGCCCGCGGCGTCGGCGGCGAGCACCGCCTTGGCCGCGCGGTACACGGCGTCAACATCGGCCCACATGACCTCCTTCCCCTTCGGCGCGGGGCCGAGGCTGTCAGTGCTGTCGCGCTTGGCCGCGATAGCAGCGACGGGGACAGGAGTGGGCTGTGCATCCTCTTGCCCCAACTTGGCGTAGCCGCCAGCCGGAAGGCGCTTGCGGAGATACTCCGCCAGGCGCGCCGGCAGCTCGGCCAACGCCGCGCGGTCGGCCTTGAGGATGAACTCCTGATCGGAGTACATCCCGCGGCCTATTGCCGGCTCGCCGAACACGGCCACGCCGGGGTTGCCGTAGCCGCGGATCGCATCGGCTACGGCTTCGAACAACCAGACGTCATTCCACCGGTCGAGGCCGGGGAAGGGGTAAATCCCCTTTGCGACCGTCCAACCCCGGCCTTCGCGCCGGATGCGCTCGAACACCAGCACGTCGGCAATCACCTCCGTGCCGTCCAGCCCCCCGTTGGGCAGCCGTGCCAGCGCCACCAGCTCGGCCTGCTGGCGCGCCCACGCCAGCAGCCGCTGGCCGCGGCTGCTGTCGAGGGTGTAGCGGCTGGTGATGTACACCAGCAGCCCGCCCGGCCTTAAGGCCCGCAACCCTCTATAGAGGAAGTACCCGTGTAAGTTCCGGGTCGCCCAGTCCGGGGCGCTCCCGTCCGCCACCGGCACATCGCCGTATGGCGGGTTACCGATGACGAGGTCGAATGCCTCGTCCGGAAGCGCCACCTCCTCCAGCCGCGCGCGCAGCGCCGAGATGCCCGGGCAGCGCGCGCGCAGGACGGCGAAGCTGATCGGCTCCGGCTCAATCGCCGACCAGCGCAGCCGCGCGCGCAGCGGCTCCGGGGCGCTGGCGATCCACGCGCCCATCCCGGCGCTTGGCTCAAGCGCCCGCAAGGGGGCCTCGCCCCCCGCCAGCGCGTCGGCCAAGACCCCCCATATCGCCTCACACAGGCGATGGGGGGTGAACAGCGACGTCGGGGTGGAGGCGCGCAGCGCCGCGAGCTCCTCGTCGCTGAGGAGCGCGCGAAGCTCCTCGATGGGCTGACCATCGGGGAATAGGGCGCGGGCCAAGTCCCCGTCGCCCCAACCGTCGAACTCGCGGAGGAGTTCCTCCGCCACCTCCGCGCCGGACTTGGCGGCGCGGATGAGCTGAAAGACTTTCTCTTTCTTCATAGCAAACAAAAAGCCCCCGCCGGGTCTCGGCGGGGGCGAAGAAGAAGATTAAAGGGCTAATAAGCGGCGGATACATTCAGCCGTCAACCGCGCGTCCTCATCGGCGCGGTGGACGGCTGGGCGCTGCAACCCCAGCGCCTGGGCGATTGCGGCCAGGCTGACGCCCGGCAGCCCGTTCCGATCGGGGAGGGTGATCTCCCCGCGCAGGTGCGCGAACAGCGCCGCCTGCGCCACGTCGAGCGCCCGGAACGGCAGGCCGAGCGGGAGCCCTGTGCGCCGCTCCGCGGCGCGCAGGAACTCCAGGTCGAACCTGACGTTGCACCCCGCCGGGAGGAACGGGGCGCGGGCCGCAAGCCACCGCCCCAGCTCGAGGATCACCTGCTCCTCGGGCGGAGCAACGAGAAGAATCTCGCGGCTCAGCCCGTTCACCGCCAGGGCGTCGTCGTTGACGAGCGCCCCGCGGTGCGGGCGAACCGCGGAATAGAACAACTGGCCGTCGCTCATGTCCAGCGCAGCGACGGCGGCCAACCCGTGCTGCGCCGGGTCGAGACCGGTGGTCTCGACATCGAAAGCAACGATTCTCATTCTCATATCCCTCCTTTTTTGTGCTCCCCCACCCCGCTGCGGCGAGGTGGGGGAGCAGACGGCTACTTAATTGCGTCCAGGAGCCACGTCGCGCCGCCCTCAGCCAGCTCCTGGCGCACAAGCTGCTGGAGCGGCAGCGATAGGGCGCGGAACAGGTCGCGCGCCGTCGGCGTTCCCTTCCCCTTCGCCGGCTGTGGCGAATTCGCCACATCCGGAAGGGGGAGGTTGAAGCCGGGCAGCGCCTGAAGCGCGCTGCGGCGCACCGCGTCGCGGGCGCGCGCGACGTCGGCGGCGGTCAGCTTGCCGTCGCGGGCGAGCTTCTCCGCCAGCTCGCCCTGCTCAGCAGGCGCGAGCTTGGCGGCGGCTTCGGCCACCCCGACGGCCAGGCGCCCTTCCTCCAGCGCCTCGGCCAGCGGCGCGCTCAGGCGGAGCAGCCGCATGCGCCGCTGCACGCGCACCGGCGGCAGGCCGGTGATGCGGCAGATGTCGCGGAGCGTCGCTCCGCGATCCATCAGCCGCCGGATTGCCTCCGCCTCGGCGACCGGATTGGGACGACGAAGCTCGTTGAGGGCCAGCGTGAGGACTTCGGGGGGGAAGAAGCGCCGGCCCTCGTCTGGGTCGAGGCGATATATCAACGCCTCGACGTGATCCAAACCGGCCTCCTTGGCCGCCAGCACGCGCCGGCGGCCGTCCACCAGCCGGTCGCCCTCCCCGTCATTGAGATTGAGCAGGACGACCGGGGTGACGACCCCGAAGCGGCGGACGCTCGCCACCAACGCCCGATCGGGCGGGATGGCGTCGGCTACGAGCGGTAGCAGCTTCGCAACCGGGACAGGCGCGCGCAGCGGCTGGCTGAAGCGCGGGGCCTGTCCTAGGAAGGTGGTGGCGGGAGTGGAGGTGCGGCGATGCTTCTTACTCATCGAGCACCTCCACCGGTAGAGCAGACTTGCGCGCCGCGTTCAGGGCGCGCTCAGTCTCCTCTTCGCCGCCCGCGATCACCGCCAGCCGGGTGATCGGTAGGGCGGCGAACGCCGCAGGGCGGTAGCGCGGCTTGAGCGCAGCGCACCCGCGCGCGACGTAGCGGAAAGCTGGCATTCTGCGCCAGCCGAGGACGAACCCCCCGACCGGCGGCTGTCCGGGTATGGGATCGTCGAGGGCGACGTCCCACCACCACAGGCCGGCGCACATTTCCGGCGGCTGGCCGGGCCGAACGTGCTCCGGCAACGCCTTGGGGCATCGCCAGGCCGTCGGCGGCCATGGCTCGCCCATCGCGGCGAAATAGTCCGCCGCGTTTTCAATCCAGGCGCGTGGATGGACGAGGACGATCCGAGAGCGCGAGTCAAGGAGATGGTACCCGATGTTCGTGGGGAGGCGGCGCGAGAGCCCCAGCCGCCGCACTTCCTCTAGGAAGTCGGCGACGTGGGGGTAGTAACGCTCCCCCACCCAGTCGTATATGTGGGTCACCCCGTCGGGGGTGGTGATGAGCTTCACCCCCCGCGGGGTGATCCCCAGCTCGGCCAGCGGGAGGAGTTGGGGCGGGTCAATGATGAAGTCTTCGAGCGGGCGGCCGTTCGGGCCGAGCAGCAGCTCGGCGTAGATTGCCCCTTTCTTGCGGCGGCCGCAGCCGCGCTCGGGGGAGAGGGAAATAGTGGTACTATTCATGGTGACCTCCTTTTGCCGCCTCTGACGGGGGCGGCAGCCGAAAGACGCGCGGGGCTTGGGGTAGCCCCGCGCGTTTAATTAGCTAAAGAAGCTCCTCGTACTCCACCCCAGGAGGAAAGTCGTCCTCCCTGGGGCCGTCTGGCTCGAAGATGATGTACATCTTCGAGCCCTTTCTGTTAAGCTCAACCACGGCTCCAGGCTGGGCGAACACCCAGCCCTCGTACGAGCCGCCGCCCGTCCAGCGGCCCTTGTTGCCAAGGGCCAACTCAGCGGGCGGAACGAGGACAGAAATCTCTCCGTCGTATCTGAGGTACACGCCGTGCCAGGTTCCCCCCGGCACGACGACGTACTCGTTAAGGGTGCCCGACTTCCTCTTCAGGAGCCGGACTCCCTTTACTTTCCCCGAGGAGGGGTCAACCCCCTCCTCGAAAACGACTCTTGCCCAGTCCCAGTATGGGGACTGGGAGTGGAACTCTTGTTTTCTCTCCATGGTTCCTCCTTTTGCTGCCGCTGACGGGGGCAGCGCCCGATTCCCGCCCCGTAACATCCCCCTCGGCGCACGGGCGGGGATGCACCGAGAGGAAGGGTTAAAGCTCGCTTGGGGTGGGCGACATGCGGGGGCCGTCAGGCCCGAAGACGATATACGTCTTCGAGCCCTTCCTGTCCTCCAGCTCCACTACGGCCCCGGGCTTCCCAAAGGCCCAGCCGTAGTAGAACCTAGCTCGCCCGCAGGCGAGCTCGACCTGGGGGGTGAGTCGTCTCACCTCCCAGGACACGAAGTGCTTGCCGGACCAATTGCCGCCCGGCAGGATAACGTACTCGTGGAGGTTACCGGAACTCCTCTTCAGGAGCCGGACCCCCACGACGACACCTTCTGAGGGGTCAACCCCCTCGAAGATGATCCTCGCTCGACTCCCATACGGGGAGTGCGAGCTAAAGAAGAGCACTTTCCTTTCGTCCATATTCCTCCTTTTGCCGCCGCTGACGGGGGCGGCAGCCGATTCCCGCCCATGCCAGCTCCTTCGGCGCACGGGCGGGGATGCGGATTTAGTCCGGGTAAGAGAGGGGGATGTACACCGGACAGAAGTACGACGACAGGCGAATCTCGGCGTACTTCACCTCCCCTACCCTAACGCATCGGGCTTGAAAGCCCGCGAGGGCGGACATGGCTTCGCGCTCCCTGGCTGATGGCCACTCATCTTCTGTGACCATCACGCCAGTCAGCGTGCCGGGGGGAAACTCCGTGGAAGCGCGCTCGGCGTCGTACGTATAGCGTATGTCTTCCCCTTGGCTGTATCGCTCACGCAGGGCGGCAACACCCTGCTGCTCTAGCCACAGCACAGCCTGCGGGCAGGCATTGAATCGCCTGAGTGCCCGCGCCGCTGCAATTGAAGGCGGAAGCGGAGGGGGGAGGACGGTGTAGGTGATGGCTGGGTAGGCACACCACCCTAACCCGATCAGCGGGACGCAGGCAGGTGTCCTGATCCCGAACCCGTTGATAACTTTGCCGCCGTGTTCGGCGGCTGCGCGGAGCTGCGCCCCGTCAAACTCGTCGGCGGGGGCAAGCCACGCAGTTCCAAAAGAGCCCTCGTAGTATTCCTCAAGGCAGCTGGAGCGGATCGCCTCGTAGGAGGGTAGAAGCAGGAGTGGGATTGTTCTCATGGTAGCCTCCTTTCCCGCCCTGCTTGGCGGCCCCCTGCGCGTGGATCGGGCGGGTTGAATCAGCCGCGCGCGGGGTTCCTTCCGCTTTGCGGCGCGGAAGGCCAGCCGTCCCCTCAGTCGCCTATCCCCAGCGCGGCGCGCCCCGACTCGCCGCGCTGGAGCAGGTCGCCTACGTCCTTCGCCCCGCCCCACTCCACGCCGACGACCACGCCGGCGTCGAGCAGCGCCTGAGCGTGCGCCAGCGCTGCCGCGTCGCCTGCCGCGCGCAACCGCGCGTAAGCTTGGCGGCAGACCAGGACGCGCACCGTCCGCCCGGGCTGCAGCGCCTCGGCCAGCCGCCGCGCTGCGCCCCACCCCGCCCCGTCCTGGTCAGGCAAAACCGTCACCGGCCCGACCAGGTACGGCAGGACGGCGCGCTCGCCCGTCCCCAGCATGGCCACCAGGCGGTAATACCGCCCGTAGCCCCACTGGGCGAGCGCGGCCAGATCGACCGCGCCCTCGACCACCAGCGTGCCCAGCACCGGCTCGCCGAAGACCATCGGCGCCTTGGGCAGGCTGAGGCCGAGGTACTTCGGCCTTTGGCGCGGGCGCAGGGCGCGCCCGATCAGGAACACCACCTGGCCGCCGAGCGAACGCACGGGGAAAACCAGGCGCTCGCTCAGCGCGTCGGTGGCCACGCCGACCACCAGCTTGGCCTGGGCAACCGCCGTCGGGTGCACGCCGCGCTCGAACAGCGCGCGCAACGTGCCGTGGCCGGGGGCATATCCCAGGCCGAGTTGCCTGGCCGTGTCCTCGCTGATCCCGCGGGCGCGCAGGTACTCGCGCGCCGGCGCGCCCTCGTCCCTCCACAGCAGCTCGGCGTAGAACGCCTGCGCTGCGGCGAGGGCGGAGAGGACATCGGCAGGAAGCTCGGTGTTCTTGGGGAGAGGGCGGATGGGGCGCGTGAGGGGGACATCCTCGCCGCGCAGCCAGCGCCGCCTGATCAGCTCGAGCGCGCTGCGGAAGTCGCAGCCCTCGACGGTCATGACCAGGTCGATCACGCTGCCGTGCCGACCACAGGCGAAGCAATGCCAGTGGTCGGGCCAGAGCATGACCGAGGGGTCTCGGTCGCTGTTCTGGCCGCACAGACAGCGGCAGCGCTGGCGCGCTGGGCCGGACGGGAAGACCTCGGTGTACGCAGCGGCGACGCTGCGCACATCGAGGCGGCGCTTGATCTCCTCAACGTCGCTCATGCCGTCCTCCAGTCCGGCCTGCGCTGGACGCCCTCGCGCGGCAAGCCGCGCAAGAAGCGCGAGGGCTCGGTGGGCCGTCCCTCGCGCTGCTGCGCGAAGGATACCACCAGCGCCCGGCGCGGGCGCGAGCAGGCCACGTAAGCCAACCGCTGTTCCTCGGCCAGCGCCGCCTCGTCGAGCGCTGAGCGGCTCGGCAGGACGCCTTCCTCGGCCCCCACGAGGAAGGTGACCTCGAACTCCGCCCCCTTTGCGGCGTGAATCGTCATCAGATTCACGCGCTCGAGGGCCGGAGCCAACGGGTCGGCGCCGGTCATGGCGTCCAGCTCGGCGAGGAACTCCTCGACCGAGCCGTGCGCGTCGGCAAGCGCAACCAGCGCCGCGGCGTCCTCCGCGGCGAGCTTAAGCGGGCCGGCCAGCCGCTGGACGGCCTGGGCGGCCGGCTCGGCAGCAATCTGCGCGAGGCGCTGGATGATCCTCAGCAGGCGCGCGACCACCTGCTGGTCACCCTCCGCCAGCTTGCCCACGCGCGCCTCGTCGCGCAGGTGCTCGTAGGTGAGCACCGCGTCCGAGCCGCGCAGGGCGATGCGGGCTTCGGGGCGAAGCCCGTATGTCGCCGCCACCCGCCCCAGCGCGAGGTGGTCGCCGGGGTCAACCCCCACGGCGAGGTGCGCCAAAAGGTCGCGCACCTCCTCGCGGGCGAGCAGCCCGCCGTCACGCCCGTGCATCAGGCACGGCACGCCACGCGCGAGCAGCTCGCGCTCGACCAGCGCCAGGCGCTCGCGGGCGCGCGACAGCACAGCCACCTGGCTGGGGCGGGCGACGCCGAGCTTGACGACGCGCTCGACCTCGCCGGCCACCATCCTGGCCTCCTCGCGCTCGTCGGCGGCGGCGAAGACGGCCACCATCCCGCCGGGGCGCGGGGCGTCTTCCGCGCGCCCCACAATCGCGCCGCTGAAGCGCGCCACGAGCGCGCTTGAGCGCAGATTGTGGGGGAGGTAGCGAACCTGGGCGTCCGGCAGGGCGGCGCGCAGCCGCTCGATGGCCTCGCTGCCCAGCGCCCCTGCGAAGCCGTAGATGGCTTGGCAGGGGTCGCCGGCCACCACCACGCGAGGCACGTGGGGGACGATGGCGAGGATAAGGTCGAGCTGGGGAAGGGAAAGGTCTTGGGCTTCGTCCACGAACAGCGCTGCCCAGCGCGCGCGCCAGAGCTGGACGCGCTCGTCCGGCAGGCTGAGCATCTCAAGCGGGAGCGCCAACATGTCGTCGAAATCGACGACGTTGTGGGCGCGCTTGAGTGCCTGGAAGCGCTGCCGGTCGCCCTCGGCCTTTTCCCAGAGCGCCTCGCGGGCGCTCTCGGAGAGCACGCGCGGCTGGCGGCGCCCGACGCGAAAGCCGAGCAGATCGCCGTGGGCGCGCAGCAGCGACAGGCCGAGGCTGTGGACGGTCGTCGCCGTCACGCGCGCGCCGGTCGAGCGCGCCACGCGCTCGCGCAGCTCTGCGGCTGCGCGGGTGCTAAACGTAAGGGCGAGGATGGCTTCCGGGGGGACGCCGGAAGCCAAAGTATCTTCTATTGACCGGCGCAGGTACTCGGTTTTGCCCGCGCCTGCGCCGGCGACGATTATTTCCCTCATCCCTCACCTCGCGGGCGTGCGAGAGGCGCGGCCAGCGGCTTCTCCGCCTGCGCGCTGGCCTCGCGCAGGCGGGCGGCAACGGCCTCTGCGCCTTTCTTATAGACGCAGAGGCATATCAGCGCTCCTCGCTCGTCATACACCGCCCAGGGGGAGCGCCGGCCCGGGCGGTATTTCTTGACCTGCATGCCTAATTTCCTCCTTCTCGCCCTGTTGCCGCGGGGCGAGGCGCGGAAAAAAGCAGGCTGGCGCCCCGGCGCGCGGGGCCTGCGCAAAGGGGAAAAAGGAATGGGGGGAGACAGGGAAAAAGAGGCAGGGGAATAGGTTGCCCAAGCGCCGGGAAAAAGCGCCCCGCGCCGGCGGGCAAGCCGGCGCGGGGGGAGAGCGACAGGGGTTAGGAGGTAAAGCTGAGTGCTAGCTTTACTCCCGTCTCCCGCTCGACTTGGTTGATAACGTCGAGCGGGGGGACAGAGTCGTCGTCCGTCTCAATTTGGACGACGGACTCGTCCCTTTCGCAGACGTACACCCCCTGCGCTTCCAACATCCGGATAGCGCGGTTGTAGCGCCACCGGGGGAGAGCCGAGGGGGTGATTAGGTTTGAAAAGATTATCATCATCCTCCTTTGCGCGGCTAGGCCGCGCGGTGTGATTGTGTGTGGGGGGGGACAAAACGCGCGCGGGGATGCGCGCGTGGTTGCTCCGCCGTGGATGGCGCGCGCCGCAGGCGGAGCGAAGCGGCGCGCGCGATGCTCCGCTGATGGTCACGCGCGCCGCTGCGGAGCCGACGGCGCGCGGGTTGGGGAAAACGGGGGGGAACGGGAATGGAAAATGGAACGCGGGTAAATCATTTCACCTCCTTCCCCTGCCCTGCTTGGCGGCCCCCGCGCGCGGATCGGGCTGGGGAGGTAAATCAGCCGCGCGCGGGGGATTCCCCTGCCTTTGTCGTCGGCAAACAGCCGCCGGCGCAGGGGAACGCCGGTCAGCATCGCCTGCCCCTCGGAGCGTATTTGCGCGAGGCTTCGGACGCCTCGCGCAGGGTGAGGGGGCTATTTAACTGTCCAGGGTGCGCGTGAGTCTCTTAAGGTGCGTTCACAGCTAGGGGCGCAACCCTGGGTGGGCGACGGTAATGCAGTCGCCCACCCTCTATGCCTCTGCTGGCAGCGTTGCTTGGTGGAAGGTTGCGCCTATGTGTGAATGCACCCTTGCGAACGGGGAACGCTACGCCCCCTCGTTGAGGCGACGCGGCGCGTCGCCCCTCCGTGGCGAGTCGCCCCTGCGCGTGAGCGCACCCGTCTTTTGCGGCCTGTGTGCCTGCCGCCGGCGTCAAGGCGGTACGCTCGCTGAGAGCGCCGCTATAGCTGTTGGTGAACAGCCCTGCCCTGTTCGCCGTGGCGAACAAGGCGCGACACGGCACGGCGCCGCGCCGCTTGGCCGTTGCCCTCTGGGGAGCACCCAGGGGGGTCTTCTAATAATCGCGCCGACCCCTGGCGCGCGCGCGAGACAGAGGCGCAGACAAGGCTGAGCCGCTGCGCGTATTCCCCTACCGCTTCTGCCCCCTGTGCAGGCGGGGTTACCTGACAAGGGGTGAGCTAGAACATGTCACACCTCCTTTCCCGCGCGTATGTCCCCGCGTGTTCGGGGTGCGCGGGCGCAAAACACCCTCTTTTACGGCAGTGCGCGCAGGGTGAGGGCGTGTGTCCCCGTGCGCACCGTGCCCAACCCTGTCTCAGCCGCTCGCGGACGGGTCAGGCGGCTACCCGCGAGCGGTTGGCACAAGCGACCTGCGTCAGCTCAACAGCTTACGCAGATAATCTCGTGCTGCATGATGATCGCTTTGCTGCTTCCCCGCCCTTTGGCTTACCCTGCGCGCGGGTGGGCGGGGTTGAACGCCTCGCGCGCAGGGTCAGGAGTGGTTTGTTGCCGGGGCGACAAGCTCAGCCCCGTCGGGGAGCGGATACTTCCGCTCCCCGACCGTGAGTACCATGCCCTCCACGTGCCAGGGGAGGGGGGGCTGGGTTACCAGCCACCCCTCTAACCACTCCCAGTACTTCCCTCCGGCCTGGAGGGCATTGTTGATCGCCTCGAGGCCGGCTGGGTCGGGGACGGGGAGGCTTATCCTCCCCCACCCAGCCGCCAGGCCAAGGGTGACAACAACATCAAGGATATCCTGCGCATCTACTCGCAGACAGTAGATGCGCAGGTGGCCATTCTGGTCGAAGGCGGGATAGCCCGCCTCGGAGAGATACTCTCCAAGACGGCGGGCTTCATCCCGCCAGTACTTTCCGGGTTCGGCCGTCCAGAAGGACAACCGGGCAATTGCAGGGTGGCGGGGGATGAGATAATTCCCCCGCCGTGTTCTCACAAGCGGGACTCGTAATTGCGCTGGGATGCCCAGCAGATTCTCCCCCGAGCGGGGCGAGATTTCGAAATAGAAGAACTTTGAGCTCATGTTTCCTCCCCCCTGCCCTTTGGCTTACCCTGCGCGCGGGTGGGCAGGGTTGAATGGCCCGCGCGCGGATTTGCCTCTCGCGTTGCACGGTGGCGACTAGAGGCGTCGTCGCTGCCGCGTCCTCCCCGCGTTTCGTCCCCCGAGCGCGCGGCGGGGAGGCTTAGCGCGCGGTCGGGGGTGCGCTGCGCTTTAGCAGTGCTCGGCGCTGGCGGCAGCGCGCGACCAGTGCCGAGCGTCAGCTTGCCCCTGCCGCCGCTTGTCCGCGAAGCTGCGGGGTGGCGGCTGAGTTACAGAGCGCAGGGCGGCGCTCCGACGCCCCCGCCAAGGCGGGCGGGCCGGCGGACGCCGCTAGGCGATCCGCGTGCAGCGAATCGCCTTCAGCTCCTTCACGGAGCTGATCGCGGTGTCCTTCGTCCAGCCCTCGCTGCGGCTATTCGCCGCGGCGAGAGGGACGGCGAGGTACACCTCGCCCACCGCCGGCCCCTGCCACTTCGCGCCGGTCGGCGCGGGCTCAGCGCCCAGCGCCTCCAGCAGCGCCTTGGTCGAGGGGTGACCCACGTAGTGGGTGCACCCCTCGAGGTTCTCCGGGAAGGCGATCTCCTCGAAGGAGATCGTCGCCCCGGCGAAACCCAGGGGGGAGGAAAGAATGACCATTTTTTTCTTCCCCTTTCCCGCGCTTATGACCCTGAGCGTCCAGGGGTTTCGCGCGGGGGCTAGATGCCCTCTTTTGCGGCGGCGCGCGCGGGGTGAGGGCGTATGTCCCCGTGCGCACCGTGCCCAACCCTGTCTCAGCCGCTCGCGGACGGGTCAGGCGGCTACCCGCGAGCGGTGACCCTCGGATTGCGTGGGGGCTGAAGCCCCACTCAGATAAGGAAGAGTCTTAACTCTACTGTGTCAGCCGGGGTTAGCTGGCTGACAAACTGATAGAGTTCCTTGTCTCTCCCCTCTCTTGCAAGGAAGAGGACGAGGTCTCTCTCTCTCTTTCCAAGCTTGTCAACCTTTTTTTCGATAAGCTGGAATCTGAGAATGATCCTCGTCTGCTCCCATAAAGCGAATATCTCGTTAGGCGTCAGGGCAACGGGGCATTTTTGCCCCTTCTTCCAAGGCGAGAGAGGTCTCTCGCCTGAGGAGTCCTGCTCGACGAGGGATATGACATCCCCGGCTCGGCACCCCACTATTCTGGGGATGCCCTCGAGAAGGACGAATTTTTCGTCTTCCGGTTGGTTCCACGGGAAGAGTTTCCTGCTCTCCGAGAGCAGGTGTCTCAGTCTCCCCTGTTTCCACTCTTCCCAGAGTGGAAACTTTACTAGGGCAATTTCTTCGGTTGTCTTCGAGAGACAACCGATACCTAAGGCTGACTTAGGTAACACGTACAGATCGTCATTCACTTGAACAAGCTGGTACATATATCGTCCTCCCTATCTAAGATTAGGGTAGAGGAATCTTATCCCCGCGAACGGCGGATAGATTGGCCGCGCGGGGAGCGTTGGCCAATATGGAAGAATGTACGGGTTCCAAATGTCGTCCACCCTTATCGGGTAGAATGTCCTCTTTTCAAGGTCTAGATAAACCCCATATTTAGCCCCTGGAAACATGAGGTGGGGGCCCACTTTGTGCAGCCCCCACAGGTGTTCGCCACCCCCTATGAGGGTTATCATGGCGCACACGCCGTCATGGAGCGCTATAAACTCTTCTGATTCCATATGTACGTCTTTCGACGCCCATACGGAAGTACAGAAAGTTTCTCCATTCTTGCTCAACACGAACAACTGATGTGGACAACCTTCGTAAACCAGCATCTCTTCTCCTTTCCCCCGCCCTTTGGCTTACCCTGCGCGCAGGTGGGCGGGGTTGAATGCCCCGCGCGCGGATTTGCCTCTCGCGTTGCACGGCGGCGACCAGAGGCGTCGTCGCTGCCGCGTCCTCCCCGCGTTTCGTCCCCCAAGCGCACGGCGGGGAGGCTTGGCGCGCGATGGGGGATTCCCCTGCTTTGTCGTCGGCGAACAGCCGCCGGCGCAGAGGGTAACCGGTCGGCCTCGCCTGCCCCTCGGAGCGTATTTGCGCGCGGCGTCCGAAGCCCCGCGCAGGAGGGAGGGGCTATTTAATTTTGTCCAGGGTGCGCGTGAGTCTCTCAGGAGACCTCGCACGGCCTGTTCCGCGCACCCTGGATTTGCCTGCGGTGGGGGCGCAGGCAAGTGGAGCGGGCGGGAGTCGAACCCGCATTCCCTCGACTGCTTTCGCAATCGAGGCGTCCCCGTGCCGCCCCAAAGCAAAGCCTCGCCCAAGGCTTGCGGCAGGGCGAGCGCCCTGAAACAGCGCAAGCCTCGCATGGGCGAGGCGTTTTATTTGACCAGATTTTGAAGAAGTAGCAAGCGGGATTGTACTTACGTTGGCGCTCGATGTCAAGGGGGTACGCAGCGCGCTAGACAGGGGCACGTCCAGCGCGCTAGACAGGGGCACGTCCAGCGCGCTAGACAGGGCTGAGTCCAGCGCGCTAGACAGGGGCACGTCCAGCGCGCTAGACAGGGGCACGTCCAGCGCGCTAGACAGGGCTGAGTCCAGCGCGCTAGACAAGGGCGCGTCCAGCGCGCTAGACAAGGGCGCGTCCAGCGCGCTAGACAGGGGTGAGTCCAGCGCGCTAGACAAGGGTGTGTCCAGCGCGCTAGACAGGGCTGAGTCCAGCGCGCTAGACAACGGGCTGAGTCCAGCGCGCTAGACAGGGGCGCGTCCAGCGCGCTAGACAACGGCTGAGTCCAGCGCGCTAGACAGGGCTGAGTCCAGCGCGCTAGACAACGGGCTGAGTCCAGCGCGCTAGACAGGAGGGCGCGTCCAGCGCGCTAGACAACGGGCTGAGTCCAGCGCGCTAGACAGGGGTGTGTCCAGCGCGCTGGACTAGGAACGATTCCTACAAATCTTCACCGGCGCAGCGGCGTACGATGGGGAGTATGGGGCTGAGAGATACACTGCAACAGTTAGCGTCGCGCTCGGAGGTGTCGCGCGCCGAGCGCGTCCAGGAGGAGACGAGCGCGGCAGAGGTGGCGGAGAGGGATGCGCTGGCGAGTGCGCCGGCAGAGGTGCGTCCAGAAGTGCGATATGGAGGGGATGGGCGATATGTGCCCGCGGTGATCCCGCTTGAGCTGATCGAGATCGATGCGGAGCAGCCGCGCGGATATTTGCCCCCTGCGCTGAGGGGAAAGGTGGCGCGGGGGGAGCTGAAGCCGAGCGAGGCGCTGGCTGCGCTGGTGCAACAGGCGCAGCAGGGCGAGCGGACGGCGCAGGGATACTTGGCCAGCATCAGCGAGCTGGCCGAGAGCATGAGCCAGGAAGGGCAGCTCGAGCCGGTTGGCGTGACGCAGCTTGAGGAAGGGCGATACCGGCTGATCTGGGGGGAGCGGCGGTATTGGGCGGCGTGGTGGCTGCGGGCGCGAGGGGCGTGGGGGGATGGGCTGGCCTGCCGCGTGCGGGTGGATGAGCTGGAGGCGCGCGCGCTGCGGCGGGCGCAGTGGGCGGAGAACATGCAGCGGGAGGAGGTGCCGCTGGTGCGCTTGGCCGAGTTGGTCGCCGAGGTGTACCAGGAGGTGCGCCAGGAGGTAGGTGGCGACCAGCAGCGGTTAGCCGAGCGGGTGATCGAGGTGGTGCGCGAGCGGACGGGGAAGGTGATAGCGCGGAGCACCATGTATTTCTGCCTGCAGATAGGTGGAGCGCTGTGTGATGAGGCGCGCGAGCTGGCGGCGGCGTGGCGGTTTAGCTGGCGCGAGCTGGGTAAGCTGGCGCGCCTGAGCGGGGAACAGCAGGTGGCGGTGGCGCGGCTGATCGCGTCCCAGCGGATGAAGGGGGAGGACGGGAGAGGCGAGGAGAAAGACAAGCGAGGCCAGGCGCTGCGGCGCGTCGGGCGCAAGGCCGCGCGGTGGAAGAAGTGGGCGGAGGGAGTGAAGCGGGTCTGTGAGGCCGAGCGGCTGGAGCGGCTGGCGAAGCTGAGCGAGGCGGAGCTGAGGGAGATTGAGGCGGCGGTGATGCAGGCGCTGCAGGCAGTGAACGAGCAGCTTGATAAGGTGAGGAGGGCGCTGTGGGAAACGGCGAAGTGATCGCTTTTTTTGTGCAGCCTCCCCCCCAAAGCCTCGGTTTTGCCGCGTACGGGCTAGCCTGCCTGAGCGGGGCGCTGGCGAACGTGGTGTGCGACGAGTTCCTGGCCGACTTGGGCCATCCGTGGGCGCGCTTGAGCCGGCGTGGGGTATGGCTGCGGGTGGGGCGGTGGTTGGCGCTGATTTTGGGTTGCGTGATTGCGGTGATGACGAGCGAGCCGGCGGAGGCGTATGCGCGGATGATCGGCGTGGCGGTGTTCGGGGTGATTGCCGGCTGTGATCTGGAGTCTTGGCATGTGCCACCGGATTGGTACACGATTGGGGGTGCGGTGGGGATGGTGGGTGTATGGGGTGTAGCCGGCGGGCTGCGTGCGGCTGCGGATGCGGCGCTGGCGCAGGCGTTTTGTTATGGGGCGATGGTGTTTGGGGTAGCAGCGCTGAAGGTGGCAGCGGCGGGTGACATCAAGCTGATGATGCAGTATGGAGCGGTGCTGGGGGGGATAGTGGCGGTGGGGTGGGCATTTGTGATGGAGTGGCTGGTGCGGGTGGTGTGGATGTTCTTTTGGGCGCTTGGGGTAGCGAGTCGGGAGGGGGTGGAGGCGGTGGTGGCGCGCGGGCGCGGGCTGCGCGCGCCGCACGGCCCGTTTGCGTGGCTGGGGGTGGTGCTATGGATTGCGGTGCTCTGAAGCGGATGGCGGTGGCGCTGGGGTTTGTGGTGATGGTGGGGAGCGTGGTGGTGATGGTTGGGGAAGGGGTGGCGTATTGGGCGGGGGTGGTGGGGGTGGTGGTGATGGAGGTGGTGAGCGTGGGGTTGCTTTATTTTTGTAGCAAAGAATAAGCTGCCCTGTTTCTTACTACATTAAACCCAACGGTCATCGGCCCTTTCCCACCCCGCTCGCCCCCTCGCGCCCCTTGCTCTCGCCCGCGCCCGCGCCTGGGCCTGCGCCACGCGCGGCGAGCGAGCCGGCGGACAGGGCCGGCGCACCGGACGCGCCTGCAGCAGCGGCGGCAGGGCGCGGCAAGAGCGAGCGAGACAACGATGAGGGAAAAGAGGGGCGCGCGTGACAGGGCGAGCCGATTGCCCGGGCCGGCAGCGCGCCGGCAGGCGCGCTTGCGTTGGCGCGTCGGGCGAGGGGCGCGATGCAGGGGTGAAGCGGCAGGCGCAAGCAGCGGGACGGCGAAGCCGGCGCGGTGCGCAGCGAGAAGCCGGCGATAGCGGCAGGGCGACGGGTCAGCGACACACGCGCGACAGGCTCGGCGGGCGCAAGCTGCGCCGGGCGGCGGGCGATCTGCGGCGAAGCCGGCGATGACGGCAGGCGCGCGCGGAAGCGACCGCGCAGGCCAAGCGAAGCGCAGCGCGCGCAAGGCGCGGGCGAGCAGAACAAACGTTCGGATAGCCCCCGCGACTACGACAGCGCACGCGCCCCGCAAAAGCCCCGCGACGGCGGAAAAACGAGGGTGACAGTAGTAGTAGTAGCAGCAGCGGCGAAAATAGAGCTATGCAGAGGCAAGTGAGGAGCTTGAGGCGGGAGTTCAGTTCAGTGCCCAGGACGATCCCCGCCGCCGTTGAACTCTACATCCGCTACATGCAGGCCCGCCGCGCAAAACCCAGCACCGTCGCCAACCGACACTACAAGCTCGCCTGCTTCGCCCATTACCTCGCCGTCCACCAACCCCAGCCCCCTCTCTTCCTCCCCCCCTACCCCACCCAGAGCCACATCACCATCCCCGACCTCCCCATCACCGCCATCACCCCCCAGGCCATCCGCGACTACCTCGCCGAGGTCGCAAAGAAGCACAGCGCCGAGGACGTGCGCAATCGCCTCGGCGCGATCAAGAGCCTGTGCAGCTTCCTCGTCGTCCAGGGCGCGCTGAAGGACAACCCCGCCGCCGATATCCCCTACCCTCCCCCACCCAGCAAGCTGCCGCGCACGCTCAGCGCCCAGGAGCTGCGCGCCCTCAACCAGGCCGCCCACGCCCTGATCGGCGAAGGGCGCATGCGCCCCGCCGTGGTCTACCTGATCGCCCGCGACACCGCCATCCGCCTCCCCGAGCTGGCCGCCCTCACCCCGGAGGAATACCTGCGCCACCCGCCCGCGCTGCGCATCAACGCCGAAGAGCCGTTCCGCCGGCGAACCATCCCGATCAGCGAGGAAACCGCGCAGGCGCTCGACGCCTACCTGCCCACCCGCCATCACAAGACGACCACGCTGATCGACGCCGTGCAGTACACCATCCGCACCGACGTGTATGAGGTGTCGGATCGGGCGGGGATCAGGCCGCGCGTGCACTACCAGGATATACGCTGGACGGCGGCGCTGGCGATCTACCGCGCCGACCCGCAGAGGGCGCAGGCCGCGCTGGGCTACAGCGATGAGGGATGGTCGAGCGCCGCGACCACCCTGCGCAGGTTGGCCGCCGCGCGGGCTTGTTGACAAACCGCAACGGTTGTGGTATAGTAAATACAGAGGAGGACAGCCATGGACAGAGTGACACAGATCGCACTGAGAATGCTCAGGCAGGCGCCCGAGCGCATCATTGCTGACGCCCGCAAGGGGGCGCAGGTGAACAACTCGGTCATAGGAAGCCTGATCTCACTGCAGTACCGCGTCCCGCGCTGGGCTGCAGAGCGAGCGGTGAGGGAGGCCCTGGCAATTATCGACGCCAAGGAGAAGGACGATGAAGATAAAAGTACACGATGAGCATGGCCCGCTCGAGAGCTACGTGGTGGTGGACACCAGCCGCGCTACCCGGGTCTGGGAGCCGGCGAGGGATTGGGATGGCCGGAACTGGATCTACCGGTCAACCGGTAGCGAGTGGGAGTGGGAGACGCTCTACCGCTCGCGGCGTGGCCGCTACTACATCGTCGAGCGATCAGCCTGGCAAGGCACTCGCCCAACGGCCCGCTTTGTGTCACCGCAGCAAGCGGCGGCTTGGCTGATACTCAACGACTATGAGCTCCCGGAGGAGCTGGTGGAGCACGACCCCACTGAGTAGCGATGTTGCCTAGTCGCCTGCCCCTGCCGTTGAGGTAACTCGGCGGCAGGCGCGGGGCGATTAGCTCCGGAGGAGGAAACTATGGCCGAACAAGAACCACTACCACCAATTAAGCAAACCGAGGCCTGGCGCAAGCTGGTCGCGGAGAGCTGCGGGCCGGACGACGAAGAGACCACCAGCCCAGGACGGGAAGAGGAGGATGAAAATGGATGATTTGCTATGGTGGGAGGACGGCGGTAGCCCAGGGGAGGTCTTCATCCCTTACGACAGGGATTTTATCCGCAAGGTGGTGATGTGTGCATCGGTGTGGGGGCGGTGCAATGCCATCGCCATCACCCGCACTCGAGATGTCCCCACCGACGCCTACCTCCTCGTGCGACGCGACGGGACGCTCGCGGAGATGCCAAGCCGCGAATTGCTGTTCAGACCGTTGGTCGTGGTCAACAGCACGGACGAGGCGCTCGCCCAGGCCGCGATGCAACTGGCCTACCACCTGGGTTGCCCGGCCTGCGAGGTGTGGCCGGAGCGAAAGGAGATCGTCCGGGTGATGGTCGTGCAGTGGGTGCGGTATGTGAACGGGCGGAGGGCATAGGCCGCGCCCAACCGCGTCGCGCACCTGCCGCTCGGCGCAACGACCAGGTGGGCGCTAGCGCATCGCGCGCCGGCGCGCAGAACAAGCAGGGCCGCCGGCGCGCCGCTCCGCAAGGGGTAGCCCCCGCTGTGGTATAATTAGTACAAGGAGGGCGATATGTTGAAGGAACTATTAATGAACACGACGTACACCGAGAACGGGGCGCTGACCTTCCGCTCGACGCTCGACCCCGTGCTCGACTTCTACTACCACGCACCTGCCAAGCGCGGGCGCGTCGAAGAGGTGCGCGCGCTGTTCGAGCGCGCCTACGCCGAGCAGCCCGCGCTCGCCATCCTCGCCCTGTTCAACCTGCGCGACGTGCGCGGCGGGAAGGGCGAGCGCGACAGCTTCCGCGCCTGCCTGGCCTGGCTGGCCGAGCACGACCCGCAGGCGTTTGAGCTGATCGCCCAGTTCGTCCCGGAGTACGGGCGCTGGGACGACCTGCTCGCCTTCAGCGCGCACCCAACCGTGCGCGCCCTGGTCGCCGAGCAACTGCGCGCCGATTGCGCCAGCGCGCACCCGTCGCTGCTGGCCAAGTGGATGCCGAGCCTGAAGACGAGCTCGGCGCAAACCCGCGCCCTGGCCCACGCCTGGCGCAAGGCGCTCGGCATGCGCGAGGAGGACTACCGCCGCACCCTCAGCACCCTGCGCGCGCGCCTGCGCGTCGTCGAGCGCGACATGTCGGCAGGGCGCTGGGGCGAGATCGACTACCCGCGCGTGCCCTCGCGCGCCGCCATGATCTACCGGCGCGCCTTCAGGCGCCACGACGCCGAGCGCTACCGCGCCTTCCTCGCCGCCGTCCAGCGGGGCGAGGCGAAGATCAACGCTGGGACGCTCTATCCATACGAGCTCGTCCGCGCCGTGGAGGACGACGACGACCCGTCCATCCAGGCCCTGTGGGACGCCCTGCCAGACTACACCCAGGGCAGGGTGGGGCTGGTCGTCGCCGACGTCTCGGGGTCGATGCGCGATTGCAACCTGCCCGGCTCGCGCGCCCGGCCAATAGACGTGTCGATCGCGCTGGCGATCTACTACGCCCAGCGCAACAAGGGCCCGTGGGCGGGCATGGCGATCACCTTCACCGACCGCCCGTCGGTCATCGCGATCCCCCCAGACCTGCCACTGGGCGAGGCCAGGCGGCGGATGACCCTCCGGGTCGGTTACAACACCGACTTCCAGGCTGTCTTCAGGCTCATCCTCAGCCTGGCCCAGGAGAACGGCGTCCTGCCGGAGCAGATGCCCGCCGCCGTGTGGGTAGTGTCGGACATGGAGTTCGACGAGGCGGGCCCGGGCACGACCAACCTGGCGGCGGTGCGGGAGCAATACGCCAAGGCCGGCTACCCGATGCCGACGTTGGTGTTCTGGAACGTCGCCAGCCGCGGGCTTCAGACGCCTGCGACGGCGAACGAGCCAGGGGTGGCGCTGGTCAGCGGCTTCAGCCCGTCGGCCTTCCAGGCCGCGCTGGAGAACCGGACGATCACCCCGCGCGAGGCGATGCTGCGCACGCTGCTGGACGCGCGCTACGCACCGGTCGCCCAGGCGCTGGGCTTGACAAACACGGAGATTGTGGTATGATGAAGACGTTGGGCGCTAACAGCAATAACGGAACAGTGAGTATCCAAAACGCGCCCAGGAGATCATCGCCCCGGTCAACCGGGGCTTTTTATATGCCCAGCACCGGGCATGAACGATGCTCCCCATCGCCGTCAAGCAGGACAGCCCGTACTACCGGGCTAAGCTGCCCATCGGCCACACGCGAACCTGCGGCTGCCCGCCAAACCACCTAAACTGCCTGTCACCAAAAGAGTGGCTGCAACATCAGGTGGGCGTCTGGCGGGTCGCCTACGAGGGCAGGGACATCCGCGACAAGGCCCTCCACCCCGCCGCGTTCCCCATCGCGCTCGCCAAGCGCGTGATCGCGCTGTTCACCCACGAGGGCGAACTGGTGCTCGACCCCTTCGTCGGCAGCGGCACCACGCTCGTGGCGGCGCAAGACCTGGGGCGGAACGCCGTGGGCTTCGACCTCCAGGAGAAATACATCGACCTGTGCGCCAGCCGGCTGGTGCGCAACGGGCTGTTCGCCCAGCAGGTCGCCGTCCACGACGACGCGCGGAACATCCCGCTGTACCTATACCCACACACGGTGAGCTTGATCTGGACCTCGCCCCCCTATGCCAACCTGCTCAACCGGGCTAGACGTAATAAATCAAGAAGGGAGCGGAAAAACGAACAGCTCGGAAAAGTGGAGCAGTACTCGCAAGACCCGCGAGACCTCGGCACGCTGACGCCGGAGGAATACGCCGGGGCAATCGGCGACCTGTTCGCCGCCCTGCTGCCGCTGCTGAAGCCCAACGGCCACTGCGTCGTCAACGTGGCGGATATGTGGTGGGAGGGGCGCCGGATCGCGCTCCATGCCACGCTGATCGCGGCGCTGAGCGCGCGCGGCTACGAGCTGAAGAACATCATCATCTGGGATAGAGCGAACGTCGTGAACAGGATAGGCATCTTCGGCTATCCCAGCAATTACATCACCATGGGGACGACATACGAATACCTGCTGCACTTCCAACCGTGCTGACATTTGCACAAGAGCGTGACAGGTGATATAATCGCGCGCCGTGAGGCCAAAGCAAATCCGCATCCGCGAAGCCGACCACGTCGCGCTCACCCAAGCCGCAGAAAACCACCAGACGGACGCCGTGAGCATCCTGCGCAGCCTAAGCGCCCGCGCCGATGAGCTGATGTGGCTGCTCAAGCTGCTGCGCCTGGCCAACGACAGCGCCTACCCCCAGCGCATCACCCTCGCCGTCCGCGCCCTCACCGCCACCCAGCCCGGCGAGGTCGAAGCCGCCGCCCGCCAGCTCGCCGACGCCCTCGCCAACCACCCCGAAGAGCCGGAGGCCAGCGCCCTCGCGCGCGCCGCCATCGCCAACCTCGCCATCCTCAGGCTGATCCGATCCCCGTAAACCATGCCCGCGCGCGCCCTGACAATCGCCATCGTCAGCCTGGCTGCCATCAGCGCGATGGTCGCCATCGCCGCGCGCGCCCAAGCCCCAGACCCCACCGCCCTCCGCCTCACCGCCGCCGCACTCAGCGCCCAGCTCACCGCCGTCGTCCGCGAGGCCGAGCGCGTCGAGGCCGAGCGCGCCGCCGCCACCCGCGCCGCCATCGCCCTCACCGCACAGGCTGAACAAGCGCGCCTGCGCGCCACCGCCACCGCCGAGGCCATCCAGGCCCAAGCCACCCAGCTCGCCATCGCCGCCCAAGCCACCCAACTCGCCATCGCCGCCCAAGCCACCCAACAAGCCGCCGACGCCCTCGCCACCCGCGCCGCCGCCCGCCTCACCGCCGAAGCACGCGCCACCGACGAGGCGCAGACAGCTCAGGCCCAGGCCACCCGCCTGGCCGCCGAAGCCCAAGCCACCCAGCTCGCCATCGCCGCCCAAGCCACCCAGCAAGCCGCCGCCGCACAAGCCACCCGCGAGGCCGCCGAAGCCGAGATCAGCCGACAGGCCGAAGCCGACCGCCAGGCCCGCCTCGCCCGCACCTGGCAGATCGCCGACCTGTTGCCCCTCGCCGTCGCCGCCGCCCTCTTCATCCTCGCCATCGCCGGCCCGCTGATCGACGGCCTGTTCGCCCTCGCCCGCGCCATCAGCCGGCGCAAAACCACCATCGTGCAAATCGTGGAGGACAAGCGAGATGACGAGTGAACTCAACGCCCTCGCCGAACGCCTGCGCTGGGCCGCCCACGCCGCAGGCTTCCGAGACCTGCACATCACCGCCGCCTGGCAGGTCGGCAGCGTCGCCTGCTTCGCCCTCGCCTTCAACCCGCGCACCACCCTGCGCGAGCTGAAAAGCCGGCAGGACGACCTCTCCAGGCTCGCCTACGCCCCGGTCACGATCACCCAAGACCCGGCCACCGGCATGGTCTTCGCCCAGCTCCCCGCCCCGCGCCGCCAACGCCTGATCGCCGGCGCCGGCGCCCCCAAGCTCAGCGGCGCACGCATCGCCATCGGACGACTCATCAGCAACCGCGGCGACGCCATCATCGACTTCGCCACGCCCGCCCACCCACACCTGCTGATCGTCGCCGCCACCGGCGGGGGCAAGACCGAGGCCATCCACACCATCCTCTACCAGCTCGCCCGCCAGAACCGACCCAGCCAGGTCAGCTTCGCCCTGATCGACCCCGCCGGCAACCGCATCCACCCGGCCTGGGACAACTCCGCCCACCTCGCCCTGCCCATCGCCCGCGCCGACCTCGACGCCGCCATCCGCACCCTGGAATGGGCCGCCGAAATCGTCCGCCGCCGCAACGCCGGACGCACAAACCCCAGCCCCCGCCTGCTCGTCGTGGTGGACGAAATGGCCAGCCTCTTCGGCGCCAGCCGCGAGGCCGCCGAACGCGCCCGCCGCGCCCTCGAAACCATCACCCAGCTCGGACGCCTGGTCAACGTCCACGCCATCCTCGCCACACAATACGCCAGCCGCGAGACCCTCGGCAGCCCCTTCATCCGCGCCAACATGCCCGCCCGACTGGTCGGGCGCGTGGACTCCGCCCAGGCCAGCGCCCTCGCCACAGGCCGCGAAGGCTGCGACGCCCACCGCCTGCTCGGCTACGGCGACTTCCTCCTCATCGACGACGCCGGCCCACGCCGCCTCCAAGTCGCCCTCAGCCGCCCAGACGCCATCGCCAGCCTCCGCCGAGCCCCATCCCCACCCCCGCCTCCACCACCTCCAAAACCGGCGGAAATCCCCCTCCAACCCCCGCCGATCGAACTGGAGCTCGTCGAGAAAATGCGCGCCCTGCTCGCCGAAGACCCCACCGCGTCAAACCGTAAGCTCGAACTCGCCCTCTTCGGCTACACCGGCGGGGCCGCCACCACCACCGTCAAACGCCTGAGGGAACAACTATGCGCCGCGTGAACTGGACGCTCGTCATCATCGCCAGCATGATCCTCGTCGGCTGGATCGCCTGGCAGACCATCCTCAGCCTGGCCGCCGAAACCCGCAGCCTCCTGGTCGGCCTGCTCGCCGGCAGCCTGCTGATCGCCGTCATCGCCCTCTCCGCCCTCGTCCTCATCGCCCGCCAGCAGGCCGCCATGATCGAACAACTGCGCGCCCACATCGGCGAGACCCACCGCCTGCTCGCCGCGCGCGCCGAACGAGGCCAGCCCGAGCTCACCCAGATACCACTTCCACCCCCGCCACCCACCACCCCCCCGCTGCCCGACCCGGAACAAGGCAACGGCCAGTGGGAGGTGGAATATGAGTGAGCTTGTGGTATAATAAATACAAAAGGAGGTCGCCATGGAGATAGGAAAAGTGATCAGGCGCGTCAAGGGCGCCCCGCGCCCAATCCCCATCGCGCTGCCAAATAAAACGCCCGTCACTGCCCCAGCCCCCGCCCCCGTCCCCGTCCCCGTCCCGGCAAAGCCGGACAGGAGGAAGACGCGATGATGGTGAGCTACATCGCCTTCAAGGCCCTGCAGGTTGAGGAGGACGGGCTATATTCCCCGGTAGAAGGTACGCGCTGGGACATAGCCTACGTCCCAGCACTCGGCAGGATGACCTACGCCCTGCGCGCCCCCTCGCTCGAGGGGAAGGGAGGCATATACGGCGCAACCTACAGGGAAGCTAAAAAGTACCTGTTCAAGGGTTGTTGCCTGTTCCTGGTCGCGCCTAGCCCCGACCCGAACACCGAGACCGAGCTCGGCACCCACGGCTGGCGCACCACCTGCGCCATCGTGATCGATAAGGTCACCTCGCTGCGCGAGGCCGCCCGCCTGGTGCTCGCCAGCCACCAGGCCGGCTACCCCCAGATCAAGGAAATCCTGGCCTGGGCCAGGGCGTTCACCCAGCGCCCGCCGTGGACGGCTGAGAAAGTCCGGCGCGTGCTGGCCCACCACGCCCCAAGGCTCGGCGTGGCCAAGGTCTTCGACAAGTGGGTGGTGTTCGATAAGAGTATCGGGCTCGCCCACAGCGGAAGGCGCTGCGGTAAGCGCCCCAGAGACGTGCTGGCCGAAGTCCTCGAGTACCACGAGGCGATGGAGTTGGGGGTGATTGACCACCATGAGTAGCGCACCCCTGGCGAGTTACATCGCCTTCAAGTCCCTGCGGGTTGAGGAGGACGGCCTGTACTCCCCCACGCAGGGCACCCGCTGGGACGTGGCCTATGCCCCAATCCTCGGCAGGCTGACCTACAGCCTGCGCGCCCCCTCGCTCGAGGACGAGCAGGGCATATACGGGGCCACGCCGAACGAAGCCCTGCAATACCTCGGCAAGCGCTGCCACCTATTCCTGGTCATGCCCAGCCCCGACCCGGACACCGAGACCGAGCTGTGCACGGATGGCTGGCGCACCACCTGCGCCATCGTGATCGGCAAGGCGGCCCCCATGCGCGAAGCCGCCCGCCTGGTGCTCGCCAGCCACCAGGCCGGCTACCCCCAGGTCGAGGGAATCCTGGAGTGGGCCGAGACGTGGAGCAAGCACCTGGCCGCCGCGCAGCCTTACGCCGAACTCCCGCCCGCCGAAGCCCTCCAGCGGATAGAAGTCCGGCGGTTGGTGCGCGCCACCGCCATGGGGCAATCGTCCAGAATACAGATCGGGCGGAGCAGCCAAGAAGCCGGCGTGACCTGGAGCACGCCGATAGAGCTGGTCGCCGGCGACCGCCCACCTAAGCTCGCCGGCAAGCCGTGCCTGGTGACCAACTTCAGACGCGGACGATTCTCGCGCGTCCTATACACCCCCTCCACCCTCCGCATCCAGGTGGGGGAGGAGTGGCTAAGGCAAAACCTGGAGGAGAAAACATGATGAACAACAACATCCACATCATCGGCCTCGACTTCGGGGCCGGGGCCGTCAAGTTCGCCGGCGACGCCGGCGAAGGCCACCTGCTCTCGCAGGTGAGCGCCGCCGACCCGCGCCGCAAGCGGGTCGTCAACCTCGACCCCACCGGCCTGCTTAAGGCGCGCACCCCCGACTTCCTGCGCGCCGACTTCGGCGCGTTCTACGTCGGCCCGGGCGCGCACGAGCACGGCAGGCCGGTCGAGGGCCTCGACCCCGACCGCTTCAGCGCCGGCAAGATCGACACGCGCGCCCTGTTCTGCGCCGCCGTCGCCAAATACATGGCCGACGGCGCCGCCCCAGGCCCGCTCACCATCGCCGTCGGGCTGCCGCTCGAACCGATGCTCGGCGACAACGCGGCGGCCAACAAGGCCGCCGTCGAAGGCTGGATGCGCGGCCAGCACCGCTTTGCCTTCGCCCCGGAGGGCGGCAGGGAACGCGAGCTCGACGTCCACGTCGAGCGCGTCCTGGTCACCTCGCAAGCCGCCGCCGCATTGTTCTACCTCGCCCTCGACGACCACGGCGGCGTCGCCGACGGCGAGCTGCTGGCCGCCGAGGTCGGCGTGATCTCCATCGGCTTTGCCACGATGGAGCTGTTCGCCGTCAGCGGCAAAAGCCCGGTCAGAAATCTGTGCGCCTCCAGCCCGGTCGGGGTGCAGCGCCTGCTCACCCTGGCCGACCCCGAACGCGCCTACACCCTCGGCGAGCTGGACGGACGCCTGCGCCGCGGCGCGCTCGACGTCAGCGCCACCTTGCCGATCTGGGCGCGCGAGGTGGAGGGCGAAATCCGCCGCATCTGGGGACGCGCCGCCAAGCGCTTCAGCCGCGTGATCGCCGTCGGCGGCGGCGCGCTGCTGCTCAGGCGCACGCTCGAAAGCGCCTTCTCCCCTTACCTGGTCTTCCCCGACGACCCGATCATGGCCGTCGCGCGGGGGTTGCGTAAAATAGCGCGCGGGAAGTATGCCAAGACCTAAAGCCCAGGTGCCCTCAATCCACCTGCGCATCACGCTCACCTTGCACCCATATCGCGACGCCAACCTGATCGCCTTCCTGCGCAGCCAGCCCCGCCGCGGTATCGCCCGCGCCGTCAAACAAGCCCTCCTGACCGGCGTCAGCCCCCTCTCCGTCGCCGGCCAGCGCGCGCAGGTGAACATCGAGGAGGTGTTCGATAGCATCCTATGACGAAGGTCAGATACAGGCTGTACGTCACCATCTGCGGCCTGCAACGCCTGGAGGCCGACGGCACCCTCACCCCCCTCGACCCCGTGGACTCCAGCTTCCTCCTAGAGTCGGTCGGCCTCGCCGAGTGGCTGCCGCTGCGCAGCCTCACGCGAAAGCAATACGCCGAGCTGAGGCGGCTCAGAAAGCGCGGCATCTACCCGGTCTACGAGACCCTTATCCAGCCCGTCGCCCGCCGCAAGAAGGCAAAGCCACAGCCGGACGTTGAACCAGACCCGCGCCTGGAGGCCCTGCGCCGCGAAGCCTACCGCGAACGCCTCACCGCCATCGCCGAGCGCGGCTGGATCACCAGCGACGCCCGCGATGACCTCAACTACGCCTGGCTGTTCTCGGACAACGCGAGCGCCGGGCCGATCCTGGAGCTGCTCGGCCAGCTCGACGCAAACGAGCGGGTCGAGCTTAGCCCAAGCCAGCGCCAAGCCATCCTCAAGGTGTGTGAGGTGCTGAAATGATCTACGTCGCCGAGCACATCGAACCCGCCTGCCTGCCGCTTCCGGCCATCCTGATCGCCCACCCCCTCGACCAGGCCGCCGCCATGCGGATGATGCAAAACGCCCCCCCAGCCTGCCTGAGCGAAGACCTGCGGCGCAGGTTGGAACGCCTGGGCGCCCAGCTCAGGCCCATCCCGCGCCTGCCCAGGCTGGAGGAAAACGACAAGGTGGTGGTGGTCTCCGCGACCACCACCACCTTGTCCTTCGCGCTCGTCTGCGTCACCTAGCGCAGACGATCGCGCACCGTCCTCGGCAACGGCTCGACCTCAGGCGGGGCGGCGAAGGTGATCAGCCGCTCGTAGCTAATCTCGCCGTCCTCACCCCGCCCGGCGGCGCGGGAGAACCACACCTCCGCGCCGAACTTCGGATTGGTTCGGCGCACGAAGACGTGGCCGCCCCAAGCGACAGCAGTCGCCCCGTCCTCATCGGCGCTCAGCACCTTCGCGCCGATCTCGTCCCAGTTAAAGGACGGGTACTCGCTCAGCAGCCGGCGGAGGTTCGGCGCGCGAACCTCGGCAGGGGTAGGGGATGGCTGAGCTTGCTGCTGCGCTTCCAGCAGCTTCTTTATCTCGCGCAGCTCGCGCCAGATCGCGCGCAGCGCCGTCAGCAACTGCGCCTCGAACTCAGGCGCATCCGCCTTCGCCACGCTTTCAGGCGCTGCAGAGGGCGAAGGCGCCTGGGCAGGGGCAGGGGACAGCTGAGCAGGCGCGCTCGGCGGCTGGGCGGGCGTCGCCTGGGTTGAAGGCGCGCTGGCGCTCTTCGTGGGGGTGGGCGAGGGTGCGTTCGTCTTCACACTCGGCGGCTGGGCGGGCGTCGCCTGAGCTGGAGGTGCGCCGGCGCTCTTCGGCGCAGGGGTGGGGGTGGGCGCGTTTGCCTTTGCCTGAGCGGGAGCGGGCGAAGCTGCGCTCACGCTCTTCGGCGCGCTCGGCGGTTGGGAGGGCGTCGCCTTGGGCGAAGGCGCACCTCCCTTCGCGTTCGGCGCAGGAGTTGGGGCGGGAGCAGTTGCACTCACGGGCGTCGCCTGGGTAGGAAACGGGTTTGCCTTCGGCACGGGAGATGTCGACGGCTGGGCGGATGGCCTGATAGTCGTATTCATGGCTGACCTCCTTTGTCTTTATTATACCACACTGTGGCGAATTCGCCACAGCCGCGCCGCCGGGGATATAATCTCCGCCGATGCCATACGGCAATTCCATCCGCGTCCGTCTTCCCGCCGACCTTGCGAATTGGGTGCGCGAGCGCGCCCGCCAGGAGGGTAGAACCACCTCCGAGGTGGTGCGCGAAGCGGTGGACGCCTACCTGCAACAGCAGGCCGGGGTAGGGCAGGGGAGGGCGCACGACGAACAGACCGACGACGAGGAGGAGGACAGCCTGCACGTGCGGTTGCCCGCCGCGCTGCGCCTGCCGCGCGCAGAGCAGGTGATCCGGCGCGCCCTGCACGCCTACCGCGCCGCCCCGCCGCCCCTGCGGGCCGCCCCCACCGCCGCCGTCGAGAAACCCACCCACGACATCATCATCCGCATCGCCCGCCGAGCACGCGCCGGGCTCGAAGCCCTGGCCGAGCAAAACGGCGTCGGCGTCTCCGCCGTCATCAGACACGCCCTGATGACCGCTCGGCAAACCGCGCGATGAGCAGCAAGCCCTACTGCATCTTCGTGCCCCCAGCCGTGCGCGAAGCGCTCCAGCAGCGCGCGGCCCAGGAAGGCGTCACCGTCGCCGCCCTGGTCAGGACGGCCATCGAGCGCTACCTGGCCGAGCTGCCACCGCTCGAAGAGCAGCCGCTACCGTCGGGCGGTGACGTCGACATCAACGTGCGGCTGAGCGAGGAGGCCGAGGCCGCGCTGGAGCGCCACATGCTCGCCGCCCACGCCCCCCGCCACACGCCCAACGCCGTCGCCAGGCTCGCCCTGGCCAAAAAACTCGGCGTGCCGCTGCGTGAACCAATGCACGGCGAACTGACCATCATCAGCACCCGCCTGCCCCCCACCACCGCCGAGCGGCTGCGCGCCGCCGCCGCCGCCTACAGCCGCGAGGCCCTCATACGAAACGCCCTGGCCGCCTACCGCAAGCAACGCCAGCAACAGGCATAAAAAAAGCGGGGGAAGACCCCCGCTAGACCTCGTCATCTAAGCTCGGCTGACGCGGCGGAATGGGCCTGCCGCTGCCCGGCGACTGCCCCCCACCTTGGCGGGACGGGAGCGGCTTGCCGCGCACCGCGTCGCCCAGCATCCGCGCGTCGGCGCGCATCCGCGCCACCACCCGCGCCAGCCCCTCGATCAGCCCGGGCTGGCCCGCGCGGACGTCGATCAGCGCGGTCAGCACGTGCGTGACCACCATCAGCGCCACCGTCAGCCCCGTGGCGCTGACGAACAGCACGTCGCCTGCCTCGCGCAGCGGGCGAAGCAGCGGCACGTCCACCCGCGCCAGCGTCGCCACCGTCTCGACCGATACCGCGGCGATGAAGCTGCCGAAAAGCATCAGCATCAGCGCCCAGAGCGCTGCATCGAAGATGTCCCTGCGCTGCTTGGCCTCGGTCAGGCGCAGGTAGCTCCAGAGGGTCGAACCCTCCAGGAGCACGGCGCACAGCGCCGCCACCTCCGCGGGCATCCCCCGCCGTAAGCCGAAGTAGCCCGCCGCCAGCGCACTGGCGGCGATCGCCAGCGCCTTGACCACAAAGGAGAGATAGCTCCCCGCCGCCGCCGCCGCCGACGGGTAGCGGTTCGGCGCCTCGCGCGCCGCCAGCGGCACCACCACCAGCGGGATCAGCGCCAGCGCCGGCAGCAGCACCGCCACCACCCGCCCGACCTCGGCAAACGCCTCCACCCGCAGCGCGCTCGCCCGCTGCACGCCGGCGAACGACACCAGCGCGAGCGTCAGGAGCTGCCAGATCACCAAAAGCAGCCCGCACATCCCGCGCACGGTCGGGCGGGTATCAAGGACGGCGATGGCCGTCAGCGCCACCGCCACCCCAACGCTCGACAGCGCGGCCAGGATCGCCTCAATGGCCGTGCTGCCAAGGCGGACGAATAGATCGGCCACCGAGTAACCGGCGTAGCCGATCAGCCCGGCAGCCATGCCCCCGCCGATGTACAGGGCGGGGAGGGACAGCCCTAGTCGGTTGTTCATCGCTCACCTCCGCCCTAATCTTACCACAAATGAATACAGAGGGCGTAGGAATCAATTCCTAGCCCGCCCGCGCCCGCCCGCGCCACAATCCAAACGCCATGAAAGTCGCTCCAGCCGTTCGAGTCCTGCTCACCCTCGCCGGCCTGGGCATCGTCGCCCTGGCCTTCTTCGGCGTCCTCTTCATCGGCGCCGAATCCCGCCCCGCCCCCCTGCGCGTGGCGGTCGTCGCCCGCGACATCGCCGCGGGTGAGCGCATCCAGAACAGCGACCTGCGCATCGTCGAGCAGGTCGTGGACGCCTCCCTCGCCCGCCTGTGGGTTCAGGAGCGCGAGCTGCCCCAATACATCGGCAGCGTCGCCGCCGACCCCATGCGGCGCGGCGACCCGCTCAGCAAGGCCAAGCTGGTCAGCGGGCGCCCCAGCGCCCGCTACGCCTCGATCCTCACCGACAGCGAATCCGTGATTATGACCCTGCCCGTCAACCCCCAGCTCATCCCCGAGCGCGTCGCCATCGGCGACCGGCTCAACCTGATCATCGCCCTCGGCGGGGCCGCCTTCGACCGCTTCCCAGACCCAACCGAAGCGCCGACGCCCATCCCCACCCCCATCGGCTTCGCCGGCAGCAGCCCGGGCGTCGTCGGCCCCACGCCGACCCCCCTGGAGGGCATCGCGGCCACCCCAACCCCCACCGCCACCCCGATCATCCTGATGCCGATGGCCGACCTGGTGCTCGAATCGGTCGAGGTGATCGACGTCATCCGCCAGCGCCGCCAAAACCCGCAGTTCGGCAGCAACCCCAACGCGCCGGCGTTCATCGAGGGCGACATCGAGGCCATCGTCGTGCGCGTCCCGCGCAGCTACCAGACCATCCTGGCCTGGGCCGCCAACGCCAGCGCCCTGCGCTTCACCATCGCCAGCCCGCTCCTCGACCCCACCGTCGCCCCGCTCCCGCGCGCCGGCGTGGACTGGAAGAGCTACGCCGAGCTGTATCGCTGGAAGGTTGACCAATCCATCGCCCGCGGCGAGACGCTGAGCAACACCCTCTACCCCGCCTACGTCGCCACCCTCCAGGCCGCTCAGCCGCCCGACGAAGCCCTCGCCACCCCGCAGCCATGAACGGTAACGAAGTCCGACTGGTCGCCGCCCTCAGCAGTTGGGGCGACGAGGCCGCCCTCTACAACGCCTTCTCCAGCGGCGCAGGCGGCCGCATCGTCCTGGTCGGGCGCGCGACCCACCTCGCCCAGCTCGAAGACCAAGTCCGAACCTACCAGGCCAACGTGGTGCTGATCGACCATCAGTTGGTCAAGAACACCGAGGGCGAAAAAGCGCTCGCCGACCTGATCCAGCGCCTGCGCCACAACGCCGAATACCCCATCGTCACCATCGGCGTGGTCTACGACCCCAGATGGACGCAGATATTCGAGGAGATGGGCGCCCTCGGCCACATCACCGGCCCGATCGGCCCCCAGCAGATCGAGGAGCTGCGCAACGACCTGCCCGTGGCGCTCCAGATCGCCTACCAGGAGCGCCTGCGCCCGGACTACATCCAGCGCTTCTCCGACTCCGCCCTGCGCATCATCGACTCCGGCGCGTGGCAACGCCACCAGATCGCCATCTGGTCAACCAAGGGCGGGGTGGGGAAGACCTTCATCAGCCGCGAGATCGCCGTCGCCCTCGGCGTGCTGGCCGACCGGCGCACCCTGCTGATCGACGCCGATATGAACTGCGGCAAGCACCACCTGCACCTGCCGATCAGCGCCGACCGCAACGTCTATAGCCTGGCGACGGTCTATAAAGCCAACCGCAACACCCTCACCCCGGCCATGGTGCAGCAGCACCTCCAGCGCTATCAGGGCACCAACCTGTACATCCTGCCCGGCGTCTACGACATGACGCTGGGCGGCGCGGAGGTGCTCAACGGCCCGCAGGGCGAGGACTTCGCCAACGCCCTGATGGACACCGTGGACACCATGGGCTGGGACTTCGTCGTGTGGGACCTCGGCCAGTCCTACTTCGTCCCCATGCACCTGGTGCCCTTGCGCCGCGCCAGCCTGATCCTCGTGATCGTCACCGCCGAGAAGTCCACCGCCATCACGGTCGAGCTCGCCCTCGAGGGCCTGCGCAAGCAGATCGCCATCGAGCCGGAGCGCTTCAGGTTGCTCATCAACATGTGGGACGAGTCGCTCGGCCTGAGCGCCCGCGAGCTGGTCGAGCGCACCAAGCTGCCCGAGTTCGCCCGCATCCCCTACGACGGCAGCTTGAGCGTCCACAAGTCGCTCAACTACGCCAAGCCGTTTGTGCTGGAGAAGCCCAACCCGGTCTCCGACGCCCTGATCAACGCCGTCGCCGGCATCTACCGCCCGCTCACCACCATCTGGGCCAAGCGCGGCGGCGCAGTGCACAAAGAGCGCAAACTGCCATTCCCATTCTTGCGTAGATAGCCATGCCACTGTTCGCCAAGCAACCCCCCGTCAACGGCGCGGCAGGCGCGCCGCCACCACCGCCGCCGCCACCACCGGCAGCCGCGTTAACGCAGCCCCAGACGGAGCATGAGCGCCCGGCCATCCGCGTGGTGGACACCAACACCAGCCTGCGCCAGGCAATCGCCGAACAGCAGCGCGCCGAGGCCGCCGGCATAGACATGCGCGCGCGCGCCCGCGAGCGCTACGCCCTGAGGATCGCCCCCGAACGCTCAGGCATTAGCCTGAGCGAGCTCAACGAGGGCGGCCCGGCCGTCCGCGCCCGCGCCGAGCAGATCGCCCGCGAGGTCGTCAAAGAACTCCAGGACGAGGGCCTCAACGGGCGCGGCCCCCTCCTCGACGACGCCCAGGCCGAGGCCATCGTCCGCTACCTCCTCGACTACCAGTTCGGCATGGGCCCGCTCGAACCCCTCTTCGGCGAGAACGACGTCGAGGACATCGTCGTCAACAGCCGCCCGGGCAAGGACGGCAAGCCCTACTGCGAGGTGTGGACGTACCGGCAGTCCGGCAAGCGCCGCGAGGACATGGAGGTTGACCCGTACGAACTCCTGGCCGTGATCAACCGCCACGCCAGCGAGCAAGGCCGCGCCCTCAACCCGTCCAGCCCCATCCTCAACGCCCGCCTCAAGAACGGCTCGCGCATCAACGCCATCCTTGACCCGGTCTGCGACCCGGCGATCGCCGTCACCATCCGCCGCCACCGCCTGGTCGCCCGCAGCTTCAGCGACCTGGTGCGCCTCGGCTCGCTCAGCGAGGCCGCCGCCGATTTCCTCTGGCTGGCCACCCGCGCCCGCCTCGCCATGATCGTCGCCGGCGGCACCGGCTCCGGCAAGACCAACATGCTCAACGCCATCGCCCGTACCGCCGACCCCGACGAGCGCGTCGTGGTGATCGAGGACACCCGCGAGCTCGAGCTGGCCGTCAAGGACGTCGTCTACATGGTCACCGTCCAGGGCGACCGACCGATCACCCAGCGCCACCTGGTCGCCAACGCCCTGCGCATGCGCCCCGACCGCATCGTGCTCGGCGAGGTGCGCGGCGGCGAAGCCTGGGACGCCGTCAAAGCCGCCAACACCGGACACGACGGCACCCTCGTCACCGTCCACGCCGAGGACGCCGAGGGCGCCATCGGGCGCTTCCTCCAACTCTGCCGCGAGGCCGAGGAGACCGCCCAGATGCCCGAACGCACCGTGCTCGAGTTCGTCGCCAGCGCCTTCCAGCTCGTCGTCTTCCTCGCCCGCCGCCGCATGCCCGACGGCAGCTACAAGCGCGGCGTGCTGGAGATCGTCGAGTCGCCCGGCCACGTCCGCGAGGGACGACCCGTCCTCAACCCCATCTTCGTGCTGCGCGACGGCAAGCTGACCTGGACCAACTACCGCCTGCACGAGCGCGTGCGCGAGAAAATCATCAACGCCGGCTTCAGCGAGGCCGAGATCGAGGCCGCCCTGCAGGGCAAGCTCGGCAAGTGGAGGGAGGCATGAACGAGTCGCTGATCGACCCGCTGCTTAACCTCGTCGCGCGGATAGACGGGCAGACGGTGATGTTCGCCCTGATCGCCGCCGCGGGCGCGGTGCTGACCTGGCTCGGGCTGACCAGCGTCCGCCGCATCAGCCTGGCCGAGGAAGCCGCCCGCATCCGCGGCATCCGCCAGCCCACCCTGGCCGAGCGCCTGCAGGCCAAGATCGACCAAAGCGGCGTCCAGGTCAAGCTGCACGAGCTGATCCTGACCGGGCTGGCGCTGGGCGCAGCGCTCGGCGCGCCGCTCGCCTTCCTCGGCTACTTCGCCGCCGCCATCCTCGCCCTCGCCGCCGGCCCGCTCGGCTACTGGCTGGTGCTGATGCGCCGGCGCGACGCCCGCCTGCGCGAGTTCCGCGAGGCCCTCCCCGACGCCATCGACGACTGCGCCGACCACATCGCCGTCTACCGCAGCGTCCGCCGCGCCGTCGAGGAGCTCGCCCAGCACGGCCCCGCCCCCCTCCGCCCGATCTTCCAGGCCGTCCTGGTCGAGGCCGGCACCCAGCCCCTCGCCGCCGCCCTCGCCCGCGCCGGAAAACTCCGCAGCGAGGTCTTCTACCAACAGTTCTTCGACGCGCTCGCCAACGCCGAGACCAAGGGCGGCGACGTGCGCGAGGTGCTCGCCCGCATCGCCTCCGCCCAGCGCGCCCAAAACGCCCTCTACCGCCGCATCTACGCCAAACAGGCCAGCGGCCGCCTGATCGGCCTGCTCTACGGCATCGCCCCCACCGCCTTCCTGATTTTCTTTTCTCTTTTCGGCGGCGAGACCTACCTCGACTTCTTCCGCTCGTTCGTCGGCCAGATCGCCCAAATCTTCGTCGTCGCCAGCGGCGCGCTCACCTGGTGGCTGACCGGCAAGATCGCCAGCCGCGGCCTCTACCTCGGCGAGTCGCCCATGCCCACCCTGGTTGACGACCAGCCGCTGCTCAGCGCCGACGAGCCGCTCAAAGCATGGAGGTGACAGGATGACCGAGCTCATCCAGCAGATCGACGCAACCCTCGCCCAGATCGGGCCGGCCCTCCCAGGGAGCCTCCCCTGGGCCTTGCTCGCGCTGGCCGGGGCCGCCTTCTTCGCCATGGGGATCGGCCTGTTCGACGCGCCCCCCTTCCTGCGCATCCCCATCAGCGGCAAGGTCTCGCTCGGCCAGGAGGTCGCCCGCCTGCGCAACGAGCAGCCGCGCCGCCAGCCCAGCGCCCTCGAACGCGCCCTGATCCTCCCCGTCGCCGAAGCGCTCCAGCGCCGCGCCGCCGAGTCCGAAACCGCCTGGCTGGAACGCGCCCTCGACCTGCTCGACTACCCGCCCCCCTACAGCTCGACGACCGACTTCTACGCCCAGCGCGTGCTGTGGGCCACGCTCGGCTTCGTCGCCGGCGCCCTGATCGCCGCCGCCCTGGTCAGCGCCGGCTTCGCCATCTTCGCCCTGATCTTCCCGCTCGCCCTCGGTCTGGCCGGCTACCAAATCCCCAAAAGCGAGATCAACGGCAAGCTCAAGCGACGGCGCGAGGAGATGCTCTTCGAGCTGCCCTACACCCTCGACCGGCTCGGCGTGGCCACCGTCGCCGAACGCTCGCTCGGCCAGGGCCTGGTCGTCACCTTCTCCGCCCCCCAGGGCGGCTACCTCGCCCGCGAGTTCCGCCAGGTCGTCGCCGACTACCTGCGCGCCGGCAGGCTGGTCGAAGCCCTCGAGCGCATGGCCCGCCGCAACAGCGACGTCGAGCTGGTCGCCCGCGCCGCCGAACGCCTCGCCATGGCCGAGCGCGAAGGCACCGACGTCCTCAACGCCATGCGCGTGGTCGGCGAACGCGCCCGCGTCATCGTCGAGAGCATGATCGAGGAGCGCGGCGAGCAAAACCAAACCCTGATGATCGCCCCCACCCTGGTCGCCCTGGTCGGCATCATCATCGCCGTCGCCGGCCCCTCCGTCGCCCTCCTGTTCAGAGGATTGGGGTTTTAGGAAAGAATTCCTAGCCGCGCCCGCCGCGCGCGGCTGACAATGCAGGCATGAACACGATGTATTGGTTCGCCAAACACTGGATGGCTGCTGCCGCGGACGGCAGCCATGCGCTCGACATCCGCGACCGAAGAGGACTCGACGCTGTGTGGACGTTGATCACCATCGGCGTGATGGCCGTGCTCGCCGTGCTGATCTTCGCCATCGTCCCCAGCTTGCAGCGCGCAGGGCAGAAGATGAACGACGCCCTGCAACAAGCGCCGTGGGATGGCGGCGGCGGCGGCGGTGGTGGCTAAAGATGGTGAGCATCAAATCACGCCAGGGGGTATCTGAGGCGACCGGCTACCTGATCAGCCTGCCGGTGATGTACATCGCGCTGGGGCTGTTCGTGGTGCTGGCCTGGTGGTTCTGGACGCTGGCGGCCAACACCGCCGGCGTCAGCCAGGGCGCCCTGACCAGCGGGATGGGGCTGGACGGCGAAGCGCGCCGCCGCCAAATCGTCGCCGCCGCCCTCGGCGGCTTCGCCCAGCCCTACCGCGACGCCCAAGTCCAACAGGATGAGCGCTGGGTGATGGTCTCGGTCGAACACAGCTACCCCGTGCTCGGATTGATGATCGACCTCGACGAGATGCGCGTGCGCGCCCGCTCCTTCGCCCGCCGCGAAGGGTTCTACGGCCTGCCGGGAGGCGAATGGGAATGAGGTCCAGGCGCGGCCTGAGCGAGCTGATCGGCACGCTGATCGCGCTGCCGCTGATCATCGCCGCCATCGGCGCGACCGTCTACTTCGGGCGCGGCTTCTACCTGCGGGCCGCGCTCGAAGACACCGCCAGCGTCGGCGCGCGCTGGGCCTCCACCAGCCTGAGCGGCCAGCAGGGCTGCGCCCAGGCCCTCGAGGCCATGAGGCGCACCCTCAGGGGCTACTACATCGACCCCGCCGGCGCGCGCATCACCGTCCGCGCCGAAGAGGTCTGGGGGCGCGGCCTGTTCGCCCGCGTCAGCGTCAGCTACCGCCTCGACCAGCGCAGCGTCCCCATCTTCGGCCCGCTGCTCGGCTCGCCCACCGTCAGCGTCAGCTACGCCACCCCCATTGACCAGTTCAACGCCCGCCACGGAGAGGAGGGATGGTCGCAGTGCAGCGGATGACCGACCGCCAAGGCGTCAGCCTGCTCAGCTTCCTGCTCGTCTTCTCGCCCGTCATGATCCTGCTGATGAGCATGGCGATCGACGGGCTGAGCACCGTCGCCACCTACCGCCGCGCCCTCGGCCTGGCCGACGTCGCCGCCCGCGCCGGCGCCGCCACCCTAAGCTACAGGGGCGGCGGACGCGCCGTGGATACCGGCTGGGCCTGCTTCAACGCCCAGCTCGCCCTGTGCACCAGCGCCAACTGCACGGCCCTGAGCGCCACCTGCACGGCGGACGAGTCGTCGGTCACCGTCAGCGTTGAACTCGAACCCCCGCGCATGCTGCGCGGCCCGTTCGCCGTCGGCCCGCAGCGCGTCCGCGCCACCATCACCGCCGAACCCAGATCGGGAATCGCCGCAGAGGACTAATCCATGAACACCGTCCGCGCCCCCGCGCCCGTCGCCGCCTTCAGCCTGCTGATCTGCCTGCTCGCCGGGCTGGTCGGCGGCTTCGGCGTCGGCTACGGCATCGCCCAGCGCGAGGCCAACGCCACCCTCGAGCGGATCGCCAGCACACGCGAAATCGCCAGCCCACAACCCGACGCCGATGAGCCGGAAACCCTCGGCAACGTCAGCCCCACCGCACCCCTCCAGGACGCCGTGAGCTACGCCCGCCGCGGCCCGGCAAACGCCAAGGTCGAGATCGTCGTCTTCTCCGACCCCCGCTGCCCCTACTGCCGCCAGCTCGCCCGCGAGGTCGAGCCTAAGCTGATCGAAAAATACGGCGACCAGATCGCCATCACCTACCGCCACTTCGCCATCCTCGGCGAGGACTCCCGCCGGCTCGCCGTCGCCCTCGACTGCGCCGGACAGGCCGGCAAGTTCTGGGACTACCACGCCCTGATCTACAGCGAGACGCCCCCAGAGGCCGGGCGCGAGGGCCTGATCGCGCTCGCCAAGCAGATCGGCCTGGACGAGGCCCGCTTCGGCGCCTGCCTCGACGCCCCCAACCGCCAGGTGGACGTCGACTTCGAGGTCGCGCGCGCGCTGCGCGTGCGCGGCACCCCCTCCAGCTTCGTCAACGGCGTGCGGCTGAACGGCGCGCTGCCGCTGGATTACTTCACCGCCGCGGTTGACGAGCAGCTCAGGCTGCTGGCCGAGGACCAGGGCGGGCGATAAGCTTAGAGTTTGATAAGTTCTCAGCTTGTGACCTCCTTTTTCCCCGCGTTGTGGTATAACAAATACAAAGGAGGTCGCCATGAGAAAGCTAATTGGATTTGAAGACTTGAACTTTTTCTGCCCCCCAGAGTGTCACGGGCAGATCGTTATCCGATCGTACGCCGCGTATTGGCCGCTCGTGTTCGCACTGCACGACGACCAGTCCTATCCCCTCACTGACCCCCGTCGCATCACCTACTGGGTCACCCTATGCGACCGCCCCCGCAGGCTGTGGTGCTGGGGGCCAAAAGATGAAGGGTGGGAATTCGAGAGCGACGACTGGGAGCGAGTCTCGCCCAGGCAGATAGACGCGCTCCTGCGCTGGGCGAGGAATTACAGCAAGCCCGTCCCCCCGCGCTCGTTAATGCGGAAAATCCTGGAAAGGTTGGGGTGGGGGTAGCCGTGAACCTGAGATTCGTACACCCCGTCTCTCCCCCCAGCCGCATCACCTACGACGCCCTCGCCGCCCTCGCCCGCCAGGGCCTCGGCAAGGCCCGCCTCGCCCCCAACGAGGCCGCCGAAGTCCGCGCCGCCGTCGAGCGCCACAAGCAACGCCAGGCCGCGCGGGGAATCCACGACCCGCTCGACGCACCGGGCCGATACGCCCGGCGCTTTAAGCAGAAGATGCAGGACGCCATCTCCGCAATCTTCTGCCGCCACTACCGCACCCCCTACTCGCGCTGGGTGGACGTAGACTGGGAGCTGCACCTCAGCTTCGGCCCGCCCAGCGCCAGCACCTCCACCCATGAGGTGTGGCATCCAAAGCGCCCCTGGCGCGCCACCGGCGCCGACTTCTACGTCTCGGTGCCGTATAGCTGGCGGCGCGACGTGCTCGAGGCCGGCCTGGCCGAGGCCGGCGGCCTGCTCACCCTCGCCGCCACCCCCGTCGCCCCGGACGCCTGGCAGGCCACCTGGGTCGTCCAGGGCAAGGGCTACGACATCCGCGCCGAGAGCGGCTACATTGTCCGCGCCGCCGACGGCACCTTCGCCCACGCCCGCACCCTCCACCGCGCCCGCGCCATCGCCGAGGGACGCGCGCGCAAGTGGAGCGAGGCCCAGCGCCTCGCCGCCGAGCGCAAGCGCAGCCGCGTCAAAGACCTCCTCGACCGACTCGGGCAGATGTCGCGCGAGGAGATCAGCGCCAGCTTCGGGGCGCTGCCCATCTCGATCCGCGATTCGCAGCGGGCCGGCAACTGCCCGGTCGGAACCAGCTCGTGGGTCGCGCGCTGGGCAGGCGGGCGAACGTCCGGCACCATAGCCGACGCCCTCGCCACCGGCGCGCCCCTGGACACATACCTCCTGCGCGCCCTGGCCGTCGCCATCACCCGCCACCAAGCCTAACGGGCGGGGGGAGCTCCCCCCGCCCGCAATATCAAATCCACCAGCCGCTCCGCCGGCTCGATCCCGTCGCGCACGTCGGCGGCAAGCTGCCTGATCGCCGCCCACACCGCAGGCGCAGGGAGCTGCGCCTGCGCCCCCGCCGCCAGAGGCGAGGGTGGGGGAGGGGGAGGGGACGACGGCTCGGCCACCACCGGCGACGCGGCGCGCAACCGCGCCGTGCGCAGCGCGCGCACCTTGGGGATGGTCGGGCGCGGGTCGGCGGCCAGGCTGCGCTGGTCTTCCAGAGGTAAGGTGGCGGCCTCAAAGGCGAGGTTGGCCGAGATTTCACCCGCCTCTAGGCGCGCCATCAGCTCCGGAAGGAGCGAGCGCAAGCGCATCAGCTTGGCGATCTGGCTGCGGGTGATGCCGGTCGCCCGGCTGATCTCGGTGTAGGACATGCCGGACTCCGAAAGCGCCAGCACGTCCCGAAAGGCCGCAGCCGGGTTGTCCGCGCGGCAGGCGTTCTCGCGCAGCCGAAGCAGCGCAGCGTCAACATCCCCGCGCGCCACGACAAAATCGCCGCTGCGCCAACCGGCAGCGCGCGCCGCCGCCACTCGCCGCCCGCCGCAGATCAGCTCATACCGCCCGTCCGGGCGCGGGCGCACCACGCCAAGCGGCCCAAACCACCCGCCCTCGCGCATCGCGCGAACCATCGCCGCCGGCGGACGGGCCGGACGGGCGCTGACGGCGTCAAGCGACAACTGTAGCGAATTCGCCACACCAACCACCTCACGCCTCGACCAGCGCAACCGGCAACCCCGCCCGCGCCGCCCGCCGCTCCCCGTCCTCGTGCCCGCCGTCGCTGCTCCTGACCACCGCCAGGCGCCAGATCGGGAAGCTCGCGATCAGGGCGCGCGCGCGCTGCGGGCGAAGACCTGCCGGGCGCGCCGCGCAACGATAGGTGCGCTGCGCAATCCGCCGCTTGCGCAGCGGCAACCCCTGAAACGTCTTCGCCTCGCCCCCCTCGACGGGCTGGCAGTCCGCCTCGTCAATGTCACACCACCACAGCCCCGCGCACATCTCGCCAGGCGGGTGGGCGCGACCGGCAGGGCAGGTGAAGGACGGGATACGGGCGTAGTACTCATCCGCCGGGTGCAGCCAGCCCAAGTCGTGCAGCAGGAATATCCTGCTACCCTCGTCGAGCAAGTCAAACCGCAGCGTCTTGGGGCTGCGGCGCGACAAGCCCTCGGTGCGTACCTCCTCAAGGAAGTCCGCAGGGTAGGGATAGTCCCTGCGCCCGACCACATCCCAGATGTGCCAGGTTCGCTCACCAAGCCGGCGCGCGACCACCTGGCCGCGCGCGCCGATCTCGTCGGCGGTGATCAGCTCGCCGCTGGGCAGCTCCAGCACGATATGGGCGGCAGGCAGCGGCGGATCGGCCATCGCCTCCTCGATCCAGGTCTGGACGGAGACGTAGAACGGTCCGTCCAAGGCAACCTCAACGTAGATGCCGCCGGGCTTGCGCTCGCCACAAGCCCGCTGAGGAGTAGGGGGAATGCTCATGCCGCGATCTTACCACGAATGAATACAAAGGCGCGCTACAATCCCACCGGCGCAGCGATGCGCCGCACCCTCCCGCCGCGCGGCGGTGCGCAAGCCGCCGCGCGGTGTTTAGGAACGATTTCCTACCACTGCCCAGACCCACCCGGCTACAGTAGCCCCATGAAACAGGCGATTTCCTTCCTTCTGCTCTGCCTGCTGTGCGCGTCGGCGGCGACGGCGCAGGGGCCGACGAACACGTGGATGACCTACCAAGGCCAGCTCCGGCTGAACGGCCAGCCGGTTCACAATGTCAATTGCGATGTCCAGTTTTCGCTGTGGGACGCGCCGAGCGGCGGCAACCAGGTCGGCCCGCTGCTGACGCGCACCGTGCTGGTGCGCAACGGCCTGTTCAGCGTGGGCGACCTGGACTACGGCGCCTCATTCGACGGCGCTGCCCGCTGGCTGCAGATCGCGGCGCGCTGTCCGTCCGGCACAGGCGCGTTCGTCACGCTCGCGCCGCGCGCGCTGCTGACGGCGGTGCCGTATGCGCACAGCCTGCGGCCCGGAGCAGCGGTGCGCGGAAACGTCGGGGTCACCTTTGTTGGGCACAACCAAGCCACCAGCGGGTTCGGCGTGGGCGTGCGCGGGCGCAGCGACAGCCCGGACGGCTACGGGGTGCACGGCTGGAACACCGCGAACGACGGACGGGCGATCGGGGTCTACGGCCAGTCCAGCAGCCCCCAGGGGCGCGGCGTGTACGGCCTGGCCGCATTAGCATCCGGCGTGAACACAGGCGTGTACGGCGAGTCGCCAAGCCCACAGGGGAGAGGCGTGCTGGGCATTGTTGGCTCGCCGAGCGGGCTGACGTATGCCGTGGTGGGCATTGCCTATAGCCCTCAGGGGTACGGCCTGTGGGGCAGCAACAACGCCACATCCGGCGACGCCTTCGGCGTGGTCGGCTGGACGGAAAGCCCGAACGGGACAGGGGTGATCGGCGTCGCCAACGCCACCGGCGGACAGAACTACGGCGTGCGCGGGGTCACCAGAAGCCCGGGCGGATACGCCGGCTACTTCGAAGGCCGCGTGCACGTCATCGGCGCGCTGAGCGCCACAGGGCCAAAGTCCTTCCGCATCCCGCACCCCTCCTTGCCCGGCCACGAGCTATATCACTACGCCCAGGAATCGCCCAGGCCGGAGAACGTCTACAGCGGCCTGGCTGCGCTGGACGCCCAAGGACAGGCGCTCGTCGAGCTGCCCGACTACTTCCCCGCCGTGAACGCCCCACCATATCGCTACACGCTGACGCCAATCGGCGCGCCGATGCCGAACCTGCACGTCAGCCGCGAGGTGGAAGGCCGCACATTCGCCATCGCGGGCGGCGCGCCGGGCGGCAAGGTGTCGTGGATGCTGATCGCCGTGCGCGCAGACCTGCAGGACGCGCCGACGGTCACGCGGGCGGGAGAAGAGGTCGCCCCGCTGAGCGCGCCCGGGCTGCCCGTCCCGCCGGAGGTGGAGCCGTGAGACGGCTGGTCGTGGCAACAGCCCTCGCGCTCGCCCTGGCAGCGACCGCCAGCGGACAAGCCGGATACAACCTGGACTGGTGGACGACATCCCCCGGCCCGGCGATGGGCGGCGGCGGGCAATATGCCCTGCGCGGGGCGGCAGGCCAACCGACCGTCGCGTTCATGAGCGGGAACACCTTGGACGCCCGCGGGGGGTATTACCAGCGCGCAACCGTCTGGTGGGAGCTGCGGTTGCCGATCGTGCGCAGGCGATAAGCCGGAGAAAGGGGCGAGCACCGCACACGCCCCTTTCTCTTCGCACACCAACTTAGCTAATATGATATACTAAGCAGCATGGAGGAGATAACCGTTCCGCGGGCCGCCTTGGTCGAGGCGCTGCTGGACCAAACCAGCATCTGCGGCCCAACCTGGTCGGCGGGCTACGCCGTCTGGGTGACGCCCGACGGCAAGGCCACCGTCGCCGAGCGCGGCGGGCGCGCGGCCGTCCGCCTGCCGCTATACCGCTTCCTCGCCGTGCGAGGAGGCATCGCCCTCGTGCTGTGGAGCAGCGAGGACGAGAAGGCCGACGCCCGCGCCTGGATCGAGGCGAACCTGGCCGAGCGGGTGGGGGAGGTGCGCGTGCGCTATGAGTGAGCCGGTCTATATCTGGCGGAGCGGCCTGCGCCACTGGGAGAGCCGCGGCGAGGGCTTCGTCGCCCTCCCGGACGGGCGCTTCATCGGCCCGCGCCCGCCCAGCGCACCAGTTGAGCTGATCGACGCCGACATCTACAGCGGCGCGACCATGCTCAAGCTCGCCCGCGCCCTGCGCGTCGCCGGCTACCCGGCCGTCAGCTTCGCCGGCTCGCCCGCCTGCGGGAGCGCCCTGCCGCCCGTCGTCACCCCGCTGCCCGTCCTGCCGCCCCGCGCACCCCTCATCGCCGTGTGCGGCCTGCCCGGCAGCGGCAAGTCCGCCCTCGCCCACGGCCTGGCCGATTCGCTGGGCGGGCGCTACCTCAAGTGGGCGCGCTTCGTCAGCGCGCCAGGGCAATACGGCGAGCAAGCCGCCCAACGCGAGGCCGAGGACCCGCTCGTCTTTGCCCGCCAGGCCCGCAGCGAGATCGCGCGCGAGGACGCCACACCGGTCGTCCTCGACGGCATCAAGAGCGCCGAGGCGCTCACCTTCCTCGCCTTCACCACCCGCCGCCCGCTCATCTCGATATGGGCCGACGTGAGCGAGGAGCTGCGCCAACGCACCCTGCGCTGGCGCGACGACCCCGACGACCGCCAGGACGCCCAGCGCACCGCCCTCTTCGCCGAGCGCTGGCAAGCCCTGCGCGCCATGTCAATCCCAGTCAAGCTCGACTCGCCAGACCACAGCGCCGCGCTCGAGGCGCTGGCCTGGCACGGCCTGCACCTCCCGCTGGGCGCAGGCAACAGCCTGCTCGACAAGCGCGCCGCCGTGCGGATCGCCATGCACAACGCGCGCAAGCTCGGCGCAGCCCACCCGCCCGACTTCCCCGCCGAGCTGGTGAAGCACACCAGCTACAGCGACAAGTACGGCCTGGACGGGCTGGTCGCCCGCCGCGTCAACGTCGTCGCCAGCGCCTTCCGCCTGCTCGACGACCTGATCGACGAGCACAAGGAGCGCCGCTTCCGGCGTAAGGACGGCTCCGCCGAGGTCGTCCCCGCCCTCTGGCTGACCGCCTCCCCCTGGATGGCGGTCTATTGGGCCTCCGTCATGCTGGCCTGGGCAGGCCGCATCTGCCCAGACCCATACTACGCCGAGATGATCACGCGCGTCGAGCGCGCCACGCTGATCGAGCTGGAGGCCGACCTGCAAGGCCGCCCGCTCACGGCGGACGAATACCAACAGACGCTCGACAAGGAAATTGCATTCCGCGAGTGGATCGCGCGCCTGGCCAACCTCGACCCGGCCCGGCTGCGCGACGACGCCATCCGCGCCCAACTGAAGAACGACGCCCTCAGCAGCGGCATCGAGCGCCAGCGGCTGGGGCAGAACTTCACACAGGAGGAGCTATGGAAACATTCCTAACCGGAGAAAGCTATCTTTCGCTGCACCACCCGATATACAAGCGCCGCTACGTCGCCTCGTGCGACCTCGTGCTCGGCTGCCGGATCGGGTGCGACTTCTGCTACTATCAATTCGGCCCGACCGCCCCGCACTTCAAGCGCGGCTCGGCCATCCTCAAGCCGCTCGCCACGCCCGAGCAGTTCGCCCGGGTACTGCTGGCGAGCAAGCTGATCCGCCCAGGCGACGGCGTGATCATCTCCGCCCGCTCCGACCTCTCCATGCCGGAGCACAAGGCCGCCTTCCGCGAGCTGCTGCGCATCTACCCGCAGCGCGAAAAGCCGGTGACCTTCCTCGTGCTGCAGCGCGGGGTGTACAGCGCGCGCGACTGGGAGGAGTTCGGCCCGCACCCCGTCCGCTTCGGCACCACGATCACCCCGCGCGCTGCCGACCGCGGCTTCAACGCGGTGCGCGACGAGGCCCAGATCAACGGCCTGCGCGCCCTGCGCGCCGCCGGCTGCCCGCCGGAGCGCATCTCGGTCGAACTCGGCCCGATCCTCCCCGACACCGTTGACGACGCCGTCGCCATCGCCCGCGTCCTGGCCGACGAGGGGCTGGTCAGCTACCTGACCTACCGCGGCGCGAGCATCGGCCAGTACGGCGACTACAGCGCCGCCATCGCCAACCTCAAGGCGCGCGGGTTCTTCAAAGAACCCATCCCGTACACATACGATGATGGAAAAGGTAACGAGAAGCAGCATGAGTACTACCTGCTGAAAAACTACCTCGCCCGCGAGGTCGAGGAAGCCTTCCTCGCCGGCGCGCGCAGCACCGGCCTCAGGCTCTACCGCCACACCGGGCACATGTACGCCCGCGAGTGGGGCCTGAAGGTCGCCATCTCGCGCAACAACCGCGTGCGCGAGGAGATGCTGCCCTACGCCCGCGCCTGGTCGCCCGACGAGTTCGCCGCCGCCCTGCGCACCGCCTTCGGCCTGGATTGCCCGGTCGAGCCGCTTGAAGCAGGCCCGCAGTCGCGCGTCTTCCGCCTTCACCGCCGCGGCACCGAGGACGTCGCCCACGCGGTCGGCGCGGAAACCCAGACCGCCGTGCTGTTCAGCGACTACAGCAATCTGCCGAGCATGGCTGATCTGGAGTGGTACTTCAGCGAGGGCTGGTTGGAGCGCGTGCCTGAGGAGGTTAGAGATGATCCTGTACGTCAAGAGCACATCGAACTGCCAGGGGCTTGAGCTGCAACGCTTCGAGCTCCTCTCGCCCACCTGGACGGGCGAGCGCCTCAGGCTGCCCTTCGCCGACGGGCGAAAGCGCACGGTCGTCGGCTGGACGGATTTGTTCGGCGGCAGGCCGTGCCGCGTCCACGTCGCGCGCGCCCGCCACGAATCAGGACAGGAGGGCATCCTGGTCTGGGGTGGCAACTCCGGCCTGCGCGTGCTTGACCGCAGCGTCAAACCCACCCCAGGCCTGGACGACCACCTGCCGCGCGGCTGGGGCGTCCCGATCATCTGGGTTGAGGACGCCGATGACCTGCCCGCCGGCGTCAGGCAGATCGTCGAGAGAGCGCGAACGACTGCCGACGATGAGTGACCTGGCGGTCATCCCGCTGCCCGGGCGGCTGGTAGGCGGGAAGCTGCTCGTGCTCACCCACGACCTCGGCGACCCCCACAACCGCGCCTACCGCCAACTGGTCGAGCGGGTCTTCGGGGGACAGGCGGGCGTGGCACTGGTCGCAGGCGAACATGCCTACCGCGTCAGCGGCAACCCGAAGCAGCTCGCCGCCGCCGCGGAAGACGCCCTGCGCGCCCTCATCCCCCAGCCCCCCGCATGGCTGACCGCCGCGCTCTACGGCGCGGCGCGCGTCGCCGAGCACAGCACCGCCGCCAACGCCCACTTCGTCGCCAGACACCTCGCCGAGCTCGCCGCGAAGCTCCCCGCCACCCCCGCTCCCCCGCCGAGCGAGGCCGAGATCGCCGAGGCCGGCGAGCGGAACGCCCGGCGCGTCCTCGCCGGCGAGCCGCTCGGACTCCCCGTCGAGCCGATCAGCCTGGTCAAGACGCTGTTCGCCACTTCCAGGCTGATCTGGGAGCGCGACTTCGTGCGCCGCAGCCTGACGCTGCCCCTCGACCGCGCGCGCTTCAGCGACATCGTGGTCGCCATGACCGAGAGCGGCGCGCTGTGGCTGTGGCCGATGGTCGGGCCGATCAGGGTCGGCGGCGCGCGCATGGACGCCCAGCGCGCCTTCAGCGCCGAGGCCGCCATCCGGCTGTGGCCAATCTGGTGGGGCCTGATCGACGCCGCCGAGGACGAGGCGCGCGCCTGCCTCACCCCCTTCGCCCCGCGCCCGCCCAGCGACGCGCTGATCGAGGAGCCGCCCGGCTACCAACCCCCCAGCACCCCCGACCAGGCGCTGTGCGCCGCGCTCGCCCGCCAGCTCGCCGCCGAGGCCGAGCAGAACGCCGCCTACGCCCCGCAGGGGGTCTTCGAGGCCGAGCTGCCGCCGGCCCTGCCCCTGGTCGCCTGGGGCGTCCATCGCCTGCGCCTGGTCGCCCTGCGCCCAGGGCGCATCTGGGCCGCCATCCTCGGCGCAAACGGCGAGACCCTCGCCGCCTTCCCCTGGCTGCCGGACGGGACGCGCCTGGAAGGGGGGATGATGATCCCCGATTGGGCCTGGGGCGCGCTCGACCTCGCCCTCAGCGCCCTCTGGCATGACCTCTGCGTGGCCGGGCCGGAGGCGGTGCCGGGGACGCGCGTCGGCGCAAGCCCGCCGCGCGGCGACCCCTCGCCCAGGCCGAGCGGCCCGCGCCCGGCCTACCTGCCCAGGCCGCGCGCTGCCCTGCACGGGCTGGGCAAACCCGCCCCGTGGGGAAAGCCGGAGGAGCGCGCCGTCATCCGCCGCGCCGCCGCCGCCATCCACGCCGTGCGCGGGCATTACCGACGGCACGAATATGCAGCGGAGCGCCGCGACGACAAGACGCGCGCCAAGCAGCTCCGCGAAGCTGCCGCCGCCCGCGCCGCCCAGTTCGGCCTGCCACCGCCGCCGCCGGGCTACACCTTCGTCTCCCCCCACATCCGCGGCGGGGAGCCGGAGGGCGAGCGCACCCCCATCCGCCAGGTGCGCGCCCGCGGCCTGGCCGCCCTCAGCGGCGTGCTGGCCACCGGAAAATCCGCATAATCTATATATGGACACGACACAAGAGAAAGGCAGGCAGCTCGAGCGCGCTGCACACCTCTACCTGCTTGAGCAGCAAGAGGTGGACGACGTGTACACGTGGCGCGATTGGGCGCATAAACAAGAAATATCAGCCAACGACATCGGCGTTGACCTCGTCGCAATCCGAGACGGACAGCCCTGGGCCGTCCAGTGCAAGCACTGGGCGCGCGAGGTCTCCTGGAACGACCTGGGCACGTTCATCGGCACGCTCAACGACGTCAGCTTAGGCTTCGCCGGCGGATACCTGATCGCCGGCGGCATCTCGCGCACCGCCGCCGACAGGCTGGCCAACAGCGCCAAGCCGGTCGTGGTGATCCCCGCCGCCCACCTCGCCGATTACCTCGACCTCCCCGCCGGCCCGCGCCCGCCCAGCGCCCCCCACACGCTGAGGCCATACCAGACCGAGGCCGTCACGCACGCCCTGCAAGGCTTGGACCAGCACGGGCGCGGCAAGCTCATCATGGCGCCAGGGACGGGCAAGACCACCGTGGCCGCCCACATCGCCACGAGAATGGGGAAGGGCGCGCTCATCCTCTTCTGCTGCCCCACCATCGCCCTGCTTGACCAAAGCATCCGCGCCTTCCGCCGCGACTGCCCCGACCTGCACGCCTGCGCGGTGGTCTCCGACGCCGCCGTCGGGCGCGAAGAGGACGGCCTCAGCGTGCTCGCCTTCCCCGCCACCACCAAAGCGGAAGACCTGCTGAGCTTCACGCCGCGCGCCGACAAGATCAACGTAGTCTTCGCGACCTACCAGTCGCTGGCCGTGATCGCGCAGGCCCAGCGCAAGGACTTCCCGGAATTCGACCTGGCCATCTGCGACGAGGCCCATCGCACCGCCGGCGTCTCCACCGCAGAGAACGACGCCTTTAGGCTGATCCACGACAACCAAAAGATACGGGCAAGGAGGCGGCTGTACATGACCGCCACCCCGCGCGTGTTCGACGTGCGCGAAGAGCAACGCAAAGTGCTGGATGAAGACCTGACCATCCGCCTCTACGACATGTCCGACGAGGCGGTCTACGGCCCGACGCTGTATGAGTACGGGATGCGGCGGGCGATCAACGACGGCTACCTGTCCCCCTATCGCCTGGTCGTGATCGCCGTGGACAGGACGGCCGTGCAGGAGCAACTGCGTGAATACCTGGCCAGCGAGGGCGCGCACAGCCTGGACGACACCACCAAGCTGATCGGGCTCGCCCACCTCGTCAGCGGACGGGTGACCGATGAGCGCGGCGAGAGCATCACCGTCCGCGCCAAGCGCGGGATCGTCTTCCTCAACCGCGTCAGCCGCGCCGAGAAAGTGGCCAAAGACTTCGCGGGCATCTGCCGCTCCACCACCGGCGTGTCAAACCTCGACATCCGCCACATCGACGGCAGGATGAGCGCCTGGGAGAAGCGCGCCCTGATCGACTGGCTGGCCGAGCCGGGCGAAGAGGTGCGCATCCTCGCCAACGCCAAGGTGCTGGGCGAGGGTATTGACGTGCCGGCCCTCGACTTCATCGCCTTCCTCGACCCGCGCGAGAGCGTGATCGAGGTCATCCAGGCCGTCGGGCGCGTGGTGCGCCGCGCAGCAGGCAAGACGCACGGGTTGATCTTCGTGCCGCTGGTGATCTCCGGCGACCAGAGTCTGGATGATGTCTTCGAGGGCGGGCCGTACAAGACGCTGTGGCGCGTCCTGAACGCGCTGGCCGCCGTGGACGACGGCTTCCTGTCGCGCCTGCGGCTGAAGATGCTCCGCGGCCAAGCGCAGGCCGAGGCGGGCGATGAGGACGCAGGCGACGAGGTCATCGTGGTCGCACCGCCCTCGATCAAGACGGAGCTGCTCGAACAGCTCCGCGAGCATCTGCGGCTGAAGGTCGTGCGCAGCCTCCGGCTGGGCCGCGAGTTCCTGCTGGACTGGGCCGCCGAGACCGCCCAGCTCGCGCAAGCGCTCAAGCGCGAGGTCGTCGCCGCCGTCCAAAAGGACGACCGGATGCAGGCCGCCTTTGGGGAGCTCAAGGACGCCCTGCGCGCCTTCCTCAGAGAGGACGCCTCTGACCAGGACGCCGTTGACCTGATCGTGCAATATGTCCTGATCCACCCCATCTTCGACGCGATCTTCGAACGCAGGGGGGCCATAGACGAGCTGCTGCATCAGTTCTTCGGGCGCTTCAAGAGTTTCCTCGCCAACAACGCGCCCGCCCTGCCGGAGTTCTACGCGCGCGCCCGCGAGCGCGCCGCAGGGCTGCGCGACGAGGCCGAGCGCCAGGAGTTCCTACGCCATGTCTACACCCACTTCCTCTCCGTCGCCTTCCGCGAGACTGCCGAGGCCCTCGGCATCGCCTTCACCCCGCTCCCGCTCGTCGAGTTCGTCGTCCGCTTCGCCGACCGCCTGACGCGAACGCACTTCGGGCGCGGGCTGGAGGACGAGGGGGTGGTGATCCTCGACCCCTTCGCCGGCGTCGGCACCTTCATCGCCATGGCCGCAGCAATCATGGACGGCGAGAAGCTCAAGGACAAGCTGGCGCGGGGAGAGGTGTGGGCCAACGAAATCCTGCTGCTGCCGTACATGGCAGCGGCCAAGAACATCGAGAGCACCATCGCGCGCTTGACCGGCGACGCGCAGGCCGAGTTCAGCGCCGCGCTGTGGAGCGACTCGTTCCGCGTGATGGAGTACTACTACGGCCAGGCCCAACCCCAGCTCCCCGAGGTCGTCCCGCCGCTCTACCGCGCCCACATCGCCGCCCAACTGGCGGCCAGGGTCAACGTCATACTGACCAACCCGCCCTGGCGCGGCGGGCGCAAGAGCGAGAACGAGGCCAACCCGAACGCCGTCTATCCCAACCTCCGCCGGCGCATCGCCGAAACCTACGCCCGCCCAGCGCCATACATGCCCAAGCTGCTCAGCGCCCTGTACAACACCTCCATCCAGGCCCTGCGCATGGCCTCCGACCGCCTCCGCGAGGGCGTGATCGGATTTGTGATGGATAACGGCTGGTTGAAGTCGTCCAGCGGGAGAGGGGTGCGCCAGGCGCTGCGGGAAGAGTTCGATGAGGTGTACGTCTACGACCTGCGCGGGGATGCCCGCACCAGCGGGGAGACCCGCAAGCAGGAGGGTGAAAACGTCTTCGGCGAGCAGTCGCGCAGCGGGGTGTGCATCCTGATGGCCGTCCGGCGCACCTCGTCCGGCCCGCGCCAGGGGCGCATCTACTACCGCGCCGTCCCCGACTACGCCGACCTGGAGACGAAGTTGGGCCAGCTCAAGTCCGACGCCGAAAACCCCGACCGCATCCCGTGGCAGACCCTCACCCCCGACCGACAACATGATTGGCTGGCGCAGGGGCGGGAGGGTTACGAGACCCTGGTGGGCTTGGACGAAATCTTCGGCCTCGAGACCTTCGGCCTGAAGTCCCACCGCGACCGCTACGCCTGGAACTTCAGCGCCGACGAGCTGGGCGCGCACATGCAGCGCCTGATCGATGCCTACAACGACCACGTCGCGCGCCTGCCGGAGATGGGGACGGACCTAGAGGGTTGGATCGAGCGCAACACGCGCGTGATCAAATGGGACCGCAGCCTGAAGCAGAAGCTGCTGCAAAAGGTGCGCGGCGAGTTTCTCGCCGCGCGCATCTACCCAGGCCTGTATCGCCCGTTCGTGCCGATGTTTGCATATTTCGATGCTGTCTTTAATGCGCAGACAGGCAAGCTGGCTCAGGTCTTCCCGGACGCCCAAGCGCGCACGCCGTGCATCGTCGTCAGCGGGCCGAGCACCAAGGGGGTGTTCGGCGCGCTGTGCTGCGACCGGCTGCCGGACTACGGCTTGCTGGGCAGCACGCTGGTCTATCCGCTCTACCGCTATGCGAAGAAGAGCGCGCTGCTCGCGCTCCCGCCGGAGCTCAACATCTCCCAGGCTGTCCTCGACCGCTTCCGTAGCGCGCTGGGCGACGGTGACATCGGCGCGGAAGACCTGTTCTATTACACCTTCGGCGTCCTCTCCACGCCGAGCTACCGGCAGGAGTACGCCAACGACCTGGCGCGGGAACGCCCCCGCATCCCGATCCATCCCGCCTTCCGGGGAATCGCCCGGGCCGGGCGCGCGCTGGCCGAGCTGCAGATGGGCTTCGAGCGGCTCGCGCCGCTCGACCTGGAGCTGGAGGGCGACCCCAACGCGCCGCTTCAGCGAGCGCGCTACGACCGCGCGGAGGATTGTGTGGTCGTCAACGGATGCTGGAAGCTGTCCGGCTTCCCGCCGGAGGCGGTGCGCTACAGGGTCGGGGCGTACCACCCCGTCGAGTGGCTGGCGAGATACCTGCCACCGAGCGACGACGAAGAGACCGGCATCGCCTGGAATGCGAGGATGACGGTCGGGGATTTCGCCCGGCGCGCCGGGCAGGTGGCGGCCATGGCGCTGCACGCCGCTACGCTGCTGGATGAGCTGAACGCGCTCTGGCGCAGCTAGCGCTGCCCGCGCCGCTGCGAGCGGGGCGGGAGGGCGAGCACGGCGCGGCGGCTGGTCAGGCGCGCACGATAGCCGGGCGCATCTTCCGGCAGCTCGTACCAGGGCAGGCGACCGCGGTCGAGCATGCCGGAGATCACCGGCAGCGACCGCCCGCTCAAGCGCGCCGCCTCCGCCAGCGTGATCAGGTCGTCCCGCTCGGCTTTGGTCGGGCGACGGCAGCGCGTGACCTCCACGACGTCCACCTTCATATTAGTGAACATTATACGTTAACCAGCCCCTCCCTCTTGACTTACTTAGTGAACCTAGTATACTAAGCACTAGAGGAGGTTGACATGTTCTACCTAAGCAGCGATATGGCAGAGAGAATCAGGTTTGACGAGTGGGCGTTCTGCCACGCCGACGAGTGCATCCGCGCGGCAGAGGTCCCGGTATGGCAGATCGATGCCGAAGAGTTTGCGCGGGAGCAGATTGAGCTGCTTGATGGCTTTGACGCCGACAACGAAGAGGAAGCGGAAGCGCGTTACATGGACGCCTTCCGCAGGGCCCACCGCTACGCCCTGCGCAGCGCAGTGGTGGACACCGCCGCCGAGTGCGGCTTTGACGAACTAGTCGGCTTGGCGGAGTGCGATTTCCCATTTGAGCGCGTCACGCTTCTGCAGATGCCGAGTGCTGAGTCGCTCGCCGCGATCGACGAAGCCGCCGGGTATCTCGGCGACAACGGCGGCGACCCCGACGGCGATCTGTGGCTCGCGCCGGCCAACCGCTTCAGCCAAGATCAGCTCGCCCGCGCGTTCGCCGCCGGCGGGCGGCTGGTGGATGGCTACGTCGTACCATACCCATGCGGTGTTTGCGTAGATCACTACGCCCGCGCGCCGCTCGGCCCGGGCTGGGTGGCCCTCCGCGGCTGGTGCGGCTACAGCGCTGATGACGTCGCGTACGCTATCGATCCAATCGTCGCCGCGGCGGTCTGGGCCGCGAGCGCGCTGCGCGCACGCGAAGAGGGAGGGGAGGCATGAGCGCGCTGGAGTACCTGAAAACCGCCCTGGAAGCCTATCCCGCCCCCCTCGCGCTGCAGGGGCTTGAGCGGGCCCTGGAGCGCCTGAGCGAGGCCGACGCCGCGCGTGTGCGCGACGCCGAGGACGTGGACGACGTCCTCGCCGTGCTCGACCCGACGACATACGTCCGCGTCCAGCGCGTCCTCGCCGACCTGCGCAAGCTGCCCGCCGGGCAGGGCAGCGAGGACGCCCTGCGCGCCTTGCTCGCTATCACCGACCGGCTGGACTATCGCTGCCTAGATGCGTTCGGCTTCGCTGTCGAGTGCGCCCAGGCGCGCGCCGGCGAACACCCATGCCCGGAGGAACTGTTCCATTCAATTGAGCTCGACCAGGAGGGCCTGAGTTTCAGCGGCCCGGCCTGGTACTTCTGGGGGGAACGCTCGGAGGAAGCCATGCGCGCGGCGCGCGCCGGCTTCTGGGCGACCGTCCTGCACGAGGCCGGGCTGGACGATAAGCCAGAGTGGCCGGAATCGATAGCCCCGGACCGCATTGAGCCGGACGGCCCGATCGCCCCTGGCCTCCCGGAGGCGCTGCAAGAGCTGGTCGCCGAGCTCGAGGACGCCGAGGGCGAGGACGAGGAGATCAGCATCTTGCGCGAGGTCGCCGACGCCGAGGCATCCGGCGCGTTCGCCGTCGTGGACGAGGCGCTATGGGCAAGCCTCTCCGACGAGCTGCGCGCGCTGGCCGGAAAGCACGACGTCGGGGTCGGCGCGCGCCTAAGCGCGCTGATCGACGTCGCGCTCGGCTGCGCCGACTGCTGGCTGCAGGCCGACCGGATAAGGGAAAGCCTAATCGAAGCGCTGCTGCTCAGCCAGGAGCGCGTCGGGCAATGAGAGAACGCCTTGCGCGCAGGAGTTCGCCCACCCGCCTGCGCGCAAGGCAAACTAAGGGGTGGGGGAGGAGGAGCTATGGATAGCACAATTGTGATCGCGTTCACGCACAGGATCGCTGATTACGTCGAGTACGTATACGTACCGTTCCGCGCCATCGAGAGTGTGGACATAGACAAAGACGGGTGGGCGAGCATACGAACCAAAGCGGAGGCGTCATTCAGTTTGAACGAGAAGCAGACCGCACGCCTCAAGCAGCTACTTGATGTAGCGGCGTTTCCGTTAGATTGGGAGGAGAAGTGTATGGAAAGCATGAACACCCTCGTCATCGCGTTCACAGATAAGCTCGTTGCTGGCCTGCCCGTCCGCTATATATACGTACCGTTCCACGCCATCGAGAGGGTGGACATAGACAAAGGCGGGCGAGCGAGCATACGGACCAAAGCAGAGGCGTCGCTCTATCTGAACGAGGAGCAGACCAGGCGCCTCAAGTCGTTGCTTGACGCAAACGCTGTACACCTCGACGATGAGGTGGCCGCGTTCCCAGGGGGCGCGTAACCCGCGCCCCCTTTTTTCTGTCTTGTGAAATAATCCCACCTGATGAATGCCTTGATCGCCTTACTCCTCGCCGCCCTCGCCAGCGCGCCGCTGACGCCGCCGCCATACGACGAATCCCGCGCCTCGGTCGTGCGTGTCGTGGACGGCGACACCATCGTCGTGCGCGTCTCCGGCTTCTACGAGCGCACCGTGCGCTACATCGGCATAGACGCGCCGGAGAGCGGCCGCTTTCGCAAGGATTGCTTCGGCGAGCAAGCCAAGGAAATCCACCGGCAGCTCGCAGAAGGGAAAACCCTGCGCCTTGAGCGCGACACAAGGGAAGCAGACCTCTTCGGGCGATTGCTGCGCTACGCCTACCTCCCGGACGGGACGATGGTGAACGAGGTGCTGGTGCGCATGGGCGCAGCCGTCGTCCGCAGTTATCCGCCCGACATCAGGCATCAAGAGCGGCTGAGGCTGGCGGAGTCGCAGGCCCGCGCCGAGGGTAGGGGGCTATGGGGCGCGTGCCGCGCCGCCCAGCCAACGCCGCCCGCACCCCCGACCCCCACACCCACCATCCGCCCGCCAACGGCGACGGTCACCGTGGTCGCCGAACGGCTGCGCGTGCGCGCCGGCCCAGGGACGAACTACCAGCAACTCGGCGAGCTGCCGTTCGGCGCAATCGTCGAAGCAACCGGGCGCAGCGCAGACGGGCGCTGGTGGCAGATCGTCTACCAGGGCAAGGCCGCCTGGATCAGCGCAGATTACGTAGTCGCCTCTCAGGAAGCCTACGCCCTGCCGGTGACGAGCGCAGCGCCTCAACCGGCCATCCCCTCGCCACCGCCCGCCGCGCAACCACCTCCACCGCCGCCGCAGCCCGCCGTACAACCACCGCCGCCGCCGCAGCCACCTGTCGCGCCCCACCCCGCGCCCTCTCAGCCAAGCGCGCCCCCCGCAGCAGGCGGATGCCCAACCGGATGCGTCGAGCAGCGACCGGGATGTGCCATCAAGGGCAACGTCAACGCGCGCGGCGAGCGCATCTACCACGTCCCAGGCAGCACATACTACGACCGAACCTCCGTCCGCCCGGAGGAGGGCGACCGCTGGTTCTGCACCCCCGCCGAGGCGGAGGCCAACGGCTTCCGCGCGCCGGCGCACTAGTGCACCAATCGCACCGCCGTCGAGCCAAATCGCGCTTGCGATCGCACGTGTCAACCGGCGGATCGGCGCGCCGGGCGCGCTCGCGCATAACCTTAATTCGGCTGTGAGCGTCATTACGCACACCCAGACGACATATCGCAAGTCGTTCACTCCTCGCGGATGGCGTCAATGTCCAGCAGCATCAGCGCGCTTTCCAGATCGGCCAGCGCGCTGTTCAGCGCGTCTTGATCTCCGGCGCGCCAGGCTGCCACCGCCGCCCGGGCAGCCGGCAGCAATTCGCGCGCGGCGCGCCCCGCCGCGATGTCCCGGCGCAACGCGTAGGCTGCGATGGCCGCGCGCGCCTGCGCGAGCGTCGGGTTGTTCAGGCGGGACAAGGCCGCGTCCACATCCGCGCTGTCCATGCCGTATTGCGCGGCGTATGAGTCCAGGGCGGCGCGTTCATCTGGCGTCATGGCTTATCTCCTGTTGGGGTGTGCGGGCGCTCCAGATCAGCTAACGCGCCCCATACTTGAAGGTGAGCATCATGCATTGGACAGGGCTGCTGCGCCGGAAGGCGACCTCGATCACGCGCGGGCGATGCCGCTCCTGGGATGCGCGTAGCGACCACGGCCCAGCTTAACCAAGCAGCCGCGCGCCAATGCGCGCTCGAGGTAGCGATAGCGTTCAGCCCTGAGACTGCCAAGCAGCGCGCTTATCTGTCCTTCGCCCGCATCCCACAGCTCCGCCACCTGGTCCTCGTCCAACAGGCCAAGCCAATAGGCGTACAGCAGCCTCGCCCGCTGCGGCGTGACCAGCGGATCGGGCATCCGCAGGCTGAGCGCGGCCATGTCCGGCTCCGGCTGGATTGTCCCAGGCAGGGCATACACTCCCTTACGCAGGCGGATGAGCCAGCCCAGCCGCGCAGCCTGGCTCAGCGCATTGCGCGCGTACTGAAGGTGCAAGGGCGAATAGCCGTCCAGGTGGCGAATTGCCAGCTCGCGATCCGGGCGCCGCCACAGCGCCGCGCGAGCGTCCGGCGGCGCGTAAAGCAGCAGATAAGCCCGGCTGGATTCAATCGCCCCCCGCCATCCGAAGCGCTCGAGCTCCTCCATCAATGCATCGGCGCCGCGCCAGTTGTCCCGGCAGATAGGCGGAGCAGGCGAGGGGGCGCGCTCCGGCGGCATGTATTGCCCCCAACCCACGCGGACGAGGTCGCCGTTGCGCAGCATGCGCCCAAGGAAGGCACGGGCCACCATGCGCGCACGGGAGAAATTCGCCTCGCCCGTATTGCTCAGGTCGAGGTAGGCACGGGCGAGGGCGTCGGCGGTGACCACGTCGGAGTTCGATAGGACGCGCTTGAGCGCGCGCCGCCAGGCGCTGGCGCGCGGAAGAGCGCGTCGCACACGCCCTCCGCTGGCTGAGTGGTGGATGTACTGCCCCCGCGCCACCCTGACCAGCAAACCGGAGCGGCGCGCGCGGTGCAGCGCGTTTTTGACGCGGAACCTGACCATCCTGAGCGCGCCACACACATGTGCGCTGTCCTCATCCCACAACTCCGCCACCTGGCCATCGTCCAGCAGGCCAAGCCAGTGCGCGATGAGTAGGTGGGCGCGCGACGGAGTGATCAGCGGGTCGCGCATCTTGAGGCTGAGGGCAAAGGGGTCTGGCACAGGTTCGAGCTGCCCCGGTAGGGCATAGACGCCCTTGCGTAGGCGAGTCAGCGCGCCCTTACGCGCTGCCTGCCAGAGGGCGAGCACCAGCGCCTCGCGCGCGCGGGGCGAGTAGTCGGGCATCTTCTGGATCAGCAGGCCACGCCGCGGGTCGCGCCAAAGTCGCTCCCGCACATCCGGCGAGGCGTGCATCAGCAGATATGCCCGCCACACGTCCACCATCCCCTGCCAGCCCGCCGCCTTCAGCCGCGCCACGACCGCATCGCCCAGGGCCTCATGCTCGGCGAGGCGGTCGGGTAGGGCATACCAGCCCTTCTCAAGGCGCACCAGCTTCCCTTGGCTCGCCAGCCAACTGAGATGGGTGCTGGCCAGCGAGACGTCGTGCTCGGTGACCTCACCGCCCCCGCGCGCGGCGGCGGCAAGAGCGCGCGGGGTGATGAGCAAGGTGTCTTTCACAAGCGCGTCAAGCGCGCGCGTCCACTTGCTGTCCATCAGCAGGAATTATACTTCACTAACGTGGTATACTAAGCAGGAGAGGAGGTAAGCGATGATCGTATTAATGAACTCCGCAATGATGCCCGCCGAGGGTACGTACACCCTTCGGCGGATCAGCCGTGCCTTATTTGCCCATCTGGTCGCCAAGGCGCACCAGCGCAGCGAGCTGGTGAGCTACATCGGCTACCCGGAGACCGCTCAACACATTGAGCGCATCTCCGGCGTGCCGATCGCCATCAGCCGCGAGCAGACACGGCTGGACGGGCCGACGACGCTTTTGGTCTGCAAACTGTCATACCGGGTCGCCGACCCGGGGAGCAAGGGAAAGCTCCAGCCGACGGACGGCGACTTCGAGTATTTCGTGGCGGACTACGTTCCGCTACAATGAATGGCGAGGAGGTTTGAGATGAACGCGAAGCGCACACTCGCCGTCGCCACCGCGCTGATGCTGCTCAGCGCGCCCGCCGTCGCCCAGAAGCCGACGCCCATCCCGCGCCAGGCCAAGCCCGCGCCAACCCCCGCGCCGCTCGTCCTGCCCAAGGGGATCGACGGCTTCGAGGGCCACCTGAAGATCGACTGGTCGAAAGCCCCCCGCGACAAGGCCGGCAGGCCGGTCGGCTTCGGCAACCGCCCGCTGATGAACTACTCGCCGACGATGATCACCGGCAAGCCCTGCCCGCGCGTGACGCGCTGGGGCACCCGCGCCGCCGGCGACGACCCCGCCATCCGCGTGGTGGACAACCCGTGCGTGATCCAGAACCTGATCGACGACATCGCCCCGGCCCTGTGGTTCTTCCCCAGCGGCTGGGACACCGAGACCTACAAGAAGGTCGTCCGCCCGCTGGTGCAGCGCAACGACCCGCTGTTCCGCAACGGGCTGCTCTTCGGCAGGCAGATAGACATAGGAACGAATATCGCTCAAGCCTGGCAGGACTGGAACTACTTCGTCTGCGACAAGCCGGTCTACCTGCTGGTGGACATCGCAAAGGATCAGATCATCGACCAGCGCAGCAACTTCGAGGGCAGGATATTCCAGGTGTGGTTCTTCATGACCACGCCCGACTTCTCGCCGTTCAACTGCCGCGCCTACAGCCACAAGGACGGCAAGTTGGTGTACGAGTATGTGGTGACCGACGCCGAGATGAACGGGACGCCGCCAAAATGGGCGACCATTCCCTACACCGTCATCTACCGCGATGGCCGCTGGCGCATCGGTGGGGTGGAGAGTTACACGCAGTACCCTGTGCCGAGCTACAAGGCGTTCCTCCAGCGCTTGATGCCGAAGGGGTAGATCACCCCGTGGGGCCGGCAGGGGATTCCCCTGCCGGCCTTTTTGTTTTAGGAAAGGATTCCTAGCCTGAGGGGGAAGAGGCGTTGTTAGCCTTGGTGCATGCTGTGGCTACGCCTTTTGCTGACGCTGAGCGCCCTGGTTATGGTGGATGGCGCGTCGTTTATGACAGCAACGAGTTCGCCTCCTCCGCAAGATTGTCCCAACATTGTGTGGATCATCGTTGATGATGGGAGAAGGCCGTGTCCGAACGGGGCGCGGAGCAGGTGGAAAGAATGTCGAGATGGGGGGCTATGGGATTGTGAGTCGGAATGCGTCAACGGCGTCTGGGTTCGGCGGGGGTGTACCCCAGTAGAGAGTCTAGCGGGAGGGTTGCTTGCCACCCTTCAATCGTCTAAATGCGAATTTGATTGCCCGCCGGACTTGACGGGGAAGGTTATCTACGGCAGGAGGAGCACGAAGCGTTTCGATTGTGTAGATGGGCGTGTTGTCAACGTGGCACTTGACCCTGGCCAATGCGGCGATCCGCGTTGTGTGCGAAGGATCAAAGTTGAATGCAAGCCCGGGCGCCCCTGCCCGTCGTGCCCGCCGGGGAGGACGGGCGGCGAGTGCGACTATTGCACCCCAGGCGACACCCGCGACTGCAGGGGCAGCACGCAGGTCTGCGGCCCGGACGGCGTCTTCCCGCCCTGCTTCCCCCCATGCGTGCCGGGTAGCAGAGTCTTCTGCCCATGCAGCGGCGAGTGGCTGGAGTGCGACCCCGTAACCGGCGAGTTCCCCTACTGTAGGCCAGGCTGCATTCCAGGGCAGACCATCTACTGCCCAAGCGGTGAGCAGCGCATCTGCAAGGCCGACTGCACCCATGACCCTTGCACCCCTTGTCCACCCGGTGGCTGCCCGCCGCCGCCGTGCACCGAGGAGTGCTGTCTAGGCGACCCCGAGTGCGTCGAACGCCCAGGCGAGTGGGTGTGCTCGTGGGCCGGGCGCGAGATCGTGCGCGTCCCCAAGCCGTGCCCAGAGGTCGTCCGCGAGCCGTGGCCGCGCGCCATGGTCGGCGTCCCGCTGGAGCTGCGCATCACCAGCTCGTGCCAGGGCGCGACCAACAGCGGCACCGTGGCCGTTGACCCGCCGATGTGCCCAGGCTCGTACTACATCATCGGGCTGCGCGGGACGGTCTCGTTCCAGTGCGACAGCGCGCAGCTGGCCGACTCGGAGTGGCGCATGGACGAGCGGGCGTTCAACATCGGCAAGACCTCCGACGACATCATGACGCCCTACGTCGGCGACGGGCAGCCGGACAACAACCCCAGCCTGCGCAAGCCGCGCACCGTGCACCAGATCATGAGCGAGACCGAGGGCGACGCCGAGATCAGGGACATCCGCAGGGGCTTGCGCGTGCGCCACGTCTACGAGACGCCGAGCTACAACAAGCCCGTGAACGGCCCGGGCTGGCCGGACGTCAACAAGCGTGAGCCAGCCTACCAGGTCAGCCTGCGCACCAAGTGGCGGCTGACCGGCGCGTTCCAATACCAGCGATTGATCACCTACATCAGGTGCTACAACAACGCGGGTCAGGAAGTCGAATGCAATCGCTGCTTTGACCCGCGCAACGGCAACGCGCTCAACTGCGAGGCGTGCTACAACCGCGACTTCATGCCCTGCCCGTGCGGGACGCCTGGCTGTGACCGCCCGCCGGGGCCAGCCTACACGCGCGTCTTCACCGAGACCCCGTGGTTCACCGGCCCAACAGTGAGCATCCCGGTCGAGGTGGTCGGCGCGCGCGTGCTGGCCGACCCTGTGCTGCGCAACCAGTGCACCGTGATCCCCATCCCCGTGCAGCAGGTGCAGACCGTGCTGGTGCCGGGGAATGGCAATAGGTAGTTTGACATATGCGAAAGATAATCGTCCTCTCCATCCTGTTCAGCGCGCTCGGCGCCGCCAGGCCAACCCAGGCGTTCGAGCCGCCCGTGATCTATCTCCCCTTCCGCGGCGAAGGCAGCGCTCAGGTGACGCTTGGCTTTGCGCCGAGCGA
>Ga0308409_1000011_pt1 | contig 127542 bp, 92 predicted proteins | sample HotsprSampleMSe4_FD_203469 | JGI IMG/M metagenome (GOLD analysis project Ga0308409, IMG submission 203469) | Hot spring phototrophic mat microbial communities from Mushroom Spring, Yellowstone National Park, Wyoming, United States - 20060912_MSe4 ... | reverse complement strand
TCCCTATGGCAATGTCGTCCCAACCATCGTTGTTCCAATCGACAACACTAACATCATTGCTTCCGATGTATTTCCCATCGGGCAAAGTCAATCCTACTTCCGTTGTAACATCAAAGAATTGTGGAACGGGTGGCTTTGCAGAAGTGCTATCGAGAGGATAAACATATTCCACCACAAGTCGAACAAGGAAATCACCATTAGCAATGTAGTAATTGCCCGGTCCACCCAAAGAATTATTTTCAAAAGGATTCATCAAGAAAGAAGAATAAGGGGTTGATAATCCATCATTATCAATTGCAAAAAAGGGTCCCTTTTGGTTCAAACGGTGAAGAATAACAACCCTATCTAACCCAGCCAGATAAATATTCCCAGCTGGAAATTCATACCATCCCGGTTTTCCTTGATAATCGAAAATGATTGGGTCCGTTTTTAAATTATAATTGGCAACCCAAAGCGTTGGAGGAAGGTAACCTTCGGAAGGGTCCCCCATTATGTAAATGGTATCTCGGTTCTGATAATCTCCAACAAAGTAAATCTGGATTTTTTTCAAAATGCAAGGACCGTCTGGTTTTAAAATTTTACTTTCTTCCCAGAAATAACGCTCAACATAACCAGAGGTTTTTGGTATGTTGTTGTCATTCTTAACAACAACATCGAGAGGAAACAATTTGTTCGAAAACAAGAAAGAAAAAACCACAAAGAAGTAAAAAAACTTTCTCATAGTCCATCTATGCAAATTGTTCAAAAATTCCAACTTTTCTTGCACAAACAAGTTGACCAACAAAAGCCCCAATCTTTTCTGCTGCGTTTCCATTTCCAATTCCAAGCTCAAGGAAACCACTACTACCAATATAAGCAAGGAACTCACCTTCTTCGACATCAGAATAGGTTGTACTTATGTTCTTTATTTTCGTATGCCCAATTTCAAACTTCCATTTCAAATCTTGCTTCAAAATATTATGCATATTAATCCCCAAAGAAATATAACTCAACGAGCTAATAATATTTCCGAACCTGTCGATATGAACCACTTCACCAATAAGATTCCCAAAACTATCGTAATAGCTTTTCAAGGGGGAAAGTTTAACAAGTTTCGAAAGTGGATATTCCTCGCCAAATTCAGCTAAATCAATGCCCATTGCAAGATAGGCAGCCATTGGAGCAAAAATATCACGCCCGTGAAAAGTTTTGCTGGGATTTTCAAGTTGATACTTTTCGTTTGTAAACAAATGAACTTTGGGTAGCTTAAAATTATTTAGTGTATAGGTCAAAATTCCATTATCGGGGGCAACAAAGAAATACTTCCCTGCCCGAACACAAATCGCATTGCGATTTGAGCCCACACCGGGGTCTACAACAGCAACGAATATTGTTCCCTCGGGGAAATATTTAACTGAGGTCATCAATACAAAAGCAGCCTGTCTGATATTTCGAGGTTCAATCGAGTGTGTAATATCTATTATCTCCACATTTGGATTGATTGACAGAATCGTTCCTTTCATTATCCCAACATAATTATCAACCAATCCAAAATCGGTCAACAAAGCAATAATATTTTTCATTTTCTTAACTTTTTAAACTTTTACCAAAGAAAATTTAATACATTTTGCCTAATTTGAAGCCAAATTTTTATTAAATTTCGATTGTTTATTTTTAAAATTATAAAATGTTCGGTTTAAGTCGAAAATTTTTCGTTTTGCTTCTTTTGATTTTGCTAAATCAAAAAGACATCCTTTCGTATTCTAAATTCCCTGTGATGACTATAAATCCTCTAAATAGGCTTACTATCTACTTCGAGAAGTTCCCAAAAGATTTTCAATCCTATTTAAATTCGACAAAGACTTTAATATCTGTTGTTATTTATGACATTGAAAACAATACCAAAGAGGATTCTGTTGTTTCCGATGGCATTATCTCGAAAGCAACACTTAAAAAATTTTCTAATCACATTGAAATAAACGTATACTTAAAATCACCCAGAGGATACACAATCGCACCCCTTGAATTCACTAAATCTCTTATGATTGAAGTTTTCGATTGGAATTCTCTTAGTCCCGAAGAAGAAAACTATCGTATGGGATTGCTTTCTCTGACGGGTAACCTTGCGGTAGCAAGAAAATACTTTGAATCCGCATTTAACGGGAATATCGCCAACGCTGGCTTTTTCCTTGGATACCTCTACTTAAAAGCAAACGAAATCGAAAAGGCAAAGGAAGTTCTCGAAAAAGCGGAGACCTTGGGTTGCAACATTCCCGATTTATTCTTTGCTCTGGCTCAAATTTTCGACATAATGAAAGACAAAGCCAAAGCAGATGCTTACCGAACAAAATATTACAAAAACCAAGGAACTGCAAAATACAATCCAATCGAAATCGACACTGCCTTAAAAGATTCGATTTTCAAAGAAATTACAGAACTTTTGCCTTTGGAAAGAAATGAACAAACTACCGAGAAAAAACTAAGCCCAGATACTTCCAATCAACAAAAGCCAATCGTCATTTCCGAACAAGAGGTAACTCCGAAACAGGAGCGATTTTCAATTTTCGAAAAAGTTCTGATTTTCCTTGGTGTTTCAATCATTCTGCTTTCTTTGTTACTAACATCGCTCTATTTCAAATGGAAAAGGGAAAAGAAATTGCGTGAGATAAAGAAAAAATTCGAAAACGAACTGCTGAAGCAAAAACACACTGCATCGAGTGCCCTTGCAGCAAGACTCTACAAAAAGAGCGAAGCAGAGGCAAAGGAAATTTCGGAACAGGAAGCAGACAAAACTCAATCCCCTAGCACTTTTAATCCCGAAGTCAAAGAACTTGCAGAAAAAATCATTAGTGCCAAACGGCAAGAACAACAAGAAAGCCCAACCGAACAACCAACGATAGCCGAAAAATCTTCTTCTTCCCCAAAACCGAAAATTCCGTTGAGAGTGGAAAAAGCAATGCAACTCCAAAAAGAGCAAATGGAATTGATTAAACAAAAATTCGGGAAACTCGAAACAAGAGATATCCCCACAAGCAAAGAGAAGCTCGAAGAACTTGCCAAAAATCTTGGCATCAACAAAAGTTCACTCTTGGCAAAAAAGAACATCGAAGCGATGAGCAAAAACAAAGATTTATATGAGAAGTTATTCAAAAAATTTTTCAAAAAAAGCAGTGAATAAACTAAAAGGCTTCTTGTTTTGTCTATATTTATTGTGTGTTACAATTTGGTAAAATGAATTATCGATATTTTTTTACTAAATATTTACTTTTAATTTTCCTAAACTTCTTTCTTACCTTTGCACTTTATGGGCAATCTTCGGTGAATTATCCATATTTGAGCCCCTTTTTCTATCCTAACTATGAAAATATTTACAATGATACTTGTTTGTATTTTCCCGAATTGATTTTTACAGTCGGCGGAGTCCAACCTTCGAAACGATATGCCCAAATAGAGATAAAAAAACAAGACAAGAAAATTAACAACGGGAAAAAACTCGAAAGACTTTACGAAAATGATACAACATCGACGAAAGGAAACCGAATTGTTTCGATACAAGAAACTGAACGAGGCGACAAAATGGCTGTATATTTAGAAATTGAAAACCCCGAGCAAAAAATTAAGATAATCGTTTACAACTTGCTGGGCAAAAAAGTTTTGGATATTTACGAAGGGAAACCCAAAGACCCTTCCCAACCCTATGAATTTAGCGTTGCCGAACTTCCAAAAGGAATTTTCCTCCTCGTAGTTGTTGGAGACAATTTCAGATTAAGAGAAAAACTTGTGGTAACAAAATGATAAAAACGAATTTTAAGTTTTTGGTTTCGCTTCTCTTATTTATCTTTTTGAACCAAATCTCGTTACCATTAATTGCACAAAGGCAAGGCGGTGGGTTTTCGGGTGCTTATTTATTTAGGGAAAACGGAACCCGTCCCATATCGCTGGCGGGAGCGTATACTGCTATTTCGAACGACCCTTACACGATATTTTACAATCCCGCAGGGTTGTCATCCTGTGCACCAGTTCCAATGGTTTACTCCTCGCTCTCTTTAATGGAGTTTAGCCGAAATTATGCAAATCTAACCTACGCCCAATCAATTGGTGATTTCGGAATCGGGGCATCCATTTCTTCTCATTATGCTGGAAGTATTATTGCCCGAAACAGAACAGGGAACGAATTTGGCAAGTTATCCGACTATTTCTTTAATCTTGCTCTCGGTGGTTCTTTCGCTACAAATTTTGCCAGTTTTGGCTTGGTAGTTAAATATCTTAATAATACTCTTCAAGGCTCCGATGTAAGTGGTTCAGGCGTTGCTTTCGATTTCGGCTCGAAATTTAATATGATGGACTTATTTACTTTCGGAATCGTTGTGCAAAACATTGGTGGAATTATTAAGTATAATACAAGGTCAGAAAAAAGCAACATTCCATTTACCATTCGAAGTGGTATTGCTATGGAATTCCCCTTGTCGGCAGAAAAAATCATAACCTTCCGCAACGAACTTGGTATGGAAGATACAATCATTCAACCTCCGCCCAAATATCTTCTATTTTCAATCGAATCCAATTACATTCAATATGAAAAGTATCCAAATTTCATTCTTGCCTGCGAATTCGCACCTTTCGAACTTTTAGCCTTTCGTGGTGGCATAACTTTGGCAGGCAATGACGAAGGAAAATTCAAACTTCTTCCATTTACAACTTGGGGTGCAGGTGTCTCGATAAAACCTAACCTCAAAGACTTTTACAATCTTTTTTGTATCGACCTTTCTTTAGGAAACGACTTTCTCGCCGAAAAGAAGATTTTCTATACAATAGGCATCGGAATTCAATTCTAATAATAAAACTCAAATTTTAAATATACAGCACACTCTAATAGTTTTTTAGCCCACTCTTTTATTCATTCTATCTTATTCTTTTAAACATTCTCAAATTAAAACCTGCAAACAAACTACCAATGCGTATCATCTGAAATATAAAATTTGGTATGATTTTTACTATTAGAACTTTTTATTTCGAGGTAGTAGGTAGGAGTTGGTAAAATATGGTAGAACTTGTGAATTCGAATTGGGATGAATTCATTGAAAATCTTTTAAGTCTTGAAATAATAAAAGATTATTTCCCTGAAATCATTGAACAATACAATGTTTTGATTGACAAATACAAATCCGAAGAAGATTGGGTTGCAAACTTCCCTTTCCCCGCTTTGATAACAAATCTTGACGGGGATATTCACCAAGCAAACAAAGAAGCACTTTCATTCTTCCAAATTAAATCAAAAGAAAGTATCATTTCAAAGAAAATCACAGAGTTTGGATTTCCTTTCGATCTGGAAAATTTCGAGTTCTTTGAAAGAAAATACTTGCTTACAAAAGCAAAATTCTCTTCCTTAAACTTTCCTAAAAACATTGAACAAAAAATATTCATTCACTTATACAACATTAAAGGCGAATCCTATTTGCTATGGGTTATTCTTTTCAAAAACAATGATGAGGACTTATTCTACCAAAACGTCAAAACATTTGAAGAACTCAAATTAATTCTTGAGCACATCCCCTATGTCATTTATGTTAAAGATAAGTATAACAGAATCCTTCGTGTGAATAAGTTTTTCTGCGAAAAATTCCATAAAAATAAAGATGAAATCGAAGGTTTATTCATTGAATCAATTTTTTCGGAAGAGGTAGTAAAAAATTGCAGAGAAAAAGACCTTCTAATCATTAAAACGGGGAAACCAATTACTGGAAGTGAGGAAAAATTTTCGATTAATGGCAAAATTGAAAACTTTTTTATTGTTGAAAGACTCCCCCTGTTCTACGAAAATCAAGTTTCAGGAATTTTGCTTTTTGCCTTCGACATAACAGAAAAAAAGAAGACAGAAATTGAACTCCGCCGATGGAAAAAACGATTCGATTTTACAACAACTGCAACTGGTCAAGCAGTTTTCGAACGAGACTGGGAAACAGGCGAAGTTATTTGGACAGACAATATCAAAGACCTTTTTGGCTATTCTAAAAAGGAATTGAACAAGAGGGAAAGATGGCTCGAAAAAATTGTCCCTGCCGATTTGGATAACTATTTAGCCACTTTTCAGAAGCATTGCGAAAACTTATCACCCTATAATCTAATCTATCGAATAAAAAATGCTAATGGTGAGCAACGTTATGTGAAGGAAAGTGGATTTTTCCTTTCGGACGAGGGTAGAATAATTTCGATTGTTGGAATTATCAGCGACATCACAAATCAAAAAGACCTTGAACAAAAGGTTTCCGATTATAACACTTTTCTCCACGTCCTTTTGGACACCATCCCAATGCCAATATTTTATGAAAATATCGAAGGAAAATTTATTGGATGCAATAAATACTTCCAAGAACAAATATTACAAATAAGCAAAAAGGAATTTTTGGGTAAAACTGTTAACGATTTCCCAAATATATTTGGAGAAAGTTTTAGAACAAAACATCAAGAGACGAACCAAAAGATTATCCAGAAAGAAAAGGTCGAAAGTTACGACGAAAAAATTACATTGCCCGATGGCTCAGTTCGAGATTTTGCAATTTTCAAGGCAGGATACAAAGATTTCGACGGCGAACTGGCTGGCATTATAAACATCTTAATCGACATTACCGACCGTAAAACTGCCGAAGAGCAACTCAGAAATATCAACATTGAACTGGAAAAGAAAATTGAAGAGCGAACCCGAGACCTCCAAACCGCTTTGGACGAATACAAATTCGAAGTCGATGAACACCGCAGAGTTCAAGAGATTCTTGAGCAAGCCAATTATGAACTGAAAATCCTAAACGAAACATTAGCCGAGGAAAGCCGAAAACTTATTGTTCTTAACGAAAAACTTACAAATTCGGAAAAGGAACTTCGCGAAGCTAATTCCGCAAAAGATAAGTTCTTTTCAATTATTGCTCACGATTTAAGAAATCCTTTGCAATCGATACTAACAGATTCCGAAATTCTCGACCGCTTTTTCGATACATTTTCTCCCGAAAAGGGTCGTGAATATGTTCACCATATTTACAAAACCTCGACACTACTAAAAAATTTGCTGGAAAATCTGCTCACTTGGGCTAAAACCCAAACAGGCAGAATTTCTTATCGCCCTGAATGGATTAATATCAACCTCCTGATTAATGACATTGTTCGATACATTGAGCCAACTGCAAAGAACAAGGAAATTTCGATTGTTTACAACAAAGACATCGACTTTATGGTCTACCTCGATAGGAATATGATTACCACAGTGCTTCGCAATCTCCTTTCCAATGCGATTAAATTTTCTTACAGAAATTCAAATGTTTACATCGACATACAAAATTTCTACGAAGGGAATATTCCATCGTTAAAAGTCTCGGTTCGCGACGAAGGAATTGGAATTCCCAAAGACATACAGGAAAAACTTTTCAAAATTGAATATAGCATCACAACAAAGGGAACCGAAAAGGAACACGGGACTGGGCTTGGATTAATACTTTGCTACGAACTTATCAAACTACATAATGGAAGAATTTGGGTCGAAAGCGAGGAAGGCAAAGGAACAACATTTACGTTCGTAATCCCAATAAATTTTGACTAACAATTAAGGCGAACTAAGGGCTATTCCCTAAGGACGACTTGGAAAGAAGTTCGCCATTTTTGATACGTCTATCATTCCTATTTAAAACCATCTTTAAGCCATTAAATATCTATCAAATAATGTTTTTGAAGTGTTTTAGAAAGTTTTTTAAATCCAATAATTTTCAAACATCATCCGAAACTTTCCCTGCTTTTGGTTAAATACTAATAATTTAATAATTTTGAAATCTTATTTTTAAAAATCGAGGGAATTCGTTGTAATGGGAACATTCGAACGCATACGAAAAATATCGCCATACGCCCTTGTTGCGTTTGCAATTATCTTTGTCGGATTTATGGTTGCCTCCGACGCCGATATTTCCAACCTCATTCGTCAAGGTCAAGACTACCGTACCGCTGTCATTGGCAAAATTAATGGGGAAAAGATTCTCTACAAGAACTTCGAGGAAGAGGTGCGCGAACAAATCGAACAACAGCGAAAGCAATCAACTACCGAGAATATGGATATCGACGAAAGTCAAGTCCGTAAATCACTTTGGGCTGAAAAGGTCGAAGAAATTCTGCTTAACCAGGAAGCTAAAAAAATGGGCACAAGAGTAACCGACGAAGAAATCCTCGATGTCCTGCTGGATAATCCTCCCGATTACCTTCGCAAACCATTTACCGACTCGGCTGGTAATTTTCAAAGGCAAGCCTATTTGGAAATTATTACCAACCCCGATGTTATCTATAAAAGATTACCCAATACAGTTCCACAAGAAGAAAAAAGAAGAATTGTTGAACAATTTAAAAAAGATTTAATCAATATCGAAAAATATTTGCGAAAAGAACATATGCTTAATTCGATTCGAACATTAGTCGCAATTGCAAGTTCTTTTGCCTCGCCAACTTATGCCAAATTGAAATATATAAAAGATAATTCTATTGCGGATGTTCGAGCTATCTTTTTCGATCTCAAAGATATTCCCGACAAAAGTGTCTCGGTTACCGAAGAAGAAATCAAACAATACTACGAGGAAAACAAACAATTTTATCCAGAAAAGCCTCGACGTAAAATCAAATATGCAATATTCAAGATTGTTCCTTCGCAACAGGATACAAACCTTGTTCAGAAAAGCATAAACAAATTTGCCGAGGAACTTTCGAAGCTTACAGATATTTCCGAAAGAAGCAAGCTCTTTGAAAAGAAATTTAAAGAGTATAATGGAGAAATTTCGGACTTCAAACTTGCCAAAGACTTACCTTCGCAACTTGCTGCATATATTACAACAACACCAATTGGGCAAGTCGTCGGTCCTATCCAAACTTCCGATGGTGTTTATTTCATTCGCTTAGAAGATATTCGAAAAGGAGAAAATGAGGTCGTTCGAGCCAGTCATATACTCATTGAATTTGGGAACAATAAAGATAGTGCCTTGGCTTTTGCAAAAGAAATTTTGGCGAAAGCCAAGAAAGGTGAAGAATTTGAAACGCTTGCCCGCAAATATTCCCAAGACAAAGGCTCGGCAATGAACGGAGGCGACCTTGGCTATTTTGGCAAAGGAATGATGGTCAAACCATTCGAAGATGCCTGCTTCGCAGCAAAACCTGGAGAGATTATTGGACCCATCGAAACTCAGTTTGGATATCATATAATCAAAATTTATGATAAAAAATCTGATGAATACAAATATAGCTTCATTAAATTTGCTCCGACTGTTTCGAGAACAACTGAACGAATCTTGGCAAGAAATGCCAAAATGTTAAAAGAAAAGGTCGAGAAAGGAACCCCATTCGAGTCCGCTGCAAAAGAATTTAATGTTGTTGCACGAACCACCGACTTTTTCGAGCGAACTCGACCAGTCCTTGGTTCAAACTATCTTACTTCGTTGGCATTCGAAGCCAAAGTTGGAGAAGTCCTTGAGCCATTCGAGCTTAAAAATCAAGGCATAATTGTGGCTCAGGTTGTCGACGAACGCAAAGGTGGTTTCACTCCGCTCGAAGACCTTCGAGAAAAAATCAAATTTACATTGATGAAGAGAAAAAAGCTCGACCTTTTGGAAAAGAAAGCAAACGAAGTTTATAACCGAATCAAAAACATAGGAACGCTCCAAGCTGTTCAACAAATCGACTCAACATTGAATTTCCACGATTGGCACGATATCCGCAACAATGGCTTCATAACCGGATTTGGTCAAGATTATGCTTTTACCGAAAAGATTTTCCTCGTTCCTATGAACTCAATTGTTCCGCCATTCCGTGGTGAACGTGGATATTACATCTTCGAAGTTTACCGTAGAGTTGTTCCCGACGAAGTTACTGTTAAAAACGAATGGAGAAAGTCATACAACAATATCGTCTCGAACTGGCGACAAAGCGCCTATATGTTATGGTTCAACAAAGTCAAAGAAAGCGCAGAAATAAAAGACTACCGATATAAATTCTATCGCGACTTTTAACTTTGTTTATGAAACTTTTGATAATGAAAAATAACGAAACTAAAAGGGAATTTATAAGCATATTTAAAAGTGAACAAAATATTCTGTTTTTGAGCATCAAAAATGGCAAAGAAGTTTGAAAATTTGTTTCAATTAATTTGTTAATCCTATGGAATATGCAACAAATCAATATGCTCTGATTTTAGGTGTTTCGAGTGGCTTCGGTAAAGCCACTGCTATTGAACTTGCCAAATTAGGCTATAATATTTACGGTGTACATTTAGATTTTGGCTCTAATAAAGAGAAAGCCGAAGAATTTTGTAGATACTTGCAAAACACAGGAGTAAGGGCCCGATTTTTCAATGCAAACGCTGCCGACGACCAAAAACGCGCTGAAATTATCCAAGCCATTAAAGAAGACTTTAAGAATTACGAAGACCCACAGCTTCGAGTGTTCCTTCATTCGCTTGCATTCGGTGCAATAAAGAAGTTCTTTTCGGAAAATCCCGAAGAAATGGCAACCAAAAAGCAAATTGAAATGACTATGGACGTGATGGCAAACAGTTTGATTTATTGGGTTCAAGATTTGTTCAAAGAAAAATTGCTTGGACGGAACGCTCGAATATTTGCAATGACAAGCATAGGTTCGCAGCGTGCAATGATGAACTACGGAGCAATTTCAGCCGCAAAAGCTGCGCTCGAAGCATATATCCGTCAAATTGCTGTCGAACTTGCCCCTTATCGTGTTACGGCAAATGCGATAATGGCAGGCTTAACCGATACCCCTGCGGCGCAAAAAATTCCCGGCTTCAAGCGTATGCTTGAATATGCACGCGAACACAATCCTTTCAATCGTAACACGGTTCCCGAAGATGTTGCAAAAGTTATTGCAAAACTTGCCGACGAAAACTTTTACTGGATTAATGGTCAAACTATTGCTGTCGATGGTGGCGAAAGCATCCTTAATTTTATCGAGCATCCAAGTTAAAGCAAGTTAAAACATAAAAGGAGCTTTTATGATTGAATTTACTTTTTCAGAAGAACAAAATATGCTTCGCGAAATGGTTCGCGACTTTGCAAACAACGAACTTAAGCCAATTGCAAGCAAAATTGATGAGGAAGAAGAAATTCCAGACCACATCATTCGTAAAGTTGCCGAATTGGGCATTCTTGGTGCACCATATCCACCAGTATATGGTGGTTCTGGTGTTGGTGAAATTGGATGTTGCATTATCCAAGAAGAAATAGCAAGGGCTTGCCTTTCTACTGCTACATTTATTGGAGCCCATGTCTCTATTGGAACTAATGCAATTTACATTGGTGGTACGGAAGAACAAAAGCAAAAGTGGTTGCCGCAATTAACTTCCGGCGAAAAGATTGCTGCATTTGCTTTAACCGAACCAAATGCTGGCTCCGATGCATTCAATTTGCAAACAAAAGCTCATCTTGATGGAAACGAATGGGTAATAAATGGTCAGAAATTATGGATTACTAATGGACCATTTGCCGATGTTTTCTCTGTTTTTGCTCGAACCAATCTTGGAATCTCCCTTTTCGTTGTTGAAAAAGGAACTCCCGGCTTCACTCCTGGTCCTCCCGAAAAAAAGATGGGACTAAGAGGAAGCAAAACTTCTGCCCTAACATTCGATAATGTCCGTGTTCCGAAAGAAAACCTAATTGGACGCGAGGGCAAAGCATTCATAACTGCAATGAAAACGCTCGATGCAGGACGATTAGGTTTAGGTGCTGCTTGCTTGGGAGCCTGCAAAGAGCTTCTGGAAATGAGTACTCGATATGCAAAAGAACGTAAGCAATTTGGAGAACCAATTGCCAATTTCGAGGCGGTCCAGTTTATGCTTGCCGAAATGGCAGCGTTGATATACGAAACCGAAAGTATTGTTTACCGAACTGCTTGGCTTTATGACCGTGGAGAATGCACGCCCCGACTTTCTGCCATCGTGAAATTGGTCAGTTCAAATGCTTTGGATGTTTGCGTCGACCACGCAATGCAAATACACGGCGGTATGGGTTATTCCCGTGAACTCCCAATAGAAAGATTTTATCGCGACTCCCGAATTAACAGAATTTTCGAAGGAACTTCTGAAATTCAAAAATTAGTTATTGCTCGTGACGTCATTAAAAGGAATGGTGTTTGGGACTAAAAAATGATTACAAGAGGTGTACTTGTAACATTTCTGTCCATTTGTATTGGAGTTACATTCCTTTTGGCTCAACCAAATGAAGAATTTTTCCAAGAGTATTATACATTAAATCCCAAACACGAAAAGTTAACACAATTTCAAGGCAAGTGGAAAGTCGCTATTGAATTCCATACCAAAGAAGGCACCGAATATGCCCAAGGCTTTTCCACTTGCAACCTAATATTAAACTACCGTATACTCGAATTAAAAGACTCTATTTTCTCTTCTGCCGGGTTACCCTATGAATCTCGCACTTACATTGGTTACGATGGTATTAGAAAAAAATACTTCTTAGTATCATTTAATAGTTTAACAAATGCTGTTGTAATACTGAATGGAACATATTTTGAAAAGCAAAATCAATTTGTCTTCGAAGGAAAAACCGACGACCCCAAAACAAAGGAAAGCATCAATACCGTTCTGAAAATTACTTGGGAACGAGAAAATAAGTTTTGGATTGAGTATCTTTACAAACAAAAAAACAAAGAGGTATTAATTTCGAAGTCGATGTATGTTAAACTTCCACAAGAGTAGGAAAAGTGGAATGCAAAAAAGAAACAAATTTATCCAAATGTAACTGCACTTATGAGCCTTGTCCGCGCAAAGGAATGTGTTGTGATTGCCTCCGTTATCATCTGCGTAATCGGGAACTTCCCGCCTGCTTCTTCCCCAAAGAAGCAGAAAGAACTTACGATAGAAGTTTTGAGTTCTTTGTTTCCCTTTATCGGCAAGGTAAAATATGATTCAAAAAATCATAACCTTGAAAACTGACAAGCATAATGGACTTTATGATATCACCGAAGAAGTGAGAAGAATTGTCAATCAGTCAGGTTACAAAACAGGAATGGTCAATGTTTACGCTCGAGGTTCCACCTGTGCCATTATGATTCAGGAAAACTGGGACGAATCCGTCCAAACCGATGTTATTAACCTCTTAAAGAAATTAATCCCAAGCGGTGTTTGGCAACACGACCTTCAAGATAACAATGGTGATGCTCATTTAAAATCGGGTCTTATCGGTCCAAGCGAAACAATCCCAATAATGAACGGGAACCTTGGTCTATCGACTTGGCAAAATATTTTCTTTTGCGAATTCGACGGACCAAGGTCCCGCCGTGAAATTTTGATAACCATCTTTGGAGAATAAATTAATCGAGCAACTTCCTAATTGCTGTTGGATTATCATCTTTTGAGATGAATCTTGTTTCTCTAAAATTATCCTCTTCTTCGAACTTTGTATTTATATCTATATAATATGGCTTCTTAACAGCATCTCTTTCCTCTGTTATTATTTCTTCTTTACCATTTGAAAAATTTCTGCGAAGATAAGCAGGAATTGTTAAATCGTTTCTATTTATTTCTGGAACCACCGTTGGAGTTGCTTTATAGTTCATTAAAGTTTCTTGTGGTTCTCTTTTCTTTGTCGATGTTGGAAGCGAAACAAATTCTTCAACTTCATTTTTGAATCTTCCATTCTTTCCATCCTTGCCTTTCTTGCTTTCAAAATATTCTTGCAAGAAAGAATTGGTAAAGCCTGTTACAACAACAGTTACAGAAACCGAGGAACCCATTGTGCTATCTTCGACCAAACCGTGTATAATATTCAAATTGGGATTTGTTGCCTCGCGAATCTTATTCAGAATTTGGTCAACTTCGTAATGATAGAAATCATCTCCAAAAGTAATATTGACAAGGGCACTTTGAGCATTTCTCAAATCAATCCCTTCGAGCAAAGGTGAATTCAAAGCGGACTCGACAGCCATTATTGCTCTCTGGTCTCCTTCGCCAATACCCTTTCCAATCAATGCATCACCCTTGCCGAGAATCACAGTTTTTACATCTGCAAAATCCACATTGATAATCCCAACGCTATTTATTAAGTCTATGATTCCCTTGGTTGCATCGTAAACAACTTTATCTGCCTGTTCAAAAGCCTTACGAACAGAAAGGTTCTGTTCACGGGATATTTTGGAAAGCTTATCATTCGACACAATAATTAAGCCATCAACATTTTTTCGGAGATTTTCGAGCCCTTTGTAAGCATTTTCCCAGCGCTCCGAGCCCTCGTTTGCCAAAGGAGTTACAACAATTGCAACCACAAGAGAACCGTTTTCCTTTGCAGCTTTTGCAACGATTGGAGCAGCTCCTGTGCCAGTTCCACCGCCCATCCCAGCAGTGATAAACACCATATCTTTGTTTTTCAAAGCATCGATTATTGCCTGGTAATCTTCTTCGGCGGCTTGCTTCCCAATTTCTGGATTTGAACCAGCGCCTTGCCCGCGTGTCTTCGATTTCCCGATAGGCAGCTTCACAGGAGCGGGATTTTCCCGCAGTTGCTTTGCATCCGTGTTGATTGCGATTAGGTCGACATCGTCGATTCCAAAATTGATGAGATTTTTAATCGCATTGCAACCAGCGCCGCCGACCCCAACGACGGCTATTCTGGTTATTTCTTCATTTGTGTTGTCAAGTTCTATCATAGTTCCCCCCCCTATAATTTTTTGAAAAAATTTATTACCATATCCCAAAATTTTCCTTTTTTAGCATTACCATCTTCGGTTTGAACAAATTCAACTTTCTCTTTCGTAGTGGAATTTTTCAAACCATAAATTGCAAGCCCCACTGCGGTCGAGAAATAGGGCTTGTTGACCTCTTGCGAAAGCCCTTGATAATTCAAATCCGAGGGAGTTCCTAAACGAACTGGCATTCCAAACACCTGGCTCGCCAAATCTTCAACCCCTTCGATGAGCATACTTCCGCCTGTTAAAACCACACCAAGTTCAAGTTTATTAATTAGCCCAGAACTTCGCAAACTCTCCAAAGCAAGGGTAAAAATTTCCTCCATCCGTGGTTGAATGTATCGGCAAATCTGACTCCTTGTAAATGTCATCGGCTTTCGACCTTTAATTCCGGGCACTATTATTTGCTTATCTTCTCTTAACATTGGCAAATAGCAATGCCCGTAATTTCTTTTTACTTCCTCGGCTTGAGCATAAACGACTTTCATAAGTGTTCGCATATCGTCGGTAATATGGCGACCGCCCAAAGGCACACTGGCAAAGTATCTTAAAACACCATCAATGAAAATTGCGACCTCGGTCGAAAGTTCACCAACATCGACTAATGCTACACCAGATTCAAACTCCTGTTCATCGAGAACTGCAAGTCCAGTTGCAATTGGTTCAAGAACAATTTCCCCAAGCTCCAAATTATTTCTTTTCAAACAAAGACTGATATTTTCGACATCCAAAGACGGCACCGAAACAACTTTCGCAAGAACTTCGAGCTTGCTTCCGCTCATCCCAATGGGATTAATTATCTTCCCAAATGTATTGTTAATAATGTATTCCTGTGGCAAAATATGGATGATTTTATAATCCAGTGGTAAATCCGAAGGCTTTGCCTCGGAAAGCACTCTTTGAACATCTTCCTCGTCAATAACACGGTGAGATGAACTAATAGAAACAATTCCACGGCTGTCGGTAAATTTCACATTTTGATTTATAATCCCAACATTCACTTTGGAAATTGATACGTTAGATTGAAGCATAGCAGTTTGTATAGCCTCCTCGATGTCTTTAACAGTATAATCAATATTATCGATTTTGCCATACCGAGGCTTGCTTCTTCTTTCCTTTATTCCAACTCCCAAAATTGTTGGAGCATGGTCTTTTTGACTTTGAGCAAGTACAACAGCACAAACTTTCCAGCTTCCTATGTCCAGCCCAACGCTGACTTTTTCTATGTCTTTGCCAAGTTCACTTGTTTTGCTTTTCTTTTCCATTTATCTATCTAACCACCAAAAAGCCATCAAAACGAAAATCGAGTTCCTTTTTCAGAAAAGGCAAAAAATCTTTCCTTGCCAAAAGCCTTTCGACATACAGTGCATTTTCTGGAAAATTTCTTCTCATCATTTTTACTTCTGTTCTCGAAGAGTTTGTGAAAAAAGTTATTTCTTCCCCATTAATACGAACTTCGGAAATGTTACGATAAAATTTCGGAAAATTTCGCTTTATTTGAGCCATAATTTTTACTATGTCTTTTATTTCTGTTGGAAAATTCTTTTGCTCAAATTGGCTCGAGCAATAAAATCGCGGGAAACTTACGAATGCATACTTATTCTCAATCTTGTTCAAATTTGAATCAAGAAGCCATACTATTCCATCTTTTTCTGCAACTTCTATTATTGGTTCTTTTTCCTTTACTTCAATGACTATTTTTTCGGGGTCTATACGATAAATTTTTACATCTTGAACGAAATCCAGATTTGACAAGGCTTTGGAAAGGTTGATCTCATTAATATTTTCAGGTCTCTGGTTCTTTAGGATGCTATCGATAAACCCTTTTTTGAAATATTTTAGCCCAACAATTTCATAAGATTTTATAGGCTTTTGTTTGAACCAACTTAACGAGAAGATAATTAAAGAAGAAATAATTATTAAAATAATAAAAAGATAAACAATCGAACGATTGTTAAGTTCTTTAAATTCCAATACCTTGCTTCTTTCCCCAGCCATCATAAATATACCTAACCCCCAAAAGGTTAGTTGAATTACCCCATTATGCTGCAATTCAAATTTAAGTCAAAAATTTTCAATTTCCAAATACTTTTTCAAAAAAATTTATAAAGCTTGTTTTTCTTAATTTTGTTTTTTGTTTAACAATATTTAATTGAAAATGTTTAAGTCATTTTTCTCGGTAGTACTTGCATTAGGAATTTTGCTCCTTGTTGCTTGTTCAAAAGAAAAATTTAATAGTGAGGAGGCACGCAAAATGGAACAAGAATATGAAAAACTAATCGCCGATTACGAAGCACTGATGAAACCTGCCTACAAGGATATGTCTCTGCAATACTTCATCGCTGCAACCAATAGCACCCCTGAAAATTGGGAACTCTATGCCCAAAAGGAAATGCTCGTCAACAAAATCCTATCGGACAAACAGCTGTTCGAGCGATTCAAAAAAATTAAAGAATCGAATTTAATCCAAGACCCAATTAAAAGAAGAAGAATCGAGGTCCTTTATCTCACCTTCCTTGGCAAACAAGTCGATACTGCAAAGCTAAATCAAATTACCAAGCTACAAAGCGAAATCGAAAACAAGTATTCCACATTTCGTGCAGAATATCGCGGCAAAAAACTTTCCGATAATGATGTCGAAGAAATTTTGAAAACTTCCACCAACAACAAAGAGCTCCAAGAGGTCTGGGAAGCACAGAAGAAAATCGGAAGAGTTGTAGCATCCGATATCATTAAATTAGTGAAGATGCGCAACGAAATCGCTCGTGAGTTAGGTTTCAAGAATTACCACGAGATGAGCCTAAAACTTAGCGAACAAGACCCAGCCGAAATCGAAAAGCTTTTCGATGAACTCGACAATCTTACTCGAAATGCATTTGCCACCGAAAAATCCAAAATGGACGAGATACTTGCTAAAAGATACAACATCAAAAAAGAAGATTTGATGCCTTGGCACTATCAGAATCGATTCTTCCAAGAAGCACCCAAAATCTACGATGTCGATTTAGACCAATATTACAAAAATAAAGATATAGTGCAATTGGCAAAAGACTATTACTTATCAATTGGATTGCCTATCGACGATATTGTTGCCCGAAGTGATTTGTTCGAAAGAGAGAACAAAAACCAACATGCATTTTGCATAAATATTGACCGCGACGCAAAGGATATTCGTGTTCTATGCAATATTAAACCAAATGCCCGTTGGATGGAAACTATGCTCCACGAGAATGGGCACGCTCTTTACGAAAAATATCTCGACGAGAAACTTCCTTGGGATTTAAAAACACCAGCCCATATCTTCACAACCGAAGCAATTGCAATGTTGTTCGGAAGATTTGCTACTAATCCACAATGGATAGTGGATATGTTGAAAATTTCAACCGAAGAGGCTAAAAAAATCCAAGAACCTGCCCAAAACACCCTTAGACTTCAGCAAATCGTATTCAGCCGATGGTCACAAGTTATGTTCCGCTTCGAGAAAAGCCTTTACGAAAATCCTGACCAAGATTTAAACAAGCTCTGGTGGGATTTAGTCGAAAAATACCAGATGTTAAAGAAACCAGCAGGACGAAATGAACCCGACTGGGCAACAAAAATTCATATTGCAACAAGCCCTTGCTATTACCACAACTATTTGTTAGGCGAACTCCTTGCCTCACAACTCCAGAATTACATTATAACCAATATCATCAAAGGTAAGCTCGGACAAGATTACAGCTTTGTTAACAATAAAGAAGTTGGGAAATACCTAATCGATAAAGTCTTCTCGGTGGGCGCTAAGTATCAATGGAACGAAATGATAGAAAAAGCCACAGGCGAAAAGCTTACACCAAAATACTACGCAAAACAATTTTTACAATAAGATGAAGAAAACTTGGAGCGGGATAAATTCCCGCTCCTTTTGTTCTTTATTAAATAAAGATGAAATATGAAAAGATTTCTTATCTTATTGCTAATGATAGTAAATATCGCAATTGCGAAAGGGGAAAATAACATCTGGAAAGACAATTTAAAAGGCGTTTTTGGAGAGCTTGGATGGAGCGATTTAAAACTTACTGCCGGATTAGGCTTTCGATTTTGGAACGTTGGAATTTCTATGGGGCTTACAGGTTTTGCATCGTCCAAGCCTAAATACATTTATCCATCAACTCAATACCCTGCCCCAAAGCACGGAGAATATGAGGAAAGTAAATTTACATACGTACTAGTAACAACCGATTTTTACTACTTTTTCGAAATTTTCGATGATTTCATCATAACTCCAAGTCTTGGTTTTTATGTCCAACAGGATTCCATCCTTGCCCGCTCGTTGAGGGGGTACACTCCTTTGGGGCAACCTGACCTTGGTCAACTTTACTACCTTGGCAAAACGGAAAATAAAGTTGGCGTAAATTTCGGCTTGGGCTTGGATTACTATTTCCTCGACCAATATTTCGTCGGGATTGGATATAATTTTCGTCGAGGGATTTTTGTAAGGTTCGCTTACTATTGGTTCTAACTACTTATTTAAAATTTGAAGTGCTTGGCGAACAAGGTTCTCTACTGTTAGAGAGTCGGCGGGTATAGTTCTTATTAAATCTCGGACAATCGTTCTGGTCTTATTTTCAGGAAAGCCTAAAACATTCAATGCGGTAACTGTCTCAATAAAAACATTTTCATCTTTTGTTTCGATATGTTCTGCACGTCCCAAACTAATTTTGTTTACTTTTTCCCGAAATTCAAGTAGAATTCTTTCGGCAGTTTTCCTTCCAATGCCCGGAAGCTTAATTAATTTGTTTAAATCATTCCTCTTAACGCAATTTACAAACTCATCAACCTCGAAATACGAAAGAATACCCAAGGCAATCCTTGTTCCAATTCCCGGAATACTTATTAATTCCTTGAATATTTCTTTTTCACCCAAAGACGAAAAACCATAAATCTGGAAAATCTCGTCACGCAACATTACAAATGTGTGCAGAGAAACTTCATCCCCAACATCCCCAACTTTTGCCAAAGAATTCAGCGACAATTGAACTTCAAAACCCAATCCATTTGTCTCAATTTCGATGGAATTTCCAGTTTTCCTGACTACTTTGCCTTTTATAAATGAAAACATACTCAATTGTAAATTAAATACCAAATTACAAAAAACAAATATGCTAACAGTAAATTACAGATTTTAAAAAATCGACCAGTGTAAATAAAAGTTAATAAATTGCATTCTTTATAGAAAAAGAAATTATAATTATGGAAAACAAAACCAGCAAAGAAATTGTTATACCCTCGTATGAAGATATAATTGAGGCTCACAAAAGAATTGGGAACTATGTACATCGAACTCCCGTTTTGACTTCAAAAAATCTTAACGAACTAGCCAAGTGTAGTTTGTTTTTTAAGTGCGAAAATTTTCAAAAGACAGGTTCATTTAAAGCTCGCGGAGCAATGAATGCTGTTCTTTCCCTTCCAAAAGATAAATTAGCCAACGGGGTGGCAACGCATTCTTCGGGAAATCACGCACAAGCCCTTGCTTTCGCAGCTAAAATTGTCGGAACTAAAGCCACAATCGTGATGCCACGCACAGCACCGAAGCCAAAAATTAATTCTGTTGCCTCGCTAAATGCTGAAATCATCTTCTGTGAGCCCACATTGAAATCGCGAGAAGAAACTCTTAGCGAAGTTGTCGAAAAAACTGGTGCTGTGGTTATTCATCCTTATGATAATCCTTTTGTCATCGCCGGACAGGGAACTTGTGCCAAAGAACTTTTCGAGGATGGCTACAAACTCGATTTTATCCTCGCTCCCGTCGGTGGAGGTGGTTTGTTGAGCGGAACTTCGATAAGCACAAAATTTCTTTCAAAAAATACAAAAATCTTTGGTGTTGAACCCGAAGGAGCCAACGACGCATATAAATCCTTCCGTGACAACAAGATTTACCCATCAGTAAATCCACAAACCATTGCCGACGGTCTTTTAACTTCTCTTTCGGAGCGAACTTTCAAGATAATAAAACATAACGTCGATGATATCATAACCGTGAGCGAGGAAATGATTTTGCAAGCAATGTTCCTAATATTCGAGAGGCTGAAAATTGTTGTGGAACCTTCGGGAGCTGTCCCCTTCGCTGGGGTTTTACAGCATAACACAATTTTCGAAAAAAAGAAAGTCGGTATTATTCTTTCTGGTGGCAATGTTGATTTAAGCAAGATGCCTTTTCATTAACAGAGGTAAATGGAATTACAATCTAAAATGCAGGCAAATTATCGTCGTCGGACAAATCATCATCGGAGGCATCCTCTTCCAAGTCTGCAATATAAGGTTCCTCAATATCTTGCTTTGGAACTACATCTTCGTCGACATAACGGAGCTCAGCATTGTCGAACCGTAAAGTATCTTTAAGATATACAACTTTGAAGGAGCCTGTTGGTCCGTTCCTTTGCTTGCCTATAATGATTTCAGCGGTGCCATCGGTTGGCTCTTTCGTATCGGGCCAAACTTTGATATCATAGATTTCGGGACGATAAATAAACAAAACGACATCGGCATCTTGTTCAATACTACCCGACTCACGCAAATCGGCAAGCTGTGGCTTTTTATCCTTTCGAGTTTCCACAACTCTGTTCAATTGCGAAAGTGCCACAATTGGAATGTCGAGCTCTTTAGCAATTTGTTTCAAAGTTCTGGAAATTATCGAAATTTCGCGTTCACGGCTTTCGGCTTTCGGCGGGTCAATTAATTGTAAATAATCTATAAAAATCAAGCCAACCTTGTGTTCCGTTTTCAATCGCCGGGCTTTGGCACGAAGTTCGAGCAAATTTAAGTTTGGAGTATCATCAATAAAAAGCGGTGCCTTCAAAAGCGGGTCGGATTTGTTAATTATAATCTTTAAATCATTTTGGTTAATATTTCCAGTGCGAATTTTATGGCTATTAACCCCTGTCTGTGACGAAATAAGTCGAAAAGTCAATTGCTGAGCCGACATTTCGAGCGAGAAAAATGCCACGGGAATCTTGTAATCAACCGCAACATTTCTTGCAATCGAAAGGGCAAAGGCAGTCTTCCCTACCGAAGGCCTTGCAGCTATAATAATCAAATCGGACTTCTGGAATCCTCCGAGATAACGGTCCAACTCGATAAAACCAGTCGGAACCCCAGTTATTCCTTTCTTTGCGGACTCAACAAACTGCGAGATAATGTCGATTGACTCATGAAGCAATTTGTTTATTGGAACAAAACTACGGACAAACCTTTTTTCTGCAACCTGAAAAATCATTCGCTCAGCCAAATCGATTTCTTCCAACGCATCGACATTTTCATCGAAGCAATCCAAAAGTATTTTTCCAGAAGTAAAAAGAAGCTCCCTTTTAAAAAACTTTTCCTGAACTATTCTGCAATAGTACTCAACATTTTCGGCAGTTGGAACCGAAGCAATCAAATTCGCCAAATACTCGTTTCCCCCAACTTTATCGAACCTACCCTGCCGTTTCAATTCCTCTGAAAGTGTCAGCAAATCAACCTGTATCCCTTTTTCAAACATCGACATAATCGTTTCGTAAATCATTTTGTTTCGTTCGACATAAAAACTTTCTTTCGTCAGCCATTCCGCAGCCTTCGTAATTGCCGAATTGTCGAGCAACATAGAGCCAAGAACAGCCATTTCCGATTCGGCGGAATATGGGGGTATACGATTCCCGATTAAGGTTGTTATTAAAGTATCATTACCATTTTCAGAACTTCGGACTCTTTTTGCCATACTTACCTCAAATTTGGGGAAGCAAATTATAAAAAAAATTTAAAGCGATTAAAAGAAAATGTCCCTCAATTCCAAAAACAATTTCATAAAGACATTTGGAATTTGGACATTTGCAGAAACAAGATAATGGCTTTGTTCAACAACTTCAATTGCTTTTTCTATGGGCTTTTGTCCAAATATTTCTTTGAATTTTTCTAACCTCACAAGAGTATCGGAGTTGATAATTAAATCATTAGGACCATTTTTCGAAATTAATAATGCATCGCGAAGCCACTGCTCCAGTAAGTCTAATGCTATGAAAGACTTCTTTTTATCAAACTTTTCAACAAGCTTATTAATCTTTTCTGTTACCTCTTTCCCCGGAAAATTTTTCTTTAAAGTTATACTAAGCAAATCAATCATTTCATCACGAATTTGCTTTATGTCTGAATCCAATAAATCTAATGCTCTTGTCATCGAACCATTGGCAAATTGGGCAATGATTTCGCTTTCTTCTGGGTTTTTGCCAAATTCATTTATTAGAACTTGTTTTATTTCTTCCTTTTGCAACGGAGGAAAAAACAACATCTGACATCGCGAAAGTATTGTCGGCAAAAGAGCTTCCTTGTGCGTGGTCAAAAGAATAAATGTTACATCCTTGCGAGGTTCTTCGAGCGTTTTAAGAAATGCATTTTGTGCTTCTACCCTCATCTCTTCGGCATTGAAAATTATCACGAACTTCCGCCCCGGAAGGGAATTCGAAAGTGCCAAGGTTTTCCGTAGTTCCCGAATCTGCGAAATCTTAATTTGCGTAGCCCCTTCGATTGCAAATTTCGTATATGGATTATTAATCTTATTTTTCAACTTTTCATTTATCTCCTGAAATTGAGATTCGGGCAAACTTGCAAGAGTTCCCTTGCTTTCGGTTTCCCCAGATTTTCCCGCGGGTAAAGAAAACACATATTCTATGTTCATAAATTTCAAATTCGCAATATTTTGGCAGTTCAAGCAAGTTCCACACGAACTATAAAAGCCATCTTTCCAAAAAGGCTTCGAACAACTTAAAGTTCTAATAAATTCGATTGCAAAAGCAAATTTCCCAACTCCTTCCTCCCCATAGAAACAATAAGCATTTGCAATAGATTTTTCCTGCAAAACCCTTTGAAAATATTCTTTGATTTTGTTCTGGTTAATTAACTTTTCCCATCCCATATTTTATTTTCCTTTTCGTCTAAAACTTTTTAATTTTAACAAAATTTATAATTTTGTTGGTATAAATTTTGAAAAGTTAAACTTAATGGAATACAAAAATGGCAAAAAATTCGTATATCGACCTTACCGACCAGCTAATTAATCAAGCACTTGCCGATTCATTTGAAACAGATTTCTGTGTGCACAATCGGGGACCAGCCTGCTCCCGCGAACCAGTGTTCCTGAAAAAAGATATTCCACCCCATATTCAATTGGAATTGAACAAAGAATTCCTATTAAATGCATATCGTTTAATGCTTCAAGCAAGATTAACAGACGAAAAACATTTAAAACTACTCAAGCAAGGAAAATCCTTTTTCCACATTGGTGGAAGTGGACACGAAGCAGTTCAAGTTGCACTCGGGTTGACATTGCGACCCGGTAAAGATTGGTTCTGGTTGTACTATCGTGATGTTGCACTGGCATATACCATTGGCTTAACTCCATACGAATACTTCTTGATGGCATATGGAAAACCCACTGACCCAGCAAGTGGTGGAAGGCAAATGCCCGGTCATTATGGACATAAAAAATTCAATATGCCAACTTCTTCTTCTCCAACTGGAACACAATATTTAAATGCTGTTGGAACTGCACTCGCCACAAAATTCGAAAAAGGGGACGAAGTAATCTATGTTGATTCCGGCGAGGGAGCTACCAGCGAAGGTGAATTCTACGAAGCCGTGAATTGGGCTTCTCGGGAAAAACTCCCTGTTATCTTTTGTGTTCAGGACAATAAATATGCCATATCAGTCCCTCGCGAACACCAATCTATGGGCGAAACTGTTGGACACACATTTTGCTGTTATTCAAACTTAAAAATCAAAACATTCGATGGAACCGACTTTTTCGAATCAATCCTTGCCGCACGGGAAGCTTTGGATTATGCAAGTTCAGGGTGTGGTCCTGTTTTGCTTCATGCTTTGGTGGAAAGACTTCTTCCGCATTCTTCCAGTGATGACCATAGAAAATATCGTTCCCAAGAGGAATTGGAAAAAGCAAAAGAGAAAGACCCAATCAAAAAATTTCAAAATTATTTGATTCAACATAATATTGCTTCTCATCAAGAACTTAACGAAATACTCGAAAAAGTTAACACTGAAATCGAAGAAGCCGCAGACCAAGCTTGGTTGCAACCAGACCCAATCCCCGAAGATGCGATTAAAAATGTTTTTGCACCTATCGAAACACGAAATCTGCCCTACGCCGAAAAACTACCCGAAACAGGAGAGAAAATTGTAATGGTCGATGCAATCAATCACGCTTTGCACGAGGAAATGGAATATAACCCTAAAATGCTAATCTTCGGGGAAGATATCGCCGACCCCAAAGGCGGGGTTTTTACTGCAACCAAAGGACTTTCGACCCGCTTTGGTTCCGAAAGAGTCTTTAATTCGCCATTGGCGGAAGCTTCGATTGCAGGTGTTGCATTAGGACTTGCCGTTCGCGGTTTCAAACCTGTTGTTGAAATGCAATTCGGCGATTACATCTGGCCTGCATTTATGCAAATTAAGAACGAAATTGCAACAATGCGTTATCGCTCGAATGGCAATTTCTCTGCCCCAGTGGTAATTCGCGTTGCCGTGGGTGGTTACATACACGGGGGCTTATATCACTCTCAAAACATTGAATCAATTTTTGCTCACATCCCGGGACTTCTAATTGCATATCCTTCGACTGCTGCCGATGCAAAGGGCCTTTTGAAAACAGCCTGCCGATTGCAAGACCCAGTAATATTTTGTGAACATAAAGGCTTGTATCGACATCCATTTTCGACTTCATTAGAACCCAACAAAGATTTCCTATTACCATTCGGAAAAGGAAAGTTGGTTCAGGAAGGCAACAATTTAACCATCGTTACTTGGGGTATGAGTGTTAAAGATTCCGTCCAAGCTGCAAAACGAATTGCCAAAGAGAGACCAAATATTAGCATCGAAATAATTGACTTACGGACAATTATTCCTTGGGATGTAGAGTTGGTATTGTCCTCAGTTAAGAAAACCAATAGGGTTTTAGTTGTCCACGAAGATACGATAACAAATGGCTTCGGTGCCGAAATTGCTTCGACAATTGCACAGGAAGCGTTCAACTATCTCGATGCTCCTGTTATGCGTCTTGCATCTTACGATTCTCATATCCCCTATCATCCAAACTATGAAAATTTTGTACTTGTTACCGAAGATAAAATCTACAACGCAATTAATAAAATTTTAGATTATTAAAATTTATGAAAAAAATTTGGTTTTGTTAATTTTTAATTTAATTTAGTATTTACTAAAATTTTTATTTGTTTAACATTTTGGAGTTAACAATGCAAAAATATTTACTTCTCATCGGCAGAATTTTTCTTACGCTTATTTTCATTATGGCTGGGCTTGGAAAAGTAATGGACTTCGCAGGTACTCAACAATATATGTCCGCTTATGGTATGCCATTAACAAGTTTCTTCTTAATAGTTGCTTTTTTAATTGAAATTTTAGGCTCGCTTTCCATTTTGCTTGGTTGGAAAGCAAAATGGGGTGCATTAGCATTAATTATCTTTTTGATTCCTACATCTCTTATTTTCCATACACATTTTTCCGACCAGGTCCAAATGATTATGTTCCTTAAAAATCTTGGATTACTTGGTGGTTTGCTTTACATTTATGTATTTGGACCGGGTGAAATAAGTTTCGCCGCCAAGAAGAAAGAAAGCTAATTAATATCTTTCTTTAAATTTTAAATCTAATCAAAACGATTTCGGCATCACTACCAATTTTCACCGGGGGTCCCCACGTTCCGACCCCGGAGGAAACGTAGATGTGCGTTTTCCCTTTCCTTTTATATCCCCAGCTTACCTCGTAAAGTAAATTCGTTATCAAGTTAAGCGGAAAAATTTGTCCATTATGAGTATGCCCCGAAAGTTGCAAGTCAAAATCAAAAATAGTAGCCTCATCAAGGTTAAAAGGCTGATGGTCAAGTAAAATTTTGGGTGCATTTTGTGGAATGTCTTTCAAAATCTCTGCAAGATTTTTCCTATTTCTTCGAGAAAATACTTTACTGCTTCTATCTTCGCGACCAACAATGTAGAAGGAATTATCTATCAAGACAGAAGTATCCCGCAAAAACTTGATATTGTAATTTCCCTCTATAAATCCGATTATCTTTTCGGCCCCATTGATGTATTCGTGATTGCCAGTAATTGCAAAAATTCCGAATTTCGCACGGAGGTCCTTGAACTTTTCGGTCAAGCCATATTCTTCGAGTTTTTCGGGCTTTTCGTCGACAATGTCTCCACCAATAAGAACAACATCAGGCTCCAAACGGTTTACTTTATCTACAAGCGTTTCTAAAAACTTATGGTTATTGATAACGGAAATATGCAAATCAGAAAAGAAAAGTATCCTGTATTCCTTGCCTCGATTGTTAACCTCAATATTTATTTCTTTAACTTTTATCGAAGAGCGATGTATATAGCCAAATATTCCCAAAACAAGGATAGATAAAAGAACAAAAGCGAAGAGTAAAATTTTTGTCAACGCATAATTCTTAAATAATATCTCGGGAAGGAAATGAAATACTGCATTTAAAATCCTAACCGCATCGATTAGTAAAAGAAACAGAAAAACATAAAGTAAAACAAAAAACCAAAACGAACCAACCCAAGTTAAAATAAAATATATTGAACCGTGAAGTTTTGCAGAAAAGATTTTAGCCACAATATACGCAACGGAAGCGAAAACAATAGCAAAGGCAAACAAATATCGCCAGCTTTGGGTTATTTCCAGCGCCTGGCAGCAACGAACAAATATATATGAATTAACCGCTGCGTAAACAAGAAAAAAAGCAACAAAAAAAGGATTCATAAAAATTCAATCAAAATAAAGAAAGGGACGAGGAAAGCATAAAAAAAGTGCTCGGAGCGGGACTCGAACCCGCACGGGCACGAATGCCCACAGGATTTTAAGTCCTGTGCGTCTACCTATTCCGCCATCCGAGCTTTTAGCATTGCAAAATTAATAAAATATTTTTTCAAAATTATCTTTTTTCTTAAAAATGAAAATGTTAATTTTGTATTTCTTAAGTTTAACTAATTGAAAAAGTAATTTTTATGGCGCACCATAAGTCAGCACTAAAAAGAATTAGGCAAAACCGAAAGCGTCGATTGTATAATCGAAGGAACAAGCGGGCTGCAAAGGAAATAATTAAGGCAATCCGCCGAGCTACCTCGTACGAGGAAGCGAAAGAACTTTTGCAAAAAGCATATAAGGTTCTTGACAGAATTGCTGCACGCGGCGTAATTCACAAGAACAATGCTGCGAATAAAAAATCTAAACTTGCTCGACTTGTAAATAGGATTAAACCTGTCGAGGCATAAATGTGTGCACCCGTAGCTCAATTGGATAGAGCATCTGACTTCGGATCAGAGGGTTGGGGGTTCGAGTCCCTCCGGGTGTGCTAATTCTACATTACCATTATCCAAAGTTTTGGTTTTTCTCACCAAGTTTAATTAATTTTGCTTCCTTAATATTTTAACTTTATGGCTAAAACTTATAATACGGCTTTTATTTTAACTTTTATAACCCAATTCTTTTTTGGCTATGCCCTTTTCTACATTTCTAATTATGGGGTTACTCTTCTCGATGTGAATGTTATTTTTTGTTTCATACTTTTTTGGATTTCAATCATTTTTTTAAGGAAACACCTCGAAATAGCAGTCAACTATCCAAATGTTATATATCTTGCTTTTAACATTTTTATCTTGATCTCAATTATCAACCCACTTTTTAACGGTAAAGAGCAGGAGATTGTTCAAAATTTAAAATCTCTAACTCATTATTATTTTGTTTCCTCTTTTCTTCTTTTGATTTTTTTGGACTTCATCACACCAAAGACATACTACAAAATTGTCAATATTCTTATTTTGATTGTAATCATTCTTAATTTATACGGAATTTATCAACTTTTTGCTCGTGCTTTCGACTTGCCATTGGCTTGGGTAACATACACAAACCGAGGGCTTCTTTCCCGGTTCGAAGTAGTTGGCGAAGTCTATCAAGCTTCGACCGCATACGGAGCTTTCTATCGTGCCACTTCGATTTTCACTGAACCGAGTGCACTGGCAAGCTGGAACGTTTACCTTTTCCTTTTCCTTGCCATTCCTTGGATTCAATACAGGCAGGGCTTTGTCAAAAGCAATAGGCTTCTGCTCTTTTTGGTAATAATTAATCTTATAACATTGTTTCTTACTTACTCACTCACTGGTTTGGCCGGTTTCGTCGCAATTTTAATCTTCATTACATTAATCGAACGATACCAATCCTACAAGTTTCTATTTAGTATTGCAATTATTGCAATAATTACCATCTTTTTAACAAATCTTTTGCTTGCCGAAACTTTAAATATCGACTTACTGAAGTTATTCTCCTTTCGTGTAGAAAATGTGCTAACGCTCGGCAGGGACGAGATGGCGGGCGAGAGTTTTTCCGGTAGGTTAGCAAACGCTATTGCAACGATTAAAGTCTGGCAAACAAACCCATTCATTGGCGTTGGTCTGGGGCTGACTGGCTACCAAAAAGAATTCGTGGCTTTGTTCAGCGATTCTGCCGTCCTTTCGATTCTTGCAGAAGGGGGAATATTTAATTTTTTAATTTTTAATGCCTTGCTTTATTCATTATTCTTCTCTTCATTGAAACTTTACAAAAAACTTCGAGATGACCAAACTATCCCACTCGACGAAAGAAAACTTATTGGCATTGCCCCATACATCACGCTGTTTGAAATTATTAGATGTACTTTTACAGCAAACATACTAATTTACTTCGTTCTTTGGATGAATTTTTCCTTTGCATTTTTTGTTCTCAATTATTACAGAAAACATTTAGGTTATCACACACTTGTAATCTTGCCAATGGCAACGAAATAAACAAACTACACTATCTTGCAATCCAAAGTCAATATTTTGTCAATTTTAAAGTTTTGATTAATTTGCTATTTTAAATTCAAAGGATGGGAAAAGTTAAAGTAAAAATTTTAGGTAACGAGTATACTTTAAAAGGAGATAACGAAGCTTTGATGCGTCAGGCTTCGTTAGAGGTCGAAAATCAACTGACAAAGATTATGGAAAAGTATAAAGATGAATCGTTGCAAACAATATTTACACTGACAGCAATAAATTTAGCCGAAAAACTCAAAGAATGCGAATTGCAATCGAAAGCGGATACAGAATTTATTATTGATGAATTGAAAAAAATTACATTGTATCTTATTGAAAACATACATAGTTAGCATAGTTCTTTGAAAAACTTTAGCCGCATTAGAGCCTTGCCCGATAATGAGCGAAAGAACCGTTAGTTGAAAAAAAAGGGAATCAGGCTCTGGCTATAAATTGCAGGCCTCAACCACCTTCGGGTGGTGGTACCTTCGGGTACCCGGTGGAAGCAAAATATAGTCAGGATGATACCCACTGTGTCGGTTTGGGTTCTTTCCGACTCAATCGACATAGACGGCAAGGCGATAATGCGGTTTTAATTTTATATTTTTTATTGTTTAAACTATTTTAATCGTTTTTATTATTGGTTGTTGTTTTAGTAAAGGGAAGTAAAGATGAACGAGATGATGATTTTAATTGGAACACTTGTTGGGCTTTTGCTTGGTTTCGTTGTTGCATATTTTATAACTAATAGGGCTTATTCTTCTAAGATAAGGGAAGCAGAAGAAAAGGCAAAAAACATATTAAAAGAAGCCGAAAAGGAAGCAAATAATCTTAAAAAGGAAAAATTGCTCGAAGTTAAAGAAGAGTGGCACCGACGTAAACAAGAATTTGAAAACGAATATCAGCAAAGAAAAACTAAGATACAAGCTTCCGAAAAATTATTAAAGACACGGGAAGAGGCTTTAGAATCCAAGCTTGACTTGCTGACAAAAAAGGAACGCCAGATTGAACTTGCCGAAAACGAACTTCGACAAAAAGAAGCAAACATATCGAAAAAATTAGAAGAAATCGAAAAACTCCGTGCAGAACAAATAAAGAAGCTCGAAGAAATAAGTGGACTCTCGAAAGAAGATGCCAAGAAAATATTAATTGACAATTTCATCAACGAAGCAAAAGCCGAAGCTGCCCAGTACATTAAACAAATTCGCGACGAAGCCAAGCTAAACGTCCAAAAGGAAGCACGCAACATAATTCTCGAAGCAATTCAAAGAACCGCATCAGACCATAGCATCGAGAGCACCGTTTCGGTTGTTACTCTCGAATCCGATGAAATGAAAGGTAGAATTATCGGACGCGAAGGTAGAAATATTCGCTCCTTCGAGTCGGCAACAGGTGTGGATTTGATAATCGACGATACTCCCGAAGCTGTTGTTATTTCGGGATTTGACCCATTCCGACGCGAGGTTGCTAAAATTGCACTCGAACGACTTATGCAAGATGGTAGGATTCATCCCGCTCGAATCGAAGAAGTAGTCGAAAAAGTTCGTGCCGAATTAGAAGAGGAAATCTACAAGGTTGGCGAACAAACAACCCTTGAACTTGGAATACACAATTTGCATCCTGACCTAATCCGCTTAGTGGGTAAGATGAAATACCGTTCAAGTTATGGTCAAAATCTTTTGAACCATTCAATCGAAGTTGCTTATCTTTGTGGAATAATGGCTAGCGAATTGGGGTTAGACCCTCAAATTGCTAAAAGGGCAGGACTTTTGCATGATATTGGCAAATGTGTCGACCAAAACACCGAAGGTCCCCACGCTTTAATAGGATATGAACTGGCTAAAAAATATAAGGAACATCCAGCAGTAGCCAATGCTATTGGAGCCCACCACGAGGATATTGATATGGAAACACCATACGCAGTCCTTGTCCAAGCTGCCGATAGCATTAGCGGAGCTCGACCCGGCGCCCGAAGAGAATCCCTCGAGAATTACATCAAAAGGCTCGAAAAACTTGAAACTCTTGCCCAAAGCTTCGACGGCGTCCAAAAAACATTCGCTATCCAAGCTGGAAGGGAAGTTCGCGTTATTGTCGAACCCGATAAAATCGATGATTTGACTGCAGACCAGCTGGCTCACGACATCGCAAAGAAAATCGAACAGGAAATGGAATATCCCGGACAAATAAAAGTCACCGTCATTCGAGAGAAAAGAAGCTTTGCTTTTGCTAAATAAAAAAATAATATCATTCGAAAAAGGAACTGTTGGTTTCGAACAACAGTTCCTTTTTTGCTAAATTTGTTTTGTTCTAAACTTTAAAAATGAAAAAAGAATCAACTACGGACAATGAAAAAAATAGAGTGGCTGTGGCTTCTCTTCTTGTTGCAATTTTCCTTACTATTTTCAAAGCTGTTGTTGGTTTTGCAACGGGAAGTTTAGGAATTATTTCCGAGGCAATGCATTCAGAAATGGATGTGTTTGCTGCGGGATTGACTGCTTTCTCTGTTCGGCTTTCATCGAAACCCCCAGACGAGAAGCATAATTTTGGTCACGGGAAAATCGAGAATATCTCGGCTTTAATCGAAGGTTTGATTTTAGTCGCAACTTGTGTTTGGATTGTTTGGGAGGCAGTCGAAAGACTAACGGGCAAAGAAACTCATATTGTTGTAAACTTTTGGAGCTTCTTCGTTGTGATTTTCGCAATTATCGTCGACTTGAACAGGGCTAAAATTCTATCAAAAATGGCAAAAAAACACAAAAGCCAAGCATCAGAAGCCGATGCCCTCCATTTCTCTTCCGACATTCTCTCTTCTGGTGTAGTTCTTTTAGGCTTAATCTTAACTTATTTCAATATCCATACAGCCGATTCTATAGCCGCTTTGTTCGTTTCTATGATTGTTTTATATATGTCCGTCAAGCTTTCACTTCGTGCGATAGATGAACTTTTGGACAGAGCACCCGTAGAACTAAAAAAAGATGTTGAAGGAATCATCACTGGAATTTCCGAAGTTAAGTATGTTCACTATATAAAGATAAGGACATCCGGCTCGACAACATTCATCGATTTAAACATTCATCTCTACCCGAATCTTACAATCGAAGAAGCTCATCAGATTGCTCACCGAGTAGAAAATGAAATCAAAAAAGCTTATTCAAATTGCCAAATTCACATTCATCAAGAACCAGAAAGCAAACACGAATGAATAACTTTATCTTCAAAATTGTTTTGGTTTTTGTTTCGACATTTTCAATTTTTCCTTTTCAAATTCAAGAAGATGGACTTAACATTGTAAAATCAAAAAAAGGGTTTCTTTTCGTTTTTAACGATTCTACCGAAAGTTTTATGATAGAATTCGAAGGAAAAAAATTTTTGGACATTGAACCCGAAGAACTCATTTTTTCTGTTGACAATCAGATTATCCAATTCACAATTGTTCCACTTAGCCTTTTCCTGAATCCCAAATCTAAATTGGATACTTTAATGCAACATTTCAACTTCGAAATCAAATATCTTAAACAAGAGCTTCGAGCTGATATTCCTGAGTTTGAACCCCAGACTCTTTCGCTTCCAAAAGCACGAAAAGCCCTATTCTGGGAGCTCTCCCCTTCGAGGTTGGATACAGATACATCAAGCGAAACTGTAGTTAGGCATATTTTTGCCACAACAAATACGAACAAGTTTATTGTTTTTATCTCCTCTCCATTGACAAAAGCAAACAATCCCACAACTGCAAAAGAAAGAATACAAAAAGCATTAAATTCTTTCCGTTTTCAACCATCACGTTTCAATTTGGAAACACTTAGGGATTCTCTACTCAAAAAGTGATTTCTTCAAAATTTATTTCGCAATTTAAAGTGATAATTTTTGTGTAATTTTGTTTTGTTGGATATAGGAAAACTAAAAAATAAATGAACGATTGGGCTGACAGCGATAATTTTACAAATTCCGAAAATCTCTGGTGGTATGGAACAGACTTCCTGCCATCCATCCAAGACCTTGCAGTGATTTATGAATCATATATTCGTGAAAAAATCAACTCAGGCGAAGAATTTTCCGAAGAAGAGTTTGAGTTTTTCGAAGGGATTTTGGAAGCCTGTATCGAAGAGGAATATTACGACGTTGCTTTAAAATTTTGTAATGCTCTCCTTTCTGTTGACCCTTTTTCGACCGAACTCCTTTCGCAAAAAGGCTTTATTCTAATGAATCTCGATGAATTTGAAGAAGCAAAAGAAACATTGAACCGAGCTTTGGAAATCAACCCAACAGATGTTGATGCGTTGTTCAATTTAAGCTTGACTCTATTTAGCAGTGGCGATATAGATAACTCGTTGAAAGCAATCGACAAGGCTTTGGAAATTGAATATGATGAAGATGTTCTTTTCAACAAAGGCATCTTTTTAAAGGCTCATCAAAGATACGACGAGGCTTTAAAAGTATTCAATACACTTACTGACTCACCAATTTATGGTATCGATGCCTACTACGAAATTGCATCGATTTATATGAGTTTGGGCAAAGTGAAGGAAAGCCTCGAATATCATATGAAAGCTATCAACTTAGACCCAACATCCGAATGGCATTGGTGCAATCTTGGAATAACTTACCTTCGTTTAGGACGCCCATACAAAGCTATCGACGCTTTCTTAAACTCATTAGCTTTGAACGATAAATATGAACCCTCTAAATATTATCTTGTAATTGCCTATATTAATGCAGGAAAATTAATTGAGGCACTTGATTTTTTGGCAGACATTGAAAAATTAAATTCTAACGACCCTAACGCACATACAATTGCTGGTTTAATTCAAGGGAAGTTTAGGTTCTATGAATGGGCATTGGAATATTTTTTAAGTGCGATAAAATACGACGAAAATTCAGCAATATCATACATTGGTGCTGGTCTTTGCTATTGGTATCTGGATAAATATGGCAAAGCCGAAAAGTATTTTTGGGATGGGCTTGCACGAGACCCCAAAAATATTTCCCTGTGGATGATACCAATTGATTACTTCGTAAGTCTTGGTAGAATCAGCACTGCTTTCTCGTTTTTCGAAAAAGCCCTTCTAAACAATCCAGACGATGATTCACTTCTGATTGAATTCATTGATTTTATTTGGGAACATAGAAAATATGAAAAAGGAGTAGCTGCACTCGAAAATTACCAAACCTTATCAAAAAATTCTCCCTTGTTATCTTTTGAATTAGGGAAATTATATTTGAAAACTAAAAACTTCGTAAAGGCTCTCAATTCTTTCGTTAAAGGTATCGAAATAGACAATGCATTTTACGAAAGGTTCTTGAAAGAAGTTCCGACCATCCTGCCTAAAAAAGCCTTCGAAAAATTTAAAAAGGATTTAGATGCCTCGTTAGCGAATCAGAAAATGAAATTCAATTCTTAATTTGCAAAGAATCTTTTGCAACGCCCCCTTTACGTTAATCCTTTTTCTTCAAGGAATTTGAAGGTCTTAGCCGTAAGCTGCGAGGTATAACCCCGCGAGCCACGAGCGTATCAAATGCAGTTTCATACCTAATCCTCTCTTTCTTCGGTATCATCGAACGAAGTTCAGGGGGAATATGTTCTATTGGCATCAAAGCCTCCTCCACCTTCATAGGGTCTGGAGGCAGGTAGTCGATTTTTTGCTGGTTGGACTCTAATTCGAGCCATTTCTTAGGAAAGTTGATAAAATCGTAGAAATCAATTATAATTACCGGAGTACCGGACATCGGAATAATTTTTCCTGTTGAGTCTCTTTTGGGTCCCTCGCCCCAATTATAAAGCCACTCAGCGTCTTCACGAAATTGTCGGATACACATATGCGAGGCAGGAAAACCGGGCATCTCAAATTGATGAAACGCCGAACCCGTTAAACGATGAAAATTCCAAGTGAATGGCATTATCCAACTTTCGTTGAATGAAGATATGCGGAGCCTTTCCCTCCACTGCAAAGAATAACGCCCCGGATAGGTTGGGGTCGATTTCTTTCCAGTAATTGCGGCTGCAAATCTTACCAGATTACCAAATTCATAACAAGCATAAGCCTGATATACATTGGATACAACAATCAATTTTGGAATAAACTTGGCTCCGGGGTATTCAAGTGGAAAAACAGAATACACCCTCAAATCATCCAAAAAAGTATCGGGAAGAATTATTGGTTGCTTTGGACGGAAAAAGCGAAGCTCTTTTCTATTTAAAGTGGTCAAAACCCGATACTTGGTTTTGTTGACATTAGGATTAAATTCTCGCAAGAATGAGTTTAATTTTGCGTAATTGTCAAATTTTACCACTTTGTATTTGATTAAAGGGAAGGATGGCTGTGTTTGTGAAAAGGAAGCACTAAAACCTAAAATGATGAAAAAGAAGAGAATTAACATAAAATTTTCGGATTAAATCAACAACTTGCCTTCTTTCATAATTAATTTATCATCAAAATAAACATTTGGTTTGGTTACAATTCCATCAATGTGTCCTTTGGCTTTGATTTTACCCCCCATAGTCTGATTATTTCCAAAGGCAATGTGAATCGTCCCAAGCACTTTTTCATCCTCGAGGATACTTCCTGTAATTGTGGCTTTGTAGTTTGTTCCAATGCCAAATTCACCAATGGCAAAAGCTTCGTGACCAATATCTTTTAATATATCGTATAACATTTTAGCTTCTTCATCTCCTTCGAAATCTACACCATAACCATCTTCGACAGTAACTTTAACTGGATGCTTCAACTTCCCAATGCCCGCAATAGAACCATCGAAAACTATAACACCATTGCTTTGTTTTTCCCAAGGAGCAAGATAGACTTCACCCGACGGCAAATTGCCATATTCACCAATGTTTCGCAGTATTCCTGTACTTTTAATTATATTCCTACCTTTCACGGGCAATGTTATGTCGGTTCCAAGTTCAGTTGTTACTCGAATCGTCGAAACATTCTGAAGTTGCTTTGCCACATTTTCAGTTATTTTTAAAATTTTATCGGCGTCTGCACTCAAACAGCGAATCATTGTATCCTGCGTTATTCCGGGCATTGTTGCAATTCTAACCCCGAGTTTCGTTGCCTCGCGCCGTGCATTTGTATGAGTTATTGATTTGCTCATTGGAGCGACAACTACATCCACTTCTTGCATAAGTAAAGCTATCTGTTCAGGTGGTTCTTCGCCATTGACCTTTCGAGGTTTTATCTCGCAATAAAATACTTCGTGAGCAAGTTCCTTCCCTACTTGAAAAAACGTCAGCCCAATTTCTCTTAATGGCTCATCGGACAAAACGAGCAGTGTTTCAACCGAAGAAACACCTAAATAGTCCGAAAGAGCAATTCTTGCTGCATCAACCAAGGTCAATTCCTTTTCTTTTTCAGTCTTTTTCTTTCTTGGCATAAAATCCTTCCTTTCTAATTAAACTTTTGGTTTTTCTAAATCGAATCTGGTTGCTTTCCGATTTGATTTTAGCAAAAGGTATCCAAATAAAACTCCAAATATACCAAAAAATGAGAAAATCCACATCCCCGTAGTATAACCACCTGTCTTTGTATTTACGAACCCAATCAAAATATTGGTCGCAAACAACCCGATATTTTGTATCATCGTCATCACTCCATAGGCGGTCCCAAGTTTGGATTCATCAACAACATAAGCAACAGAGGGCCACATCACAGCTGGTATCAAGGAAAAGGCAATTCCCATTATGGACATTGGAACAAACAAAGAGATTCTTGTATAAGCCATTATTAAATATACTGGAATAATTAGGAACGAGCCCAAAATCATAAATTTTGCTCTGTGACCAACTTTATCGACAATTATTCCGAATATTGGTGTCATTATCATAGCAGACAAGGTCAAAATGCTGGAGAGAAAACCAGCGGTTTGACGCGAAACATTATGGACTTCCTGAAAGAACTTAATTGCAAATGTTTGGAATGGAAACATAGCAGAATAAAAAGCTACACAGAGCAAAGTGATAAACCAAAATGCTGGTCCGAAGCGAAATATTTCTTTCAGTTCGATTTTTCCTTGCTTTTGCTCTTCGCCCAGCAGGAATCTATTTCTCGACCAAACATCCAAAACATAGTATATGATAACTGCAATTACAGAAATAAGCGAAGCCACAAAGGAAATTAACAAAGGTCCTTGCCAATTTTCGTAAAAGCCTTTTGCCCACGTTGGTGAATTCAAAGCAGCAAAGGAACCCAAACGGGCAATGGTCAAATTCAACCCGAAAGCAAAAGACAACTCTTTCCCTTTGAACCATTTAGCCAAAGTAGTTGTAATAGAAACTATGAGCGATTCGGCACCCAATCCGAAAATCAATCTTCCAGTTGCCATTGTAACAATATCGCCGCGGATAAATGTTGTAAATGCACCAATCATACACAAAGCAGAAAAAAGCAGATTAGCCCGCCGTGTTCCAATTCTATCGATAATAATTCCACCAATAGCAACCATTATAATGTTTGGGAAACTATAAATTCCTTGTAGCAAGCCAATGTTATCGTCTGTGAAATTTAACTGCTTTGCCAAAAGGTCGGCTAAGGGGGATATCGAGTCGTAGACATAGTAATTTCCAAACATTGCAACGGAAACTACAACAAGCACCATCCACCTAATCCAAACAGGTGGCTCCTTCAAAACTTTGTTTGAATTCATACACTCCCTTTAGTTTCTGAATTTAACTCTTTTTTGAAATAATATGTATATGTTTGCCAATTTCTATTCTGTAAAATACAACTAAACCAACCAGTGAAAGCACAATAGTAAAAATGCTAATATACGAACCAACTAAGAAAGAGTCCGAAACAAACTTCATTTCGACAATATGTTCTCCTTTTGGAACTTCAATGGCTCTGAAACAATAGTTTGCTCTAAATATTTCAAAAGGCATACCATCGACATAGGCTTTCCATTCTGGATACCAGATTTCACTGAAAACCAACAAAGCAGAGTTCGATATTTTTACCAAATACTTAAAGTAATTTTCGCTGTAATATAAACAAGCCACAGAATTTTGATTTAAAGTATCTATATTATTTTTCACAAAGTTTGGCTGCTTTTCCAATACAACAGTTTTTCGATAGTCAATCTGGTTTTTTCGCATAAAATCGTGAATGTTCTTTTCGCTAACAACAATAGAACTATCGACAAACCAGGCACGTGGCAAATAAGAAGAACGTTCGAAAAATCCCCAAGTTCCCTTTTCCAAATCCACTTTAACCTCGTATCGGACATTGTATAAATCATTCACTTGGGCTGTGCTATTCAAAGGCGGAAGCACTCTTTCCAAAATCAAGGGATTGTAGCCATCTATCAACATTATGCCGTCAATTAGACCTTGATTCCTTTGCATAGCCATAAAACGAATGGGCTCATACAGGCGAGAACTTACACGAAAGATTTCGTTCGGTGGTTTAGGCGTAAGCATTGCCTTAAGTTCCGGTTTCAATTCATAAGCCTTTTCTGGATTATTTGGATTTCGATTGAACTCAGCTCCTACAAGGTATAAATCAATAAAACATAATATCGAAATAATGGCACCAGCTACAGCAGGAGGCAAAACCGCCCGATTGAGCAATATTCCAAGGGTGACAACAATAAGAATTAACACAAGGGCAAAACTTCCTGAATCCTTAATTACATCATTAGCAACTAATGGTGCATTAAACGTATCGGCAAACCAACCCGAGGATGCAAGAACAGCCAAAACAAAAGCAATAAACGAAGGTATTAGAAACTTAACCAATGCTTCTTTCTTCAGTGCATTCTTCCATAAAAAGTCGAAGCCCAAGCCACCAAGAACAGACATACCCAGAACTACAAAGAACATCATTCTGGCTGGATTTCGGAAAATTCCAAAGTATGGAAGATTAAATAACAAGTCGAATAATGGACTGCCACCGCCAAGAGAAAAAAGAAATCCGAAAACAACGAAAATTATCATCAACCAAACATAACGAAGGCTATATCCAACTAAAGCAGCAAATAATCCAAGAATTGCAGAAGTAACACCAAAATAATAAACTGTTTCCCAAAAGAAATGAGTTTGCAATTCCCCCTTAAAACGAAGGTAGAAGGAAGCATTTTCAAGTTTCGAACCCTCGACCCAACCAAACAATTTTGGCACTATCGCTGTATATATCTGCTTGAACTGCAAAGCTCCTTCGGTTGCCTTTTGGTACGAAACTTCATTCCTTTGGGCATATTTGGACATCTCTTTTGAAGGGAAATATTGCACCGAAAAAATTCCAACCGCAATTAGGAATGGCAAAAAGAATAATATAACTGCTCTCAAAATTTGAGTGAGTTTGAATTTCCCCTTCAAATAGAAAACTAACTGGAAAACTCCCGCAATTCCCAACAAAGTTACAACATAGAGAGTAGTCTGGGGATGCCCCGAAAGCAGAGCCATTCCTAAAACCAAACCAGACAAAATCGAAAAGTAAATCTTATCCTCATCGAAGGACCTTAAAAACAGATACAAAACTAAAGGCAACCACGCCAAATGATAAACAATCATTGGATGAATAATATGCACCACTAGAAACATCGAGAAAGAATAAGAAATAGCGGAAATTAATGCCCCATAGGAAGAAATCTTGAAATACCTTGCCAAAACATACATATTCAACTGTGCTATAAGAAAATGAAGTATGATAATCAATTCCAAAGCGAGCACTGGGAGGTTATTTCCAGTCAAAGTAAATAATGACAATAGCCTGTTGAATACATAGAAAAACCCAACCTGAATATCGGCAAGGAAGGGCATACCAGCAAAAGTATAAGGATTCCAGAAAGGTATTTGCCCACGCGAAAAAGCCTTTGCTGCGTAGGATTGGACAGGGAAAACATATTCAACAAAATCTTCCCAAAAAAATGAGTTCATAAGGATTTGGTCGTAAAAGAAAATAAAAGTTGTGGCAATAAAAATGAAAAACACAAGCCAAAATGGAATTGGTTTGGTTTCCTTAACTACAACAACCACCTTTTCCCTTTTCCTTGAAGTTTTTGCCATGTTTCCCATCTATTAATTTTTACATTTCTTTGCAATTACTACAATAGATAATCCAAAAGGAAATCGAAAAATGGGCAAGATATACTTCTCGAATTCAAATATCTTTCGAAACACTTTATTCAAAAAATCTGACACAGGTTCAACAGGTGGAGTATCTTCTAATTTCTTCTTCTTTCCAAATATTCTTTTTAATACAGCAGGTAAAAACAGAAAAAAATTAAAGTAGGAAATAAAAACCACCTTAAAGCCTGCAAATTCGAGCAGGTTCTTCAATTGTTTTTTCGTATACCTACGCCAATGCATATGCAAAATGTCGTGATTGCTCCAAAGCCAAGAAAAAGCAGGAACGGTCACAATCAAAAAACCACCGTCGGTCAGCAAAGCACGAAGTTTTTGAACAACTTCCTTGTCATCTTCTATATGCTCGATTACATCGAGGGCAAAGATTGCCTTTACAGGTGTTCTATTAGCAATAAAATCATCTATAGAACCAAGGAAAAGATTATTCAGCCCCCGCTTACGACAAAAATCTATTGCAATTGGCGAGGTATCGAGCCCAATAACATTGAAATGGTTGCTAATCAAATTGGCAAAACCACCTGTACCACAACCAAAATCGAGCACAATATCTTCTTTATTTATATCAGCATATTTCAATGTTAAATGAAGAACAATATTGTTGCGAGCTACAAACCACCAATATTTATCCTCTAACTCATAATTAACTTTATAAACATTTTCAAACATTATGAATAAAATTCATTTTTTAGAAAATGGAAATTAATCTTATTAATCAAATAAAACAAATAAGTGTTTTAAATGAATTTTTGGTTAAAGGAATTGGATTGAAAGTCTAAATAATTAATGAACTTTATTAATCGAATTTCCACTCTTTTTGCTTTCGCAATCTTGTTTCCAATCCTTTTTCTTTGAGGATTTTAGCAATTTCTTCTTTGGATAAACGTGGAAATATAATCTTTGATTTAGCCAAAGTATAAATCAGATAGGATAATACAGCCGAGGCATTTGAAATGTACTTTTTGTTCACTTTGTCGAAGGTATCCCCAAAATCGTGATAATGATGGTACATTGATTCATCCATCCATCCCAAAGGAGTTATAACTGGAATACCTTCGAACATAAAATACATATGGTCGCTATTTGTCCAAGGTTGACTTACGACTCCGCCTTTTAGCCAGTAGCCATCTAATTGATTGACCACAGCATTCACAATAGAGTCAAGGAAATTGAACCCCATAATGTTGAAGCCGGTCGGGTCGCCCGGCATATCGAGATTTATTGCAAGAGCGACTTCGTCTTTATGCTTTTCAACATATCTTTTCGACCCCCACAAGCCTAGTTCCTCTGCATTGAACCAAACCAACTCAATCGTATATTCATATTCTTTAAATCTGGACAAATTGCGAGCAATTTCGTACAGCACAGCAATCCCAACACCGTTATCCACAGCCCCTTGGCTTATGTCCCAAGAATCGAAATGTGCTCCAACAACAATCTTCTTTTTGGATTTTCCGGGGATTGTAAGAACAGCGTTGGCAGATTCAACCGTTGTGCAGAATGAATTGCTTTTGATTCTAACACGTGGAACTTTCCCGTCGGATAATAGCCTTTTCAACATCTGACCATCTTCGTTAGTAATGCTAAATGCTGGGATTAGATTTGGATTTCCAAGAAAATTGCCAACACCAGCCAAAACAAGACCACCGGGTTTATCGTTCATAAAGAGAATTGCTATCGCACCTTTCTGGCTTGCAATTTCAATAGCCTCATAACGAAGTAATTCCTCCCGATTCTTGGGACGTTCCTGCGAAACTAACACAATCTTGCCACTTGCATCAATATTTGCATAATCATCCAAAAACCCATAATTTGCAAACACCACCTCGCTTTCCAAAACCTGAGTCGTCGGATTAAACCCTAAACCAACACTTCTCAATTGCTTAACGAAAGGAAAAAGCAAAACAACTGAATCGTTTGAACGGAACCAACCCGGGAAAATAAACTTCTCAAGGGAAATTTGTATATTATCTTTTTCCCCTTCTTCTTGCAAAATTTTAAGAGCCTTTTCGTTTGCAACTGTTCCAGCAAGCCTTCCGCCTGCTTCGTCGCAAATCCGTCGCAAAACCTCATATCCCCGGTTCTGAAAATACGAAAACGAGATAATACTTGCATAGTCTGAATTCTGGGCAAATAAATATTTGCCAAACCAAAGAAGTATAAAAAAGAACAAAAACTTTTTCAATTAACACCCTTTGAATTCAAAAACTTTCCAAATTTTTTGTCTTTAACAACAATATGGTCCATCAGCCAGCTTCTTAAAAAATTCATTATTTGAATAGTAAGAGGTGCTTTTCCAGCTTGATAGTCGTCAAAAAACCGCTTAACTTCATCCGTAAGTTTTTCGTGTTCGTAACGATGATTTTCATACTCCTCGTAGCCATACTGCACCATCATTTCTTCTTCTGTTTTAAAATGGGTATTAACATAGGCTATAAGTTCTTTCAATACATTTCCCAGAACGTCCTTGCCTTTGCCAGCACTCATTGCGTCGCTCAGTTCATTAATGATTTGAACAAGTCGCTTATGTTGATTATCAATTTTTACGACACCTACCGAGTAGGTATCATTCCAGTCAATAAACGCCATAATAAGACCTCCTAATTAATTACTAAAAATCAAAATTACTAAAAAATTATATGCTATATTTCTTTAAGAACATATTTTTTAAAAGGAAAATAAAATTGTAAAAATTTATTGTTTATTTGTATTGAAACTAAAACATTATAATTTCGTATTTTATTTTTTCAAAAAATGAGGTTAAAATGAATGGTTCACAAATACCTTCTGCACCAGTTCCACCGGGATATTATCCCCGAAAGCGTTCCCGCTGGTGGGTTCCCCTCGTTATAATTGGTGTAATAATCTTGTTCATTTTTGTTGTTTTTTTCGCTATCTTATCCTCGATTGGTTCGATTTTCCAAAAGGAGCCTGTTGTTGTCAAGTCAAATTCTGTGCTTGTTATTAACTTGAACAACCCAGTCAATGAATATGTAGGAGAATCACTCTCCTCGGTTTTTTCGACCGATGGCAGTATATCTTTTTATGATTTGCTAAAAGGCATAGAATACGCAAGCGTTGACAAAAAAGTTCGTGGGATTTATCTCCGATGTTCTTATTCAATGCTGGGATGGGCAAAAAGAGCAGAGTTTATCGAGGATTTGGAAAAATTTAAATCCTCGGGGAAGTTTATTTATGCATTTATCGAAGTAGGGAACGAAAACGATTACTTTACTGCTCTTCCAGCCGACAAAATTTTCCTTGCACGCGAAGGTGTTATGGAAATGAATGGATTTTCGATTTCTGCTTTGTTCTTGAAAGGCTTATTCGACAAAATTGGGATTGAATATTACGTCCAACAATTCGAAGATTTCAAATCGGCTGGTGAACAGTTTAGTAGAACAAAGTTTAGCGATAGTGCTCGCCTTGCTTACCGCGAAATATTAAACCAAAGGTATAAAGTTTTTCTCTCTGCTCTCGAGAAATACAGAAACATTCCCCAAAAAGTTGCCCAAGAACTTTTGGACAAAGGAATTTATTCCCCAGACTCTTTGGTTAAATTCAAATTTGTCGACACACTTTTGAATGATAATCAGGCAAAAGAATACATTAGAAGTGTTGTACTTGGCAATAAATACAAAGGCGACACAACAAAAGACAAAGTGAACTTTATTAGCATTAAAGATTATTTAAACAGCGAAGAACTCACAGAATTTGAAAAGACCGATAAAGAAAATGCCATTGCAATAGTTTATGCTTCGGGACCAATTGTTCAAAGAACAGCGAAATCTCCAATCAATATGGATTTGGAAATTGACCCGGACAACTTTATCAAAAATCTCAAAAAAGCCCGCGAAGACAAAAAGGTTAAAGCAATTATCATTCGCATCGATAGTCCGGGTGGGTCGGTCATAGCTTCCGATGAGATTTGGGAAGAAATCCAAAGGACAAAAAAGATCAAGCCAGTCTATGCTTCGATGAGCGATGTAGCAGCTTCGGGTGGCTACTACATAGCTATGGCATGCGATACAATTATCGCTCACCCATTGACACTTACCGGCTCCATTGGGGTAATTTCAATGGTTCCAAATTTCAGCAAAATGATAAACAAAATTGGTGTTACCGTCGATACATTATCGACTAATAAATCTTCTCAAGATTTAAATTTATTTATTCCCTTCTCTCAAAAGCAAAAAGATAAACTCGAAGATTTAGCCCGCCCAATTTATTATAGATTCGTTGACAAAGTAGCAAAAAGCAGGAAAAAATCGTTCGAGGAAACACGAGCCGTTGCAAAAGGACGAGTTTGGACGGGCGAAAAAGCAAAAGAACTTGGGCTTGTGGATGCACTTGGCGGGCTGAACGACGCAATTAAACTCGTTAGCAAAAGGATTGGTGTTCCAAATCCAACAATAAAAAGATATCCTAAACCTATGGAGGACATAGAAGTATTGATGAAAATCTTTTCGAAGAAAAGAGACGAAGCAACAGCAGTCGAAGGTCTTGCTGATATTTTCAATGTTATTCAAGTATTTCCAAAGGAAATTCATTCACAAATTTTGCAGATGATAAGATTTCAAAGCATTGCCGAAAAGGAATATGTCCTTGCTTTAATGCCATATATAATTTGGATTAATTAGCATAAATAAATTTCTACTATGGTTAATGAATTTGAGCAATTAATGAATTTAGAAAGGAATTGAATATTTAAACCATAGAGCTTTGTAAATTACTATAATAATGAGCAACAACTTTTGTTATGCCCTTGCGTAGGCTGGTTTTCGGTTTCCAACCCAACGAGAGGGCTTTGGTAATATCAAGAAGCTTGCGAGGGGTTCCTTCGGGTTTTGTAGTATCCCAATAGATTTCACCAGTAAAGCCAACGATGGATTTGACCAATTCGGCAAGCTCAAAAATTGAAATGTCTTCGCCATAGCCAATATTCACGAAAGGCTCAGTTTCTTTTGCCGAAAAGTTTTCCATAAAATAAATACAAGCATCAGCAAGGTCGTCGACATACAAAAATTCACGCAATGCTTTGCCAGAGCCCCAAAGTGTAACTCTATCCTTCGTTATCCCAATTTTTGCTAATGTCTCAATCATCGAGTTTTGGGAATTAAGGTCAACCTCGTTATCAAGATTAAATCCAATTTTATGAAGCCTAAAATCTTCGCGAATTAAAGCAAAGTTTCCTTCGCTCAAAGCCTTTGCCAAAATAAATTTGCGAATCATTGCGGGAAGCACATGGGAAGTTTCAAGATTAAAATTATCGTTTTCCCCATAAAGATTTGTTGGCATTAAAGAAATGAAATTAGTTCCATACTGAAAATTATAAGCCTCACAAAGTTTAATTGCACAAATTTTTGCAATTGCATACGGCTCGTTTGTCGGCTCAAGTTTTCCCGAAAGTAGAAAATCCTCTTTCATTGGCTGGGGCGAAAACTTTGGATAGATACACGACGAACCAAGATTCAATAACTTCTTCACTCCAAACTTAAAAGAACAATCTATTGTATTCAATGCAATAGCGAGATTATCGTAGATGAACTCTGCACGATAGGTATTGTTCGCAAGAATCCCTCCAACTTTTGCAGCAGCCAAGAAAACATAATCGGGGCGTTCCTGGGCAAAAAACTTTTCGGTTTCTGCTTGCCTTCTCAAATCAAGTTCTGTTCGGGTAGGGGTTAAAATGTTCTTAAATCCTAAATCTTTCAATCGTTTTACTATTGCTGAACCAACCAAACCCCTTCCCCCAGCAACAAATATTTTGCTGTTCTTATCAAACTTCATTTTGTATCTCCGCTAATTCAGCAAACTTATGTTCTGTCCAACCCAATCCTTTTTGCCGAGCAATTCTGTAACCTTCGAGCTTGGGTTTTAAGCCAACAAGAAGCAAGTCGTAATCAATCATAATGCGAACCAAATCGGAGAAGCGAATTTGAGGTTCCCATCCAAGCAGCTTTCGGGCTTTCGAAGGGTCTGCAAGTAAATAATCAACTTCGGTTGGACGAAAATATCTTTGCTTAATCTCGATTAAAACCTGCCCAGTGGAAATCTGGTTAGCCCACCGATTGTCGAAGCTTTTAACAACACCTTTCTCCTCTAACCCCGAATCTTTCCATTCAATTTCAATGTCGCAATATTCAAATGCCTTTTCGACAAAATCCCGAACGGAATGGCTTTCGCCAGTCCCTATAACAAAATCGTCAGGATGGTCATATTGCAAAATCTTCCACATCAAGCGAACATATTCAGGAGCATATCCCCAATCTCGCTTTGCATCCAGATTCCCAAGAAAGATTTTCTTTTGTTTACCCGAAAGGATTCCAGCAATCCCGCGTGTAATTTTGCGGGTTACGAAGATTTCGCCCCTTCGCGGGCTTTCGTGATTGAACAAAATACCATTCGAAGCAAAAATCTTGTAAGCATTACGATAGTTAACCACCATCCAGTATGAATAAAGCTTGGCTATTGCATAAGGACTTTGTGGAGCAAAAGGTGAACGTTCGTTCTGCGGTGGCGGAGTAGCACCAAAAAGTTCGGATGAAGAAGCTTGGTAGAAGCGAGTTTTAATGCCACTACGGCGTATGGCTTCCAAAATCCTTGTAGTTCCCAAGCCCGTAACATTACCAGTATATTCAGGCAAATCGAAAGAAACACGAACGTGGCTTTGTGCACCAAGATGATAAATTTCATCGGGCTGAATATTATAAATTAACTCTGTCAAAATCCCAGAATCGGAAAGGTCGCCATAATGAAGTCGTAAACGAGCGTCGGGGTTTTCGGTTGGGTCTTTGTAAATATGGTCAATTCTTTGGGTGTTAAAAGTGCTTGCCCGCCGAATTATTCCGTGCACTTCGTAGCCCATTTCCAAGAGAAACTCTGAAAGATAGGAGCCATCCTGCCCAGTAATTCCCGTAATTAATGCCTTTTTCATAATTAAAATAAAATAAATTCTTTATAATTTTAAATTTTAAATTACAAAAAGTTGCAATGAAAAAAATCATTACAATTTCGCTGTTTCTGGTGTTGTTTTTTGCTAATCTTACTTCCGAGGAGCAAAATGAAATGGAAGCAGTTATCGACAGCGATATGACATTCGAAGATGCAATAAAAGGAACAAAAGCCCCAAAAGAAATTATCGACTCTTTGACACTGATTGACGTTTTCTACTACTCTTTTGATAATAAATTACACAAAGGACAATTGGTGATAAACAAAGAGCTGGCAAGCGAGGTGACGGAAATATTTGAAATGATGAGGGCAACTAAATTCCCGATTGAAAAAGTAATTCCAATATCTGCATATAACTGGTCGGATGAAGCTTCGATGGAAGCAAACAACACTTCTTCGTTCAACTATCGCACAATCGCAGGAACGAATCGCCTTTCGCTCCACGCTCGCGGCAGAGCAATCGACATTAACCCACGCTTGAACCCTGTTGTTTACGAAGATGGCAAAAACGTCCCCAAAAATGGCAAATATGACCCAAAAGAGCTTGGAACTTTCCATCCAACTCATCCTATAGTTTTAGAATTTAAAAAACTTGGATGGCGTTGGGGCGGTGATTTCAAAAGCTACAAAGATTATCATCATTTCGATAAAGAATGAAACAAAAGAAAAGCCTGACAAAAGAACAAAGAGACGCTCTAAATCTTAATTTACACATTTCACTAAATGCAAATGCTGGCTCGGGGAAGACAAGCGTCTTGGTCGAACGATATTTTAGTATTCTCGAAAAAGCCATAAGGGGCGAATTAGATGTCTCGCCCGATGAGATTGTTGCGATAACTTTTACCCGCAAAGCTTCTGCCGAAATGCTTTCAAGAATCATAAAACGCTTCAACTCGGCTTTCGAAACCACCAAACCCACTAATCTTAATCAAGAAGTAGGATTAGATTATATTGAAAAAGTTAGAACTATTCGAAATAAGCTGACGAATGCAAGAATTTCAACTATACATAGCTTTTGCCTTCAAATACTTTCAAATTATCCAATTGAAGCAGATATTCCAGTGAATTTCCGTGAAATTTCGGAATCCGAAAGACTACAACTCCTTGACGATGCGTTCAACACAACTTTGATGGAATGGCTCGATTTCCCAGAAAAAAAGACCACGCTTGGTAAAATCCTTTCGAACATATCTCTTGCAGACCTGCGAAATCTTACACAAAAAGTCATCTCAAATATTGACCTTTGGAACGATTTACAGAAACTTTACAGCAAAAGTTTTGATGACTATCTTCAAGTCCTCGCCGAATTTTTTGGCGAAACTTATCATAAATGCTTCAACCTGTTTATCCAATTCTTCGATACCTTTTTCGAAACCTACGACGGGAATGAAAAAATCCAAGAAATCACTACTCAAATCGCTATCTTCTTAAGATATTCAAAGGAAGTTCTCCAAGACAAGGTAAATTTTTCGAATGCTCTGTTTGATTTCGAAACTTGGAATAACTACCTCAACTTCGTCAATGCAATTTTGACAAAGGACAAAAAGCCACGAAAAAGATATTTCAACGAAGAAGTATACGAGGAAATAGCATCTAAATCGCGAGAATTTGCAAAGATGTTCGCCTTTTTCGATAAGATTATTAATCTAAACTCATTCAAACAAAAAGTCAAAGAGAAAAGCCCCGAATTCAACGTCGAACAACGGTATTTCGAAACTTCCAAAGCAATCTTTTCATTTATCCAAGATGTTAACAACAATTTCAGAAAGTTAAAGTATGACGAAGGATTTATCGATTTTTCGGATATGCTTATAAAAACAAATGAACTTTTCGAAAGACATAAAAATATACTTGAAGAGGTGCGAAATGGAATTAAATTTCTTCTTGTCGATGAGTTTCAAGACACCGACCAACTTCAATTCGATATTATCCGACAACTTGTTCCAAACGAAAAGAACATCGGTAAAATTCCCAACTTATTCATAGTTGGAGACGAAAAGCAAAGCATCTATTCATTTAGAAACGCCGATGTCCGAGTCTTTCAAGATGCAAAGTTTTATATTGTTGAACTTAACGATAACAACGAAGATGCTTGGAAACTTGATTTTGGGAAGCTTAAACTTACTCAAACATTCAGGCTCAAACCCGAAATCGCTGGATTCGTCGACAGGACAATTGGCAATATAATGTTACTTTCCGACGCCGAGCCATTCTCGGAATTCAACATCGATTATGAACCATTCGTAATTCCCGAAATCAAACTCCAACAATACCAAAACCCCAATGCACAGAAAGTCGCTCCAATCACTTTTCTATTCGAGAAAACAAAAGATGAATCAATACAAACCGAAAATAGCAATGCCACCGAAAACGAACAAGAAAACCAATCCAATAATGAAGAGACTCCAAAACAAAGCGATTACAACAAACTCGACCTACTCATTGCTCGACACATAAATTTTATTGTTGAAAATGATGAAGTTCAAATCTATGACAAAGATATCGAAAGCTTCCGAACAGTTAATTATTCTGATTTTGCAATTTTAAGTCGTAAAATAAAAGACTTGGCTAAAATTGCTTCGGTTTTTGCTTCACAAAATATTCCATTTATCTTCCAAGGTAGCAAAAACTTCTTTTCGGCACGCGAAATACAGGACATTATCTCATTTCTGCGATTCCTTGTAAATCCCAAAAATGATGTTGCTTTGGTTTCCATCCTTCGCTCTGTGTTTTTTGGATTTACTGACGAAGACCTTCTAAATATTTCTACATCGACTAACGAAGTTCTTCCATTCTGGATTAAGTTAACAAATTACTTTAATATTCTGAAAACCGAAGAAAACGCCATTGGAAATCCAGACTCTGAACTTTTATCAAAAATAAATTATGCAATAAATGTAATCGAGAGGCTTCGTCAATTAGTTTCAATTCTACCAATTAACGAATTAATCCACAGAATACTGGTCGAAACTGAATGGCATAAAAAATTTCGTGGCTTTAAAAATTTCGAGCAAATCCTTGCCAATGTTGATGAATTGCTCGACTACGCAAGGGAATATGTATCGCTTGGCTTTCGAACTATACTCGACTTCATTGACGATATCGATTTCATCTCGAAGTCTGGAATTTCGGACGCCGACCGTTTCGGTTTCGTTTCGAGCAATGCAGTGCGTCTTTTGACAATTCATTCCGCAAAAGGATTGGAGTTCCCAGTGGTTTATTTATACCGAATCGATTCCGAGCCACGAACAAAAGAAAACATCGACGTTTCGAGGCAAATTGGATTAATCTTTCCTATGGTTGTTTACCTTGATAACGAAGTTCACAAAGCTCCAACACTCCAAAACTTGCTTGCCTCGACACAGCTCGAAATTGAACAAGAAGCCGAAGAACTCCGCTTACTTTATGTTGCAACCACTCGTGCCAGTGATTATCTGATTATTACTGGGAGTGTCGCTTTCAACGATAAAAATGAATGCAAAACCAAATACCATTTACAAAAAATTTTGGAAGCAATAAAGCTAAAAGTTGCTAATAAAAGTAGCGAAAGAATTTCTTGCGATTTTGAAATTAAAATTCTGAAAGAAAACGATATTCTCGAAAAAGCCAAGATAAATGTTCCAATCGATTATTATATCGACTCTTTCAACCAAGAGAAAGCAAAAGTGGCAAAAGCCGAAACTGAAACTTCGGTAGGACAAAAGGAAATAATTAAGCTCATCGAAAAAATACAACCCGAAATCAGCAGAAATATTTTCTCTTCCACTAAATTCAATATTTATTCAGTTGAACCAAAGAACTATATCAAAAGCTACTTTCTCGGTATCCATAGTTCCCTTTCCGAAATAATGAAAACCTCGTTCGACGAGGAGTTCGAGACCAAAGACAATCTTATAATTAGCTCGATAATTGGAAACACTATTCACTTTTGTATGGAAAATGTGTCTTACTGGTTCAGTCAGGATAATTTTTACATAGATAAATTAATCGAAACAATAGAAAACTCGATGTTCCAGCAGGAAAGATTACTTTCGCGAGACATTCAAAACCTTATTCTCGAACAATGCTCAAACATTGTTCAAACAAAACTTTTCAAACAATACAAAGACATAATTCTACACTCACCGAAAGAATTTGAAATTTTATTGCCTCTTGGCAACGACTTTTTAACTGCAAAGATTGATTTGCTTTTCAAAAATCCATCGGGTGAATTTGAAATTTGGGATTGGAAGTCGAACAATATAAAATCGGCTACGGAAATGCCCGATTATGCAGAATACTATCGCCAACAAATGGAAACTTACGCTTTGGCTTTGTCGTATCTTTATCCTGAACAACAAACTTTCCGTGCTAAACTGCTTTTTACAAAACTTGCACGACCCGACATAAACGACAGCGATTGGACTTTCGAATTTTGTTGGAATAAAGCCGATTTGCGGGCTATCGAATCCCATCTGACCTCGTTAATAACTAAAATGAACAATTTGGAAGTTTAAGATTTGCTTTCGAGCAGTTTTCCAACATCAAGTATTTTCAAGTCGTAGCGGTGCTGGTTTATCCAATTCATCACAATTCTAATCTCGTCCATCTCTTCTTTGTTCAACTTACCATCAATATTCCAATTTTTCTCGAAAAATTTTGAAACCTTTTCAAGAAGGAACTCGAAGCTGGGGTATTCGTTCAAATATGCATCCCAAACAAGTTTGCCATTATGAATCAAAAGAACCTCTACACCGCTGTAATTACCATTTCTCGGATATATTGCAAGGAAATTTCTTTCGCTTAATTGGGCAAAATTTTCCAAGTCGTTTCCAAAAACCTTTCTAACCTCGTAAATTTGATTTTTGATTTCATTTGCTTGCTCAAAATCGAAATTATCGGCATAGGAAAACATCAAAGACTCAAGTGTTTGTATCAAACCATTGTCCACATTTGTCAAAAAATCACGAACCCCGTTTAATTCGTCGTAATACTCCTCATCCTGAAAATCTTCCAAACAAGGCGCCAAACATTTTTTTGTTTGAAAATACAAACAAGTTGTTTCGGGATGTTTTCTATCGAACTCACTTTTGCACTTTTTCAATCTGAACTTTTTGTAAATAATGTCCAAAACAAGTTCGGCAGTTTCCCGATTCTTGAACGGTCCAAAGCAAATTCCCTCGTTTGGGTTAGGTTCGTAGGTAATATTGAAAACAGGATATCGTTTTTCGTTGGAAACTTGAATAAAAGGAAAACTTCTTAACCTTTTGCTCACAACATTAAACTCTGGCTTATACAATTTAATTTGTCGACTTTCCTCAATTAACGCACGGAGCTCGGTCGAAGTTGTCTGCCATCTAATCTTTTTTGTTGCCCGCAGCAATCGAATAATTTTTCGGGAAGTTGTCGTGGTAAAATAACTTTGAATCCGCTTTTTCAAAGACTTAGCCTTGCCAATGTAAAGCACATTCTCATTGTCATCGATAAAATAATAGACTCCGGGAGAATCTGGCAACTCTTCGCTTTCAAAGTATGGCTTGCCTAGTATCTTTTGGGCAACATTGTATGAAAAATAAGGCTTATATTGAAACTGCAATAAGTCTTCGGTTTCGGTGATATTGTGTTCATTTTCGGCAATTTCGAGAAGTTCTATTAAAATTTGGGCAGTTGCCCGAGCATCACCAAAGGCTCGGTGTCGATTCTTTATTCTTATTCCGAGATATTCCGAAAGTGCCCCAACATTCTTCTTGTTTATTCCTCCAATCAATCTTCTGGCAAGGCGTAGAGTACAAAGTTTGGGGATTTCGGGAAATTCAAAGCCATTTTTCTCGAAAGACTTTTGTACAAAAGAGTAATCGAAATTGACATTGTGTGCAACAAAAACACTATCTTTTGTAAAAAATCTTTTCAATTCTGGAATAATAACACGAAAATCTGGTGCGTTGTATGTCATTTCATTTGTAATACCAGTCATTTGGGTTATAAACTTGGGAATATTTTGATGCGGATTTACAAGGGTAGATAATTCTTCTAAAATCTCACCATTTTTGACTAAAATGCAAGAAATTTCGATAACATTGTTGTATTCGGGTTTGGAACCTGTTGTTTCAACATCAACAACAACAAATTTTGTTTCCCAGATTGATTGCATCGATAAATAAAAAAACAAAATTAAGAAATATCATCTATAAATTTAGCATTAACTTACCAATAAAAGGAATGAATACAACTATTTCAAATCTCGATAATTAATAACAAAAAACAAATTAATTGAATTTTCGTTTATTAAAAATCGATAATCGAGGGAAGAGATGGACGACGGAAATCCAAGAAAACCTGTGAGACCAACTACAAATAGGGCTCGTGACATTTTCAACACATATATACGCCACGAAAGTGGCAAACAAATTCCAATTTCTTCGGCAGAGGAAACTTCCGAAAATGTTTTGGAAAATACAGCCGCAACTGAAGAGACCGGAGTTAAACCTACGGAACAGCAAGTTCAAAATGATGAACTAATTAACGAAATCGAGAAGCTCCGCGAGGAGGTTAAGCAATTGCAAAGCAGGGTGGAACAACTGGAAAAGGAAAAAGCTGAACTTTACGAACAAATTCTGCGAAAAGCAGCAGAGTTCGAAAACTTCCGCCGTCGTTCTCAAAAAGAGAAAGAAGAACTTATAAAATACGGGAACGAAAAGCTCCTTTTTGAATTTCTTTCCTTGCTCGACGACCTTAGTAATGCTGTAAATTCTGCAAAATCGAATGCCGATTTTAATGCACTCGCCTCCGGTGTCGAATTAATTTTAAACAAAGCCAAAAAACTTTTCGAGCAGGCTGGTGTTACCGAAATTGAAAGCCCAGTTGGTAAACCTTTCAACGTCGATTTCCACGAAGCACTGATGACTATGCCTTCGGAATTGCCCGAAGGATATGTGGTTCAAGAACTTCAAAAAGGCTATAAATTTTACGATAAAGTCCTACGGCACACAAAAGTTATTACCTCATCTGGTCAAACTGGTGGGGACGGTGAACAAAAATATGTTTAATTAAGGTCTAACAATATGAACAAACGAGATTACTACGAAATTTTAGGTGTTCCAAGAAATGCTTCGATTGAAGAAATTAAGTCGGCATACAGAAAGCTGGCTATGAAATATCATCCCGACAGGAACCCCGGCAACAAAGAAGCAGAAGAAAAATTCAAAGAAGCCACCGAAGCCTACGAAGTTCTTAGCGACCCTGAAAAACGCCAGCGTTATGACCAATATGGCCACGAAGGTCTCCGCAGCGGATACGATTACCATACATATACTTCAATCGACGATATTTTCTCTGCTTTCAGCGATATATTCGGTGGGTTCGGTGGAAGCATATTTGATGAATTCTTTGGAACTGGCACACGCAGTCGAAGAACTCGTCAGGTAAATATTGGAGAACGAGGCTCCGATTTAAAGATTCGACTGCTATTAACTCTCGAAGAGATTGCAACTGGAACTGAAAAAGTAATTAAGCTAAAAAAATACATTGTTTGCGATGTTTGCAATGGTAGCGGTGCAAAAGCTGGTTCGGGCTATCGAACCTGTCCAACCTGCAACGGAACTGGCGAAATTCGGCACGTTTCCCGTTCCTTTTTTGGTCAATTTATTAACATCACAAGCTGCTCAACTTGTGGTGGTAGCGGTAAAGTAGTTGCCGAAAAATGTCCCAAATGTAATGGCGAAGGGAGAACACAAGGAGAAGAAACCATTACAATAAAAATTCCTGCTGGTGTTGAAGATGGCAACTACATTCCTTTGACTGGTAAAGGCAATGCAGGGAAACGAGGCGGACCAGCGGGTGACCTAATCGTCGTTATCGAGGAAAAGAAACACGAATACTTCTACCGAAACAAAGATGATGTTTACTACGAACTACTCATCAGTTTCCCCGAGGCTGTACTTGGGACAAAAATCGAAATTCCAACACTTTACGGCAAGGAAACTATTAAAATCGAACCGGGGACACAGCCGGGTACCCGAATCAAATTATCAGGCAAAGGTATTCCCCATCTGAATCAATATGGCAAAGGCGACCAAATTGTTATCGTAAATGTATACGTTCCAACCAATCTCAACTCAAAAGAAAAGGCTTTGCTCAAAGAACTCTCTCAAAGTCCAAACATCAAGCCAAAGGATTCGGACTCAAAATCAAAAGATTTTTTCTCTAAAATAAAAGAGGTATTAAGTTAAATCATTCAGATACAAATTAAATGGGCGAACTTCAACATTCGCCCAAATGTTTTTTAACTAAATCCTAATTATAACTAAATCTCTTTCTAATACGAACTTGCAAGAGCGATGGACATAAGTTTACTACGTTCGGTGTCGGCGCGGGAGGTTAGAACTATAGGCACAAGTGCACCAAGAATAATAGCAGCAACGACACCTTTTGCAAAATATGTAAAACTCTTGTAAAGGGCATTACCTGTCTCGATTTCAGGAGCAACAAGCAGGTCGGCATCGCCAGCGACAGGGCTTTCCAGACCCTTATGTTCAGATGCTTCCCGGGAAACTGCTACATCGAAAGCAAGCGGACCATCGATGGTGCAACCCTTTATCTGCTTCCGCCTGTTCATCATTGTAATCAAAGAAGCATCAACGGTCGCTTGCATCTTCGGATTCACGCTTTCGACTGCTGCAAGCAAAGCTACCTTTGGATTTTCTATCCCAAGACGATGCAGTAAATCGATGCTATTTTGAATAATAGAAATCTTCTCTTCAAGATTGGGAGCGATATTTTGAGCCGCATCGGTCAAAGCAATGAGCTTATGATACGTTGGAATTTCGAAAAGCCCAATATGGCTGAGCAAATTCCCTGTCCTCAATCCAATCTCTTTATCAAGAATAGCACGCAAATAGTCGGCAGTGCCAACCAATCCTTTCATAATGATTTGAGCATACCCTTCGCGCACCAACCGGACAGCAATTTTCGCCGATTTCGCTGGTTCGCTCTCCTCGTGAAATTCAAAACGGGAAATATCAAATTCAATCTTTTCTGCAATAATTTTGGTTTTTTCTTTATTGCCAACAAGTATTGGTTCAACAATGCCCAATTCGTGTGCTTGTTTCAATGCAAGAAGCACTTGGTCATCTCCGGCAGCAGCAACAACTATTTTTTTCTTTGGCTTTTTTAGTGAAACCTCAATTAAATTATCCAACTTATCGAGAACCATACATCCTCCTTAATCTAATGGACCTATTGCTTTTTCTACTTCATTTAAAATTTCACAACTTTTCACAAGCTCTTTCATCTTGTTATGGTCAATAAACAAAGGTCTATCTTTATCGAGGAACTCGACATACTTGCGAATAACTTGGCGAGCCACCTCGACACCTTTGCCAACCTTGAATCCTCTTAAATCGAGCGCCTGCGCAGCCGCCATAAATTCAATTCCAAGCACACCATAGGCATTATCTAAAATTTGTTCATTCTTAATGGCTGTATTCATCCCCATCGAAACGAAATCTTCTTGGTCGGCGGCAGCAGGAATAGATTGAATTGATGCCGGAACAGACAATATCCTTTGCTCAACTATCAGCATATCTGCTGTATATTGACTTAACATCAATCCCGAATAGAAACCGGGATTTTTGGTCAAAAAAGCAGGCAAACCTTGGCTCAAAGCAGGATTCAACAATCGGTTCAATCTCCGTTCCGAAAGTACACTAACCATTGTAACACTTGCGCCTACAAAATCCATCGGCAAAGAAATTGGAGTACCTTGGAAATTTGCACCCGTAAGAGTTAGATTATCCTCGACTACAAAAATGGGATTATCGCCGACGCCATTTAGTTCAATCTCTACTTGTTGCCAAGCATATTTCACAGCATCCCGAGCAGCCCCAATAACTTGTGGAGTCGAACGCATTGAATAAGCATCCTGGACTTTCGTTTTAACTTTTCCTGTAAGCAAATCGCTACCTTCGATACACTTCATAATTGAACGAGCAGATTTGATGGCACCTTCGAAGCCGCGCAACTTATGGACACGCTCGTCGTATGGTTTCAAATTAGCTAAAAGAGCTTCCAAAGTCATAGCAGCAGCAATTTCGGCTTGCTTAATCCATCGAGCAATGTCCCATAATTGCAGAGCACTTATTGCAGTAATAAAATTGGAACCATTAATGATTGCAAGACCATCGCGAGCTTGCAGCCCCGGGATTTTTATCCCCGCCTCTTCGAAAGCTTTATGCCCAGGCAATCGCTCACCATTGTAGAAAGCTTCCCCTTCGCCCATCATCAGCAAAGCAATCTGCGACATAGGGGCTAAATCGCCACAAGCCCCAACAGACCCCTTGCGACATACAACCGGAATAACATTCTTGTTCAACATCTCAACAAGTGTCAAAGTTATTTCGGGGCGACAAGCAGAATAACCTTTTGCATGAACATTAATCCGGCTGGCAATTGCCCCTCGAACATACTCAATCGGCATCGGCTCGCCAATCCCTGCTGAATGGTTATAAACAAGATACTTCTGGAATTCTCGAACTTCCTCGTCGGACAGCACAATCTCCGAAAACTCGCCAATCCCAGTATTCGTGCCGTACATTATTTCCCGACTTGCAAGCTTCCTTTCGAGCATCTGACGACAAGCTTTAATCCTTTCGAGTGCTTCTGGGGCTAATTCGACTTTTTCCCCATAACGGGCAATTCTAACAAGTTTTTCGATTGTTAAACTTTTACCATCAAGAATTATAGCCATATTTCACCAGTAAAAAAAAGCAAAATTAAGAATTAAAAACTTGCCAATTGGTATGTATTCTTTAAACTTAATTAAATTGTTGTTTCGATTTAAACTTTTTTCGTCGAATTTGATTAATTTTACTTTTGGAAGAAAAACATTTTGATTGGTGAAAAAAGAAAAGTACATCAAAACCATTAATTTGCTATTATTCGACTCTATTTCATTTTCTGTCGCTTTTCTTTTAGCAAATCTGAGTCACAGCATTCTCTATCACTTCAGTTCCCTATCGTCCGAACATCTATACTTCCAATTTGTGTTTTTATTAGTGATTTATCTTCTAATCCTTTTTACTTTTGGATTTTATGATAAAATAAGATTTCTTCAACAAGATTTAAAGTATTTTTTTGTTGCAGGAATAATTTTTGGTATAGTTACACTCGCTTTTACCAATTATTTTGATAACTTTTCTGCAGGTTTTGTTTCAATATTAACTATTCTGTTGCTTATAATACCACCTATTTCGAGAATTTTTGCACGTAAGACATTTAAACACATCAATCTACAAGAAAAAGTATTTCTGGATATTCACGACCAGTTGAAAAATTTTATACGTGAATTTATTTTGAAGGATTCTTATTTGAATCTTCGGGAGACAGCCGACCCCGAAACAGCTGATTTGATAATTCTATCAAACACATCAAATAACATAGGAACTGTTTTGGCAAGTTATCTTAACACAAACAAAAAAATTTTCCTTTCCGACGAATACGGCGTTCTCTTTCCAATTCGGAAAAAGAATGCTAGGCAGATTCTTCAAAAGAGCCTTAGCTATGCTTCACAAAAAATGTCGAAAGTGCAATATTATTTGGCAATAAAAAGGATATTCGATTTTGGCTTCTTATTGATTTTTTCACCTTTTATTTTGTTTTTGTTTTCAATAACCGGGCTTGCTATTCTTATCTTTTCGGGAAAACCTATAATTTTTGCCAACTTTCGTATTGGTAAGGATTTCAAACCTTTTAAAATGTATAAATTCCGAACGATGAAAAACAAATCATCAAGTTTATTAACCCAGCTCTTACAAGAAAATTTTTCCATCAAATTAGAATTCCAAAAATACAATAAACTCAAAAATGACCCCAGAATAACTCCAATCGGAAAGTTCCTTAGGAAAACTTCTTTGGACGAAGTCCCTCAATTTATCAATGTCCTTATAGGAAATATGAATGTTGTTGGACCAAGACCAGTGCTCATACAATCAATCAATGAAGTGGTTAAATACAAAGACACAGTTTTTAAATTTAAACCAGGAATTACGGGGCTTTGGCAAGTTTCGGGCAGGAACCAAACCACATTTGCAAGGCGTTTGGAAATCGACGCATGGTATGTTCTAAACTGGTCAATTTTTCTTGACCTTGTAATTTGTTTCAAAACTGTTGCTAAAATTATTTCTGCAGAAGGGGCTTATTGAGTTGATAGAAAGCATTGGTACATTCTTGTACTTGCTACTTCATTAGTTCTTCATATTCCCTAACAATTGCAACAGCACTGCTGGCACCAATTCTTGCTACCCCTAGTTCGATAAACTTTTGCACTTGTTCCAATGTCTTTATCCCGCCCGAAGCCTTAATTTTGGTTGCACCGCTAATATTTTCCTTTATTATCGAAATATCTTCGAATGAAGCCCCGCGCGAAATCACTCCTGTTGAGGTTTTAACAAAGTCAACATTGTAATTGCAAAGGATTCTTGTTGCCAAAGAAATTTCTTCGGGCAAAAGCAATCCCGTTTCGATAATCACTTTTAATTTCACGTTATGGCTGTGGCAAATCTGAACAGCCATTTCAATATCTTTTTCAAACATATCGAACTTTTTCCCAATGAACAAAGGAATACTCATTACCAAATCGATTTCGTCGACGGCAGATTTTACTAACTCCTCCACTTGTTGCCATCGCGAATTCAAAAGACTTGCACCATAGGGAAAATCTGCAACAGATACAACTTTGACATTGCTCGATTTTAAAATAGAAACAACTTCTTGGACATAGTAAGGCTGAACACAAAGTCCATAAAAGCCAAACTCGATTGTTTCATCGCACAGTTTCTTTATCTCTTCGAATGTTAAATTATTCCGAAGATTAGTGTAATCAAAATACTTACCCAAATCGATTGACTTATTCATACTCATACTCCTCCCCTAAAATTGATGGCAATTCAAATTGGTGATTCTTGAAAATAGAGAAAAGTTGGTCGGATGTAATAATAATTTCAGCAAATTTTTTCTTATCGAAATTGAATGCAAAGTCTATTCGAACAATTCCAAGTTTCCCACTTGTTTTATCATTATGAATTCTTACACCAAAACCAGCAGAATTATGCCATCGTGCTTTAAAAATTTCCTGCTTTTGATTCCAGACCATTCCGCCATCGTAAAAAATCGCACCAGAAAAATAAAAAATCCAAAAACGAAAGTCAGGGAAATAGCGAAATTCTAAATTTGCAACCAATCGGTTGTCTCCATTTAATTGATTTAAAGTGTAGCCACGAAGGTAATGTTTATCGTCCAAAAGCAATTGTCTGATACCACGCCAATTCCAAACAGTCTGCTGTTTAATTTGTGAAGCAAAAAGGAAATTGTTATTAAATCGATAAAACATTAACCCCCAAAATTCCTCGTAAGTGTTGAAGCCAATTGAATGGGCAAAGGCACTTCCACCAGCAAGACGACCAAAAAGGTAAAGCTTGGAATCATCGCTTAGGTAAGACTTTTCCCCTACCCCAGCGAGATAGAATGCATCTGTTCCAGAAGAATCAATTCTAAAAGTTTTTCCCAAAATTGCACTTCCCCACCCCCCGACTGTTAAGTCCTCAGTCAAAAAAGTATTCAACCGAGAAGATTTGACAAAATTCTCGGAGATAGAAGAAAATGCCACAAACAACCTACCTGAATTATCAAACGCACGAGCGTAATCTGGACTTCCGCGAATAACTTTGCGAATGTCAAGCAAACCCGTGATAAAGAGTCTATCCCCTTTTGACCAGCTATGGGAATACCACACTTTTCCACCCTTTTCGTAAAATTCCATCTTCCTATAACCATTGCTTCCAAGAAAGAAAAGGTCATTCCCGAAATTGTTGACAATTTGCACACCATAGGAATTTTCTGAATTACGGGAAAAGAAAGGGCGGTAAAATTCAAGGTTGTGCAAAGTTCGAAAACGATTAATAAAAAAATTGTAGTTTAATGAAAAATTTGAACGGAAAAGCCTTCGCTGAAAGAGTTTTAATCGAACTTGCATTCGGGTGTCGTTCTCACTTCGATACAATATTTCAGGGGTAAGAGTTGTCGCAGTCCCTAAAAAATTTAGTTCTTCGAGCCGAAAGCCAATTCTGTACGACTCTCCACCAGTTCCAAAAAGCAAAGCAGGATTGGTTGACCATCTATCTTTGGTCAAAACATAAACATCATAGACCAGAGGTTCCAATGAATCAATCGAAATTTCCACTTTCGAAAAAAGATTCATCGAACGGAGGTTTTTCTCTGTCTCTATCAAAGCGTCGAAATCTGTCCACCCACCTTCTTCAAAGAGGAGTTCGTCCTTGATTACATACTCCCTTGTTAAAAAATGTAAAGAGTTGGCAAGTTTAGCAGCGAAAAACCAATCTCCACTGGTTGTATCGAAAACATCCAACCTGTTTATAAAAATTTTATTTACCCTAAATTCGGCGAAGGAATAGAAATGAATTAAGGTAAACAAAACAAGGAAAATACTAGAACGAACGCTCATTGAGTTTGGTCAATAGATATTCTAACAATTTTGAACCATTATTTTGCGGTAGTTCTTGTAATGTTTCGAGGGACTTTTTATTGTATTTCCGAATAATGTCCTTGATATCTTCAAAAACTTCTAATCTATCGAACATTTCTATATATTCGGGAATTAAATCCACTGGTATTGTCTCATTCGAAAATATTTTGTCAATTAGTTTGCAATCTCCATCATTTTTTGCACGCTCACGAGCAAGTATTACAATAAGAGTTTTTTTCTTCTCTATAATGTCATTACCAATTCTTTTACCCAATTTAGACTTATCGGCAGTCAAATCCAACAAATCATCTTGCAACTGGAATGCTATTCCAAGATTCAAGCCGAGTTCCTTAAGGTATTCAATGTCCCTTTCTATTGCTCCGCCGCACAAACCACCAAGAACAAGGCTCGTTTGAAGAACAGCAGCCGTTTTCTTACGAACCATCAAAAAATAATCTTCTTCGGAAACATCCTTTTTGTTGTTAAAAAGCATATCCAAAGCTTGTCCTTCGCACACTTCAATATATCCGTAGGTGAAATACTCAATCATCTTACCGAAATTTACGTAGTTTGAATAGTTCGACAAGGTTTTCAAAGCCAAACCAATCATTGCATCTCCCGAAAGGATAGCAGTTGGCAAGTCCCATTTTAGATGGATTGTGGTTTTGCCTCTGCGTAAAGGCGAATTATCCATAATATCATCGTGGACAAGAGTAAAATTGTGCAATATTTCAATGGCGAGTCCTGCGTCAATTGCTTCGTATGGGTCTCCGCCAGCTGTTTCACAAGCGAACATACACAAAAGTGGTCTAATCCTTTTACCACCATCAGAGAGAATATATTCTATTGGTGCATAGAGATTTTCGGGCTCTCTGGCTTTGACAACTTCCGTTAGTCTTTCGTTGATTAGGCTTATGTAATGTTCAAGAATAGATTCATAATCTTCCATCTTATGCCCTTATATAATACTTTCCCGGTAATTGTTTAATCAGTCCTTTAAATTCAAAATTCAAAAGACGGTACAAAAGTTCAGAGATATCCATTTCTAATTCTTCTGCAAGAACGTCTATATGCTTAGGTTCAGAAGTTATGTTGTTGTAAATCAAACTATCTACTTCGTCTTCGAAAGTATTTTCCTCCTTAGCAGCATCAAAATCCAATTTATCTTTAATAATTCCAAGTTCATACAGAACATCCTCTGCCGAAAGAGCCAGTTTTGCAATATTGTTTTTAATCATATAATTTGTTCCACGACTTTTTGGAGAATTAATATTTCCGGGAACGGCGAACACTTCTCTATTTTGGTCGAAGGCAAAGCGTGCAGTAATCATCGCTCCACCTTTTACATCACTTTCCACAACTACCGTAGCAATAGATATTCCACTGATAATCCTATTCCTTTGTGGAAAATAAGCAGGAAGTGCTCGTGTTCCAAATTTATATTCCGAAATAACTGCCCCACTGTTTTCAATTATCTTATCAATCAATTGTCTGGTTATGCTCGATGTAACACAATCAAGACCGTTTGCAAGAACTCCGTAGGTAATCCCTTTGCCTTCGATTGCCGATAGATGTGAAAAGGTATCAATACCATAAGCAAGACCACTTGTAACAATAACACCATTCTCTGCAAATGTTCGGGCAAAACTTTCAGCAGTTAATTTCCCATAAGTTGTAGATTTTCGAGTCCCAACCATAGAAATAGAAGTTCCATCGGGAACTAAATTCCCTTTGACAAATAGCACCAAAGGTGGATATTGAATTTCTTTCAGCATTCGGGGATAATCAAAGTCCCAAAATGTAATTACTCTTGCCCCAAAACTTTCGGCTTTAAACATCTGGCTTTCTGCTTCGTGCCTCGCAAAAATCAACTTTTCGTATGTTCCAACAAATTCAGGCAGATGTTGGGAACGCTCGTTTTCGACTATGAAAGCCAAGAAATGGTCAAAGTTTTGAAAATTTTCGATTATTGATTTCAACTTTGGTTGTGGAGCAATTTTGGAAATTGTCAATGCAAGTATTTCATCAGTTGACCACATTTTTAATCAATCCTTGTCTTTTTATCTCACATAGAAAGATTCCACAAGTAACAGCAACATTTAAGGAATCCACATCACGTGATATTGGAATTTGCACAACAACATCAGAAAATTTAATCAATTCATCGGAAATTCCTTTTCCTTCGTTCCCAAAGATTAAAGCAAATTTTTCAGAAAATTCAAATTTAAACAAGTCGATTGAAAAATCGGTAACCTCGCAGGCTATAATTTGGTAACCTTTGTTACGAAGATGCGTCAAGTCTTGGGTTAAATCTTCGGAATGACGAACTTTTAGGTAGAAAACATTCCCCATAGAAACTCTAACAGCCCGACGAAGATAGGGACTTGTTGAATATTTATCGACAATTACAGAATCGAACCCAAAAGCTCTGCAATTCCTCATCATCAAGCCAACGTTTTCGGAATTGTTGATTTGATTCAAAACCACAACCTTTTCCGAAAAGTCTTCCAACGAAGCATCTTCGGGCTGAAAACCAATTGCCATTATCCCCGAATGAAGATGAAAACCAACAATGGTTTCCATTAAACTTTTCGAAGCAAAAAATTGCTTATCATCAGGAACATCTTTCGCTTGAATCAATGAATAATGCTTTTCGTAAAAATCCAAAGTAGCAAACACAGAGTGAACTTTCAAAGGACTGGATAAGAGCCGAAGTACAACCTTTTCGCCTTCGGCTATAAACACACGCTATTGAATATGTAACGGTGGTGTGTATCGTAAACTCCTGTAAAACTCGACTCTCGGGTCGTTCAAATCTTTAATTTCTACCATTAATTAGGTTTTATTTTCTGACTTTTCTAATTTTCATTTCAATTTTTTCGACGGGACTGCTCACTTCGGAGCTTTTTGGTTGTTTCTCTACTTTTGTATTTTCCACTTTGTCGAGCACATCAAAACCATCGATAACTTCGCCAAAGATGGTATATTTTCCATCGAGCCAAGGAGCATCTTTAAAACAAATGAAAAATTGAGAAGTAGCACTATTTGGGTCTTGGGTCCTTGCAGCAGAAATCGTTCCCCTTTTATGTTTCAAATCGCTGAATTCCGCTGGGACTGTCTTTTGAGATGGGTCGCCATATCCCCAGGTATCTTTAGGCTTCGACTTAGAATTTGGGTCACCTCCTTGCATCATAAAACCTTTGACAACGCGATGGAAGGCTGTTCCATCGTAGAAACCTATTGAAACCAGGCTATCGAAATTTCGACAGTGCCGAGGAGCAACATCGGGAAAAAGGCGAATCTTAATATCCCCAAGTTCTTTATCGCCTTGCTTCAAAGAAATAATGTAAGTCCAATCATCCATTTGATTTTTTCCCTTGCAATTTAACAAATCTGTGTTTAATGCAAATGCAAATAAAAAAACCAAAAGCAACCAACTTTTCATAACAAACCCAAATTAATGTAAAAATACAAATTTAAAGGTTTTAGAATAAACCAAAGGGTATAATTCATAAAATTTTCTTAATTTTGCGTGCCTGCGGATGTGGCGGAATTGGCAGACGCGCTAGACTTAGGATCTAGTGGGGCAACCCGTGGGAGTTCGAGTCTCCCCATCCGCACGTTTTGTTTTTTTATTTGGAGTAAAAATCGTGGATATTACTATTAATCAGCTTGATGGTGCAACTCGTGAACTAATTATTTCTATCCCAAAAAGCGAGTTCGAAGAAAAATTGAACGAGCAATTCCTTGAAGCTCAAAAGTATATCAATTTAAAAGGCTTCCGTCCCGGTAAGGCTCCCATTAAACTTATAAAAAGTTTATATGGGAAAGAAATTGAACAAGATTTTATTGGTGATTATGCAACAGAAGTATTTCAAAAGGCTGTCGATTCAAAAGAAATTCAATTCGTTGGCAAACCAACATTAAAACAATTTCAAAAAGAAGACGAAAAAGTTACTTTCACTTTTCAATACGATATCATTCCAGACTTTACACTGAATGAATATAAAGGATTGAAAATTTATGAACCAATCCATAGAGTAAGCGATGAAGAAATTGAACATGAAATTTTACATCGCAGGTTACATTCTGCTCAAGTTCTTAAAGCCGATGAAATAGCCAATGAATTTTTCATTGTTTCGGTCGACATTTTCAAAATTGACCAAACAACAAAGGAACCTATCCCCGAGGTCCCCCCACAAACAACCACAATTCTTCTTCATTCCGAAACTGTACCGACGGATTTGCGGAATCTGTTTATTGGTCGCAAAACAGGAGACAGTTTCCTTTATAATCCTCACGAAATGGATAGTTCTGCCGAAAACGAAGAAGTTCTTATCAAAATAAAAGAAGTACATCAGCTGGTTCTGGAAGATTTCGACGACGAATTTGTAAAAAGATACACAAATGGACGACTTTCGACCACCGATGAATTTAAAGAAGAAATTGGGTATTCTCTCCAAGAAAAATGGGACCTTCGCAGCAACGACGAAATGGTTAAACAAGTAATCAAACAATTGGTTGAATCACACGAATTCGATCTCCCCACAAGTGTTGTTTACGAAACGGCAATGAAGTTAAGCGAAGATTTTATAAAGAAATATTCCGATAGATATCCAGCACTTAAAGGCAAAAAGCCCAGCGATGTTCTCGAAGATTTTGTTCCAATAGCGATTAGCCAAGTTAAATGGGCTATCATTAAAAAGAAAATTATCGAAAAAGAAAACATTCAATTGGAAGATTACGACATTGATTCTTTGGTTCAAGAATACAAAATGCAGAATCCTAATCTTCCCGAAGAAGAAATCAAATCTTACATTCTCAACAATAAACACATTACCGACACTTTGCTCGAGAAGAAGGTTTTGGACTTCCTTATTGGTTTTGCCGAAACAATTGAGATTGACTTCGATGAATACGAAAAGCTCCAAGAAGAAACAGAACAGGAAGAAGCCGAAAATGAAAGCGACATAAACGCAGAAGAAAGGCAATTGGAAAGTTCCGAGCAAACAACTTCGGAAATTGAACCTTCGCAAGAAAACGAGCAAATGACGTCGAACACCGAGCCCGAAGAAATCGAAAACGAATCTGATAAAGCAAAGGTAAGCAGCGAAGTTTCTGGACTAAACAAGGAATAAATACTTTTTCTTTAATTTTTCCGTCTTTTTCTTTTTTTAAAAAGGGAATTTAATATGTATGACCAGTTAGTCCCAATTGTTATAGAACAAACTCCACGCGGAGAGCGAGCCTACGATATTTATTCTCGCCTTCTGAAAGAAAGAATTATCTTCATCGGAACCCCAATCGACGATAATGTTGCAAGCCTTGTTATTGCCCAGATGCTGTTTCTTCAAAGCGAAGACCCAAACAAAGACATTCACCTTTATATCAACTCACCGGGTGGAAGTGTTACTGCTGGATTGGCTATATACGATACGATGCAATATGTTGCACCCGATGTTGTTACAATTTGTATGGGAATGGCAGCATCGATGGCACAAGTTCTTCTTTGTGCAGGAGCCCCCGGAAAACGCTATGCCCTGCCCCATTCCAGAATTTTAATGCACCAACCTACGGGCGGGACACAAGGTCAGACGACCGATATCGAAATTTACACCCGCGAAATGCTTCGCATCAGGGATATGCTTTACGAAATTATTGCTAAACACACAAACAAAGATATTGAAAAAATCATAAAAGACGCAGACCGCGATTACTATATGTCTGCCCAAGAGGCTTTGGATTACGGAATAATCGATAAAATTTTGACCAAAGCACCAAAACCTGCAACAAAAGAAGAAGAGAAGAAGTAATGGCATACAAAAAGTACTCTACCCAAGAAATACATTATTGTTCTTTCTGCGGTAGAAGTCAATTCGAAGTCGAAGGCTTTGTCGAAGGACAAAACAAAGTCCTAATCTGTAATTTTTGTATCGAAAGCACATACGAAATTATAAAAAACAAGCGATTCGAAAGATTTCTGAAAGAAAATCAACTGGAAAAAATTCCAACACCGAGCCAAATCAAGCAAAAGCTCGACGAGTATGTCATTGGTCAAGATTACGCCAAGCAAGTCCTTTCTGTTGCTGTTTACAACCATTACAAAAGAATTCTGTTGAATTTTACAAACGATACTGACGTTGATGTAGACAAAAGCAACATACTGCTAATTGGTCCAACGGGAACAGGGAAAACGCTTTTGGCACAAACATTGGCAAAAATCCTGCGAGTCCCCTTTGCTATTGCCGACGCTACCACAATAACCGAAGCTGGATACGTAGGCGACGACGTTGAAACAGTAATTGTCCGACTACTTCAAAGTGCCAATTATAACATTGGGCTTGCTGAAATCGGGATTGTATACATCGACGAAATAGATAAAATTTCGAGGAAAAGCGATTCGCCTTCGATTACTCGGGATGTTTCTGGCGAAGGTGTTCAACAAGCTCTCTTAAAGATTCTCGAAGGAACCATTGCTGGTGTTCCACCACAAGGTGGTCGCAAACACCCCGAACAAAAGCTACTTTATGTTAACACAAAGAATATTTTGTTCATTTGTGGAGGTGCCTTTGTTGGACTCGAACAAATCGTTGCCAAGCGTCTCCGAAAAACAACTATTGGCTTTACAGCCGAGGTCCATCCTTCAGTTGAGGAAACTTCTGCACTTCTGCGAAAAGTTGAACCCAACGATTTAATAAAATATGGATTTATTCCAGAGCTTGTTGGGCGTCTCCCTGTGATTGCTCCATTGGAAGATTTAACCGACGAAGCTTTGAAACGGATTCTGATTGAACCGAAGAACGCAATCATCAAGCAATTCAAGAAACTTTTCCAAATGGATGGCATCGAGCTCGAATTCACCGAAGACGCGCTCGATGCTATCGTAGCAAAAGCAAAAGAACTCAAAACTGGCGCCCGAAGCCTTCGCGCAATTGTCGAAGAAATTATGCTACCAATTCAATTCCAAGTTCCCGACTTACAGAACTTGCGAAAATGTATCATCACCCAAGATGTTATCGAGAATGGCGCACCACCAATTTATGAATACAAGAAGGGAGCCGCCTAAGTTATCTATTTGAATTCCTTGAGAATGTCTTTAACAGCGTCTTTGTGAATAGTGAAACTTAGCATTTTTAGCTTGACAAAGTCTTCGTGATAGAAATAATATCCCTTGTTTTTACCATTAAAAGAGCCACTCCCAGAATCTTTAATCAAGAACCACATTTTCCCCGATGGGTCGACTTTGTAACCAACTAAATGTATTCCGTGGTCATCGCCAGTTGTGTAGTTCGAAAATCTCATCTGACGAGCATTTTCATCAATATAATCCGAAGGTATGTCGAATGTAGGCACAATAGCAACTTCATAATGAGATTCAATCCCGGGCTCCGAAACATCCCCTCCAATAATCATCGTATAGCCTTTTTGAATTGAATTTTTAATTATACTCATAAAAACATCCAAAGGAACATTATAATAAGTTGAGTCGTGCCACCAATTATCCTGAACTTCCAGTTTCGCTTTCGTATAATATGGCTTTTCCATAAGGGACATAAAATCTATATAATCGTTCAAATTCAACTTCAAATATTCAGAAAGAAAACTTTTTGGTGTAAAATTTTTATTTTCGTAGACAAAGCTCTGCGGAGGCTCGCCCATATATTTATTCAAAATGCTTTTTATTGTGCTGACCACAAATTCCTCGTTCCAATAGTTATTTTTCTTAACGCTTTTCAAAAATTCATCCATTTCATAAAACATTTTGGTGTGGTCGTAAAATTTCTGGTCGGGCAATTTCCCTTGGTAAACATCCAAAGGCACTATTCCATACTTATTCCAAATTCTTCGAACTGCATTCGACTCACTTCCTTCGCCAAAGAACGACTCACCACGAGTTTCCACAAAATACCTTGCTTTTTCGACATATTCCCAATACACGGTGTACATTTCTGAAAGCTTCACTTTCTTCCCCGTAAGTCTGTAAATTTCCGATTCATAAAACGATGTTGTCGAAAAGCTCCAGCAAGTACCCGTTGCCCCTTGCGACCGTGGTTCGTTATGCCAGAAATACTTAAATTCATCCTTTGATTTCGGCAAGGTAGTAGTATCGAAATCGACTATAAAACGGGGTTTCTTTTTCTCGGGCTTTTTCCAGTATTGTTCTGTTGCCTTGTGGATTTCATCCCAGAACTCGTTTTTGTATTCAACGAACTTACCTTTGTTTTTTGGTTGCTCGCTGAAAGTGTTGTTGGAAGAAATGATAAAAATTGCAATTAAAATTACCCAAATATTCCTAACCATTTTACCTCCAAATAAAAAAGGCAAAATTAAAAAAACAAATCAAGTCTTGTTGCCAAACAATTACTTATTTTTGTAATTTATTGAATCACTTTTATGGGCGAGAATACCAAAAATCTTCCATTGTGTGTCGATTTAGATTATACACTGATTTCGTCTGACATCATAATCGAGCAAATCGTAACTTTAATTAAACAAAGTCCTATCTACATTTTTCAAATTTTACTTTGGTACCTATTTGGCAAAACGCATCTCAAAAAGAAATTAAGCGAAAAGGTAAATCTCGATGTCAAACTTCTGCCTTATCGTAATGAGGTCATCAGGTTTCTAAAAACTGAAAAAGAAAAGGGAAGACCACTTATCCTTGTTACTGCAACATTGCAAGATGTCGCCGAAAAAATCAACCATCATCTGAATCTTTTCGATGACGTTTATGGTTCTAACCAAAAATTCAATCTAAAGGGCAAGAACAAGGCAAAATTTCTTGCCGAAAAATTTGGAGTTAAAAACTTTGATTATATTGGGGACTCCTTCGCTGATGTATCTATTTGGAAAATTGCAAACAAAGCCTATGCAATTACTAACTCCAGAACAGTACTTTTCAGGCTTAAACATTTATCCTCCTTTGTTACGAATTTTGCCGAAAGAGCTACATCTTTCTCCGATTTTTTGAAATTAATTCGTGTTCACCAATGGCTGAAAAACTTACTTGTTTTCATTCCACTTCTACTTGCACATAAATTCGACCATACGGCTATTTGGATTTCTGCAACCGTTGCTTTCCTTTCCTTTTCCTTTGGAGCCTCATCGCTATACATCGTTAACGATATTTTAGACATTAAAAGCGACCGTAACCACCCCGAAAAGTCCAAACGACCAATAACAAACGGGATGATTTCCGCATACACTGGCTTATTTATTTCCACTTTACTCTTTCTTTTAAGTTTTATAATTGGTTTAAATTTAGGCTTAATCTTTGTTGCAGTATTGCTTGTCTATATTTTCGCTAATCTTTTGTATAGCCTCTATCTTAAGCAAGTTCCCATTTGGGATATTTTTATTTTGTCGACTTTATATGTGATTCGACTTTATGCAGGAAGCGTTTCGACTGGAATTACAATTTCGAATTGGCTTTTGGCATTCTCTTTGTTCTTTTTCCTGTCGTTGGCGGGCTTGAAAAGATTTACAGAACTCTCGCTAATCTCCGATAAAGATATAGAAACTCTTGGCAGACCCTACAAATCCGATTCTATTTCCATCATTCAAAACATTGGACTAAATAGCAGTTTTGCCTCGATTATCATCTCTATTCTTTACATTAATAGCGAAAAAGTTTTACAATTATACAAATCACCAGAACTACTTTGGTTCGATGCTTTTTTGCTGTTGCTTTGGAATATTAATCTCTGGTTCTTAGCAAGCAAAGGCAAAGCCGAGTTCGACCCAATTTTAACATCCGTTAAAAATCCTTTTTCTTTGTTCCTAATCCTGTTGATTATTGCAATATGGTTAATGGCAACACTTTTATGAAACAATATACTTCATGGGGACTTTACCCAAAATCGAAACCAAAATGTGTCCAAAAAATTTATTGGGCTGATGACATTGATTTCAGCAAGTTACCCTTTTCCGTGCTTCCTTATGGAAAGGGAAGAAGCTATGGCGACGTTTGCTTAAACAACGAAGGTTGTCTTCTGGATACAACTGCACTTAATCATTTCCTTAATTTCGATAGGGAAAATGGAATACTCGTATGCGAAAGCGGTGTAACTCTTGAACAAATTCTTCGTCTAATTGTTCCACAGGGCTTTTTCCTTCCAGTCACGCCCGGAACTAAACATATCACAATTGGCGGAGCAATTGCAAACGATGTTCATGGGAAAAATCACCACAAAAGCGGTAGTTTCGGAAAATTCGTTTCTAAACTTGCTCTGCTAAGGTCAGACGGAAAAATCTATATCTGCTCCGACAAAGAAAATCCTGAGCTTTTTCGGGCAACAATTGGTGGATTAGGATTAACTGGATTAATCCTTTGGGCAGAAATAAAACTCAAAAGAATTCCAAGCGAATATCTACATCTCGAACTCATCAAATTCAACTCGCTTGAAGAATTTTTTGAAATAAACACAATTTCCGAAAAAAAATTTGAATATACTGTTGCGTGGGTCGATTTGACAAACGGTGGCTTAAACAATGTTTGCGGAATTTTTCAAAGAGCAAATCACATTGCTATTGATTCCAAGCCTCTACAACCCAAAAAGCCACTTTCTATTCCTTTCACCCCACCTTTTTCTTTTATCAATGATACAACAATTTTCTTTTTTAATGCTCTTTACTATTCAAAGCAATTTGAGAAGAGAAAAGAACAAATCACACATTATGAACCATTTTTCTACCCTCTCGACTTCGTAAGCAATTGGAATTTGCTTTACGGCAAAAAGGGTTTTGTTCAGTATCAATTTGTAATTCCTTTTGAAGAATCGCTACAAAATTTGAAGCTCATCACGAACACAATAAAAAGATTGGGCTTGAGTTCATTTCTGACCGTGCTTAAAAGTTTTGGCGATTTCCCAAGTCCCGGTTTACTTTCCTTTACACAGTCCGGATTTACTCTTGCCATAGACTTTGCTTTCGACCGAGACTTATTGAAAAAATTAGATTATTTAGATGAAATCGTAATAGGAGCGGGGGGAAGAATATACCCTGCAAAGGATTCAAGAATGAAGCCCGAAACTTTTAGGGCTTCATTCCCAATGATAAACGATTTCCTAAGATTCAAAGACAATAAATTCAATTCAAGCTTTTGGAAAAGGGTTATGAACTGCTAATTATTTACTTTTCAAAATACAAATCTAATTCCAAAGTGAAATTGTCGTAGATGACATTGTCGCCGAGATTGTCGAAAAAGCTCCCAGAGCCGTAGCGAACATCGAATTTAGTTCGGTCTATTTCTAATGTAGCTTTACCCTGAATCTTGTTTCCTTGAACATTGATTGTTGCAGGGAAGGAGATAGTTTGAGTTATTCCCTTTATAGTCATCTTTCCAGTTATTGCGTAATTTGGCTCACCTGTTTTTGCATTCTTGATTGGTGTAGAGTGGGTAATAACAAATTTTGCTGTCGGGAATTTAGCCACAGAGAAGAAATCGTCGCTTTTCAAATGTCTAATTAATTTATCTCTATATTCCTTTTCCTTCAAATCCTCATTTTCAATTGTGTTCATATCTACTTCGAAATTACCCGAGATAATTTTATTCCCATCGAATTCAATAGAACCGGAACGGAATTTAACCCAACCCCAATGAGCCCCAAGAAACTTCTTGCCTATCCACTTAATCTTACTTTGCTCGGTTAACAAACGATAATTGTTCTGGGCAAAAAGGTATCCAAAACCATTCACAAAGAGAAACCCAATCAATGCGAAAATGCTAATTCTAAAAATTTTTATGTTTGCCATATTTTCAACCTTGTTAAAAATATATTTAACGAAATCTAAAATGTTTTGTTTTAAAACAAATTTGATACAAATTTTCGATTTTCCTTGATTATTTAAAATTTCTAAACTAAAAGCAATCCACAAAAAGGACAAAATTTATAAATTGCTATTTGCTCTTTGCGCAAAAGAGCAATAAAAAAGAAAAATTATTAACAACAAATTGAGGTGTGTTATGTCTCTACTTAAAGAAAAGTTAGCAACAATTTTCCCACCATTGCGCCAAGAAATTCAAGCCTTTGTGAAGCAATATGGCGACAAAGTTGTCTCACAAGTTACCCTTGCTCAAGCATACGGTGGAATGCGAGGCGTTAAATGTTTGGTTTGCGACACAAGCGAAGTTCCCCCCGACAAAGGTTTGATTATTCGCGGCATTGAGCTAAAATATTTGGTCGATAAGCTACCTGAAGAAATCCTATGGCTACTTCTGACAGGTGAGCTTCCAACGGCTGATGAATTGAAAGATTTACAAGCCGAACTAAAAGCCCACGAAGAAGTTCCTCAATATGTTTGGGATGTTTTGAACGCAATGCCCGCCGACTCCCACCCAATGGCAATGTTCAATACCGCAATCCTTGTAATGCAAAGAGAATCGATTTTCGCCAAACGTTATGCCGAAGGTATGAAAAAGGACGAATATTGGGAAGCCACCTACGACGACCTTATCAACATAATTGCTAAACTCCCGGCTATTGGCGCCTATGTGTATAGGAAACGTTTCAACAAAGGTCCACGGATTGAAAGCGACAAAAATGCCGACTGGGCGAAAAACTTTGTTCATATGATTGGCTTGCCCGACCCAAATGAAGAGCTTTCGAAATTGATGCGTTTGTACTTTACCCTCCACTGCGACCACGAAGGTGGTAACGTTAGTGCCTTCTCGGCAGCAACTATCAACTCTGCTCTTTCGGACTTATATTATGCTCTTTCTGGTGGATTAAACGGATTGGCTGGTCCTCTCCACGGGCTTGCAAACCAAGAGTGCCTTGCCTGGATTCTTGGTGTTCTTGAAAAATTCGGTGGTGTTCCTTCCCACGAACAACTCGAAAAATATGCATGGGATACGTTAAACGCTGGTCGTGTTATTCCGGGCTATGGACACGCTGTTTTGCGTATAACTGACCCACGCTTTGATGCATTCTTAGCATTTGGCAAGCAATACTTCCCCGAAGACCCAGTGTTCAAGACAGTTGCTCTTGTTTACGAAGTTGTGCCTAATGTCTTGAAACAAATTCAAAAGATTAAAGACCCATGGCCCAATGTCGATGCTGCTTCTGGCGCATTACTATATCACTATGGACTTACTGAATTTAGTTACTACACTGTGCTATTTAGCATTTCCCGTGCATTAGGTATTTGCTCACAAGCCGTTGTCGCTCGGGCTATGGGCTATCCAATCACCCGACCGAAATCGCTTACAACTGCAAGTTATCGCAAGATTGTTGAAGCTGCTCAATAATTTCCCGCCCACGAGCCAAACTCGTGGGCTTTTTGTTTATTTTGTTAAACTTTTGAAAGGATGATGTTATGAAAATCACAGTAATTGGTGCTGGAAATGTTGGGGCAACTACTGCCCAGCTCCTTGCAAATGCAGAGTTAGCCAACGAAATTTACCTCGTCGACATTCTCGAAGGCATCCCGCAAGGCAAGGCTCTCGATATGTATGAGTCGATGCCTATTTTTGGCTCAGATACTAAAATCTATGGCGTAAATTCTTATGAACAAACAAAAGATTCTGATATTGTTATTCAGACAGCTGGAATGGCTCGTAAACCCGGAATGTCTCGCGACGACCTATTAGTTGCAAATGCCGAAATTGTTTCATCTTGTATCAAACAAGCCTTCCAATATTCTCCAAATGCTTATTACATAATCGTTTCGAATCCGCTTGATGTTATGACTTATATGTCGATGAAGATTACAGGTTTGCCGCGTAGCCGTATGTTTGGAATGGCAGGGATTTTGGATACTGCTCGTTATCGTGCTTTCATCTCGATGGAACTTGGCGTTTCGATGCAAGACATTCAAGGGCTTATACTCGGTGGGCACGGCGATACGATGGTTCCATTGCCAAGATTTACGACGGTTGCAGGAATTCCAGTTACCGACCTTATTCCACCCGACAGGTTGGAGGCAATTGTTAAAAGAACTGCTGGCGGTGGTGGCGAAATTGTTTCCTACTTGAAGACGGGAAGTGCCTATTACGCTCCTGCAGCAGCAGTTGTCCAAATGGTGGAATCAATTGTTAAAGACCAGAAGAGAATTTTGCCCTGCTCGGTTATGCTCGAAGGAGAATATGGCTATTCCGATGTTGTCGTTGGCGTTCCTGTTGTTCTTGGCAAAAACGGCTGCGAAAAAGTTATTGAACTGAAACTAAGCCAAGAAGAAAAAGAATTACTCCATAAATCCGTTGAACACGTTCGAAAGGTTATCCAAGAAGGAATGCAATTAATCAAAATGTAAGATTTTTACTCGAACCGTTTGGAATAAAATAAACGAAAATTTGGGCTATCCCAAAAGTGAAGAACTATTTCAATCCGCTGGAGCCCAACGCAATGTTGGGTTCCTTTTTTTAATACACATTTTAAATCGGTTTCCTGAAAGATTTCCAGACATCGGATGTTTGCGAAACATCCGATGTCTTTTGTTCAGAGGTTAAACAGCTCCTTGTTCACCCTTTTCTGCTTCTGCAATCCACTGCTGAATAAAGGATTGATTGTAAAACTTTGTTGATTTTCCCAGACATTGGATGTTTGCGAAACATCCGATGTCTTTTGTGCAAGGGGAAACAGCCCCTTGTTCACCCTTTTCTGCTTCTGCAATCCACTGCTGAACAAAGGATTGATTGTAAAACTTTGTTGATTTTCCCAGACATCGGATGTTTACGAAACATCCGATGTCTTTTGTGCAGGGAGAAAACAACATCTCTTGCAGTTTAAAATAACATCTTTTCTAAATTTAACTTTAACAAAATTTGTTTGAAATTTTTTACTATATTTGAAACATAACAAAAAGGCATTTTATGGAAAAGGATGAAAATTTTGGGGAACTGCTTGAAAAAGCCAAAATCTTGGATTTCGTGGATGACCTTTTTGGTATTTCCGACCCAAGCGGTAAGGTAATTTTTCTTAATGAAAAAGCACGGAATGAATTTTCAGTTAACGAACTTAGCGAAGGGGAGCATTTCTGTTATAATTATTTCAATTGCACACATCTGGAAAGTATTCCTAAATTTTGTCCTGCTAATCAAATCCTAAAAGAACCAAACCCCCATTCGAATTTTTACCAGATGAACACAAAAATTGGCGAAAAGTATTTCATTTTGAATTGTACTCCAATATACAATGGTTCAAACAAACTTAAATACATACTTCACTTTGCCAAAGATGTTACAGAAAATGTTTTGAAAGAAAAAAAACTTATTCATTTTAATCAAATACTGAAATCAATTAGGAACCTAAATCAATTCTTATATCTTGAGCGAGACGCCGAAAAGATACTCGACCAATCTTGCAAAATACTAACCGAAACGATGGATTACCTTTTCGCTGCTATCCTTATTACTTCGCCCGAAATAACTTCTAAGAAAATCTTCTACGCCTCGCAAGATAAGGTTAATTTAGAGTTTGAGCCAAATGAGGATTCTTTAAGAATTTTTTTGGAACAAGAAGGGAAAAAACGCCTCGTTCGTTTTCAAGAGTTACCCAAAATAAAACAAAAATTCTCTCAGTTTTTCGAAGTATTCGATGGCGTGAAATATTTTGGAATAATATTACCAATCGCCCATCGTAAAGAAAATTTTGGCTATCTTCTTATATTTTCTAAGTGGTCTGAACAATTTTCTACCGAAGAGATTAATCTGCTCCGTGAATTAGCCGACGATATTTTGCTTTCGCTTTACACAATCAAAACTGAACGCGAGAAAGAACAAATCGAGAAAGAAATTCGCGAAAAGGAACGATTCTACTTTACCCTTTTGAGCAACCTCCCCGGCTTTGTCTATCGTTGCAAGAAGGACCGCTATTGGACTATGGAATATCTAAGCGACAATTTCTACAAAATCACAGGATACAAACCCGAAGAAGTAATTGGGAACAAGGTCCTTTCGTTCAATGACTTAATTCATAGAGACCATCAAGAACGCCTGTGGGTTAAATGGCAAATTATTTTAAGTAAACACGAAGTTTTCCAAGATGAATACCCAATTATAACCAAAAGTGGGGAGATTCGTTGGGTTTTCGAACAGGGTTGTGGCATTTACGATGAAAAAGGAAAAGTAATTGCCTTGGAAGGATACATCGTCGACATTACGGACAGGAAAAAAATTGAAGAGCAACTTAAAGAGAGCGAAAGAAAATACAGAACACTATTCGAAGCATCTTCGGATGCAATTTTCCTTATGGCTGCCGACTCTTTTATTGATTGCAACTTCGCTACATTGAAGATGTTCGAATGCGAAAGGAAAGATATTATCGGCAGAGCACCTTATGAATTTTCTCCACAATATCAACCTGATGGGCAACTTTCCCGTAAAAAAGCAATCAATTACATTGAACGTGCATATCGCGGGGAAGAACTACGCTTTGAATGGGTACACAAAACTCTGAACGGCAGAGAATTTGAATGTGAAGTTACTTTAAACAAGATTCAAATTGGAAAGAAAGTCAATCTTTTGGCTATTGTCAGGGATATTAGCGAACGCAAACCACAATATAATGAAATTCTGAAGCTTGCACAGGCGCTTAACTCAATTGGCGAAGCAGTTATAATTACTGATTTGAACAACAATATAATCTATGTCAATAAAGCTTTCGAAAATCTTTATGGTTATGCACTCGAAGAGGTTCAAGGCAAACATATTTCAATCATTAGAACAAAGGATTATTTAAACAACAAAATTGACGAGGAGATTCTTTCAAATATCGCTAACAAAACAACATGGCGCGGTGAACTCCAAAACCGTAGCAAAGACGGAAGGAACTTCTGGGTTAGCGTAACTGCCAGCCCGATTTTAGGACCCGACGGGAATGTCGTCGCAGCTGTTGGCGTTGCCGTAGACCTTACTGAACGACACAATTGGGAAAAATCCCTAAAAGAAAGCGAAGAGCAATTTAGAACATTAGTAAACTCGATGGACGATATTGTTTACACTCTCGACACAAGTCATCGGCAAATTGGACTTTACGGCAGATGGGTTCAAAATTGGGGCTTAAAAGTGGAAGACTTCTTGGGTAAAACAGCTTTGGAAATATTTGGCGCCGAAGAAGGCAAAATCCACATCGAGATGCAGGAAAAATGCCTTAAAGGCGAAAGCCTGCTCTACGAATGGTCAAAAACTTTGGGCGGCGAAACATATTATTTCCAAACCCGTATCTCACCATTAAGGGATGAGAGTGGGAATATTGTTGGTATTGTCGGGATAGGACGCGATATTACAAGTTTGAAGAAACTTGAACTCCATTTGAAAAAATTATTGATGGCAATTGAACAAGTGCCCGTCGGCGTTTTTGTTGCCGATTTAAATGGAAAAATAATGTTTTTTAACCCTGCAATGGAAATATTCCTTAACTGCAATAAATCAGATTGTTTAGGAAAGCATATTGTTGATATTCATAAAAAACTGCTTGGTGAAAAGTATTTTGAAAATTACGATGCTATATGGGACAAACTAAAAGCTGGAGAACGTTGGACCAACGAAATCAATTTCAAAACCAAAGATGGCTTGGAAAAATGGTTCAGAGTAATAGTCTATCCACTTATTGAAAATGAAAAAATATTTAGCTTTATTGGTCTCAAAGACGATATTACCGAGGAAAAAATATATATACAACAATTAAAAGAAGCAAAAGAAAAATCGGAAGAGTTAAACGCTTTTAAAAATTACTTGCTGATGAACTTTAGCCACGAATTCCGAACACTATTGAATGGTATTTTAGGTTGGTCATACGTTCTTATGGATGAAGAATATGACCCCGAAATTCGTGAAATAGGCGGAATTATTTATCAAAGTGGCTCACGCTTGCTTTATACTGTTAGTTCAATTATCGATTATTCCAAGATAGAGACGGGCTTTTTGAAACCCCTACCAAGAGAATTCGACATTGTCGATACAGTTCGCGAATTTGTGGAACTACACAAAAAATTTAACCCAGATAAACCAGTCGAAGTTAGTTTCAATAGTGATTTCGAAACATACATTGTTTACCTTGATGAATATATGGTTCGTTCGATTGTTTCCAGTCTTATTAGCAATGCATTTAAGTTTACAAGAGAAGGGAAAATTGACGTTAAAGTAAAAATTGAACAAAAGGAGAAAGAAGAATATGCAAAAATTATTGTTTCTGACACAGGAATAGGAATACCATCAGATAAAATAGATTTAATTTGGAAAGAATTTTACCAAGTTAGCCAAGGAGTGTCCCGAGAATTCGAGGGCCAAGGGGGCTTGGATTAACCATAGCAAAAAAGTTTACCGAAATTCTTGGTGGGAACATCTCCGTCGCAAGCGAACTAAATCGGGGAAGCACTTTTGTGGTGGAATTGCCAGTTAGATTTAATTCAAATAAATAAAAGGAGGCGGTATGCCAAAAAATGTACTCGTAATCGAAGACGACCTTGCCAACATTCTTCTTATGCGAAAAATACTTATGGATGAGGATATCAACGTCGACGTTGTAAGTGATGCAATTTCGGCTTGGGAAAAACTAAAAACAAACCGCTACGACCTGTTCGTTGTCGATTTAAATTTGCCATTTGGGAAAAATGGTTTCGAATTTCTTTCGCGACTGCGTTCACTCGATGAATACAAAAGTGTTCCTGTAATTGCTATTACAGCATACATTGGGATATTTACCCGAGAAGATTGCCTTGCAAAAGGTTTCGATTACTACTTCTCCAAGCCATTCGATATTGAAAGCTTTGTAAAAACAGTCAAGAAATTTTTGAACAAAAAATAATTTTTCTTTTCATCACCCTTCCAAAGTATGTAGGGCGAATCTGCCCTACGACAATTACATTTCAATCTGAAGATTCATTGCAAAAAGCAAGAAATAACTTTTTGGGGACAGCATCTTGAGAAAAATATATAATGAATTGCAAGACATCGGATGTTTGTAAAACATCGGATGTTTTCTGTGCAGTGGTTAAACAACTCCTTGTTCGCCCTTTTCTGTTTCTGCTTGCCACTCCTGAACAAGGGATTGATTGTAGACCTTCGTTGATTTTATCAGACATCGGATGTTTGCGAAACATCCGATGTCTTTAGCACAAAAGTGAAAAAAACTCTTTGTTCATCAATAAATGCTTTTGCTTGAATTCCTTGAACAAAGGGCTGTAACTTTCGTTGATTTTCCCAGACATCGGATGTTTACGAAACATCCGATGTCTTCACCAAGTAGCAACAGTTTCTCGTTCCTCTAAAGTAGCAAAGTCTTTTGCTTTTTTCGCTCTAAATCACATATCTTTGTATGGGTTAGGACCGAGCTTTTCGATAGTTTCAGCAAATTGATTAAAGATTTCGGGGATACGCTCGAATTCATCGATTGAAAGTGTATGGAACTCTACTCTTTCTGGTTCGAGCACTAATTGTTTCAATTTTTCCTGAACATTTTCCATTCGCTTATTTGCAAGCTCGCTACCACGAATGAAATGGCATTGATAATCTTCACCATATTTACAGCCTATTAAAATTATCCCATCGTATCCCATCGATAAAGCATCGGCAATCCAAATAATATTTACTGAACCAAGACAACGAACAGGGATGATTCTAATGTATGGTGAATACTGTATCTTTTTCCTTGCAACCACATCGAGAGAAGGATATGCGTCGTTTTCGCAAAGGAAAGCAAGAATACGGGGTTTTTCTTCTTCGCTCTCGGGAATTTCCAGGGACTTAATCATCGAAGAAATTATTTGCGGTGAATAATTCTTGAAACTTATGATTCTCTCGGGACAGGCGCCCATACAAATTCCACACCTACGGCATCGGTTGGGATTTGGCTTGGGAGTTCCCTTATCGTCTTCGTCCAAAGTTCCAAAAGGACATTCCTCTGTACAGCGCTTGCATTGCGTACATCTTTGCAAGAAGAAATCGGGATACGAAGTATCGCCGCTTCGGGGATGGACAGCCCTGCCCAATTTAACGTTTTCGATAACCTGAATTGCCTTCAATGCTGCGCCATAAGAATCGTTCTTGCAACTTACACCATCCATTGGTGCCCGAACTGTTCCAGCAGCGTATATTCCAGTTCTTCGCGTTTCGTATGGGAAGCAGATGTAATGTGAATCGGGAAAGCCATATTTGAGCGTGGGTAAGTCGGTCCCTTGCCTGTATGTCAAGTTCAGTATTTTGGCTCCAACTTCTGCCCCAGCAGCAACTTTCTTCCCATCGGCTGTTGTAGCGGCTTGCTCCGCCAAATCCTCAACATTTACAAATGTCGAGGGAACCATACCTGTGGCAAGCACAACCAAATCTGCTTGAATTTTGATTTTCGGAGCAAGCAAAGTATTTTCAATTTCTAAATCAATTTTGCCATTTCCATTGCCCGAAAGATTGGTTATCTCTCCTTTCGTCAAAAATATGTTATCCTCGCTCTGAACTCGCTTGTAGAAAATTTCATAATTGCCAGGAGTTCGTATATCTTTGTAAATTATGTAGATTTTTGCATTTGGATACAATTCACGAACATAAAGTGCCTGCTTCAACGAAGCTGAACAGCAATACGATGAGCAGTAGGGCAAGTGGTCCTTATCCCTTGAACCTGCACATTGCACAAATACGATACTTTGTATAGGTTTTCCGTTGAATTTTTCTGCAACTTTGTTGTCTCGAACAAGTTCTTCGAATTCAATATTTGTCAAAACATTGGAGAACTTCCCATAACCAAGATGGGAAAGTTTTGTTGCGTCATAGGGCTTCCAACCGGTAGCTTGAATAATTGCACCGACTTGGAATTGTATCAAATTGCCATTAACCGAAGCATCAACATCGAACATTCCGGGTTGACCCGAAATCTTCTGAATCACACAATTTTTTAAAACTTGGATATTCGGATGAGTTTCGACTTTAGAAATTGTCTCATCTATTGTATTGGGCTCTAATAGCAAATATGGATATTTTTGAGGTGCAATCTTATGAAGTTTTTTGTAAAATCCGCCCAATTCACTTTCTTTTTCCACAAGGATGACTTTATATCCTGAATTTGCACAGGCAAGAGCAGATGTCAAGCCAGTAATTCCGCCGCCAACAACAAGAATGGTGGAATTTATATCCAACACAAGCGGCTCAGGATATTGCGAATTCAACGCCTTCAAAATTCCCATCTTGACATAATCCAGAGCAAGTTCTTGGGTATTCTCATCCATAGGTTTATGGGTCCAAGCAACTTGCTCACGCAAATTTACTCTTTCGACAACAACTTTCCCAAAATTGAATAAATCGCTTAAAAAACGAGGAGAACAAGCAGCAATGACCACGCGGTCCAAATCCTTCTCTTTGATTTCGTTCTTGATTTGCTCAACAAATTTTTCGTTACATACCCAATTGTTAATCTTGCAAACAGCGGGGTTAAACTCTTTTTCAACATCAGCAACAATCTTTTCGCAATCAACTGCTCCGCCAATATCACAACCGCTACAAATATACACTCCTAATTTTTCTCCTGTCGCCATTATTGTGCCTCCTTAATTTTCACAATTGCTTTCATTGCAGCACCTGTTGCTTCTTGAACAACAGATGCAACATCTTTTGGACTAACACAAGTTCCACATCCAATGATAGCTCCGTCGAGTTCGTTGCGAACAAAGCCATTATCGTCAATAATATTATCCAGTGGAATAATCTTCTTCGATGTGGTTGGCTGCATACCAGTGGCAAGCACGACAAGGTCAACCTCTTTTTTGGTAAGAACACCCGAAAGTGTGTCTTCGGCTTCGACTACAAGCCTCTTATTTTGGGGATTTTGCCAAACTTTTGCAACTTTTCCACGATGATACTCAATCAATGGGTCAGCTTTGGTGCGATTGTAAAAGTCCTCTAAAATCCCGTTTGCACGTAGGTCTATGTAAAAAATATGTATCTTTGTATCGGGATACTGGGTCCTGATGTAATGGGCTTGTTTCATCGATGCCAGACAACACACGGTTGAGCAAAATTCAAGATGATTTTCATCACGCGAGCCTGCACATTGCACAAATGCTACTTCTTTCAACTCCATATTGAAATTGGGAATTCTTATTTCGCCTTTTGTTGGACCGAAAGGTGAAGCCAAACGTTCCATCATCATATTTGTAATTACATTAGGATATTTCCCAAAGCCAAGATTTTCGAGCCGAGTTGCATCGTAGGGGTCCCATCCAGTTGCCCATATCAAGGCACGAGCTTCGACGCGATACTTTTGCTTGTGCTCGTTAAAATCAATTGCATTATATTTACATACATCGAGGCACATCTTGCACTCGTCGAATTTGCAATACTGCGGGTCGATAACATATTTCGAGGGATATGCATTCTCGTAGGGAATATAAATTGCCTTCGTTTTATCCAGACCAAAATTGAAATCGTTCGGTCGCTCGACTGGACAAACCTTTGCACATTCACCACAGATTGTACACCGATTATTTACAAACCGAGGATTTTGGGTAACTTCCAACACCAAGCCTTTCTCTGTCTTTTCGATTTTCTTCACATTGGCTAAAGTTAACAGCTTTATTTTTTCATTTTCTCGAAGCCTGCGAATATTTATTTCCAAACCGCAAGTTGGAGGACAAAGTTTTGGGAAATATTCAAAAAGTTGAGCAACACGACCACCAATGAACGGATTCTTTTCGATGAGCAAAACACCGAATCCCGTTTCGGCAGCCTCCAATGCTGCTGAAATACCAGCAATGCCCGCTCCAACAACTACCAAATCGGTTTCTATGCCTTGAAAACCATTGTTGTATGTTTCCATTTTGCACCTTTTACGTAAAAAACAATCAAATCGAAAAATGTAAATTAAAATTAGGAATTATGCTTTGGAAATGCTTAAAGTTGAATGTATTCTTTTTGTTGTAAATCTACCAGTTAGAGCCGTATTTTAGCTTAATTTCCCAGTCCTTTTGATTTCTTTGAATGCTTTGGCTTAAACTTGAAGAGCGGCTCAATTGTAGAATAATATTCGGGAAATAAAAAGGCAAAATTGAACCAATTGGAACTTCAATGCTCAACTCATTATTGTTCAAAAGGTCTGCCATTGTACCCCCAAATTTCCAAGTCATCCCCAAAAATCTCCCACTCATTTGCAAAGTGGCTTTATCCAAAGATGAGACCGTGGAAGAGGGCAACAGTATATCGGCGCTCGAAATAAAGCCCGTACCCGAAAGTGCTTGAGTGGCTAATTTCGAGAGCAAAGCTGAACTTCCGGAGCTCGAAACTTCGCTAATGTTGAAATTCGAGCCACCGCCTCGCTCAAATTCACTTTTCGTTCTGCCAAAGGCAAGCAGAAATATCGCATCCTGTGCCACTTTAACTGAGTCGCCCGTGGCTCGTTCGCCGTCAATTTCATAATCAAAACGCAAATAGGGCTTTTCCCTTGTGCCAGTGATATAAACTATTACTTTGAAATTTCTAACTGCATCGTTGTAAATGCTTTGACCAGTATATTCGGCTTTGAAATCCAAACCGGGGTTATCTATTCTTCCCGTTGGAAAATTAATTTTCCCTTCCGTTCTGAAAAGCTTAACAAGTTTCAGGGTTGAACCTTCGTGCAAGACCAAATCACTTCCAACCAGCATTGTAACATTATTTTTCGGGTCGGAATAATATCGTATCGATGAGGAATTATCCTCCAAAGAAATCAAAGCATAAACCTGACCAAGTGATGTAATATCGAGGGTCAATTCAACTGGATTAAAGAACCTTGCAGTAATATCAATCTTTAAGTTCGAAGGTTTTGTTTCCTCTTTTGAAGCAGATTTAACCGAATCTTTTGAATTTTCCTTTTTGCTACCAGAAAATTCATATTTCACAAAGGATTCTTTGACACTTTCGCTTCCAAAAGTTCCGGGCATAAATAATTTTCCACGAACAATATTTACATTTCCCTCGAGTTTTAATTCACTCCCTTTGATTGAAAATTTCAAATCATCCGGAAAAGTAGAAATCACAAGGTCGCCATAAATATCGGGTAAAGATTTAGCAGATGCTTGGCTCAAAACCTTAATCCCTTTACTTTGCAAATTCAACTCCAAATCCTCCAATCGGTTCCTGCGGAATAGGATTTTACCATTTACCAATGCACTGCCATTTTTTAAATCCTCGTTGGTATTTAAAAGGGATATATTGTCCAATTTGATAATATTTTCATCAAAAAGTATATGCCCTTTCAAATAATACTTCAGGTTATTTGCAAGCAAAGTAAATGAAGAGTATGAAATATCTATATCCCCAGCAAATTTAAGGTCTTCGGGCAAATAACCATAAACATCGACATCGATTTTGCTTTTGCCATTAATATTTTCAATCGAACTTGCCACCAAAGGTTCAAAAACAGATAAATTAAACTCATTGCAAAAAATATGGGAGCGAAATTCTTCGTTCTCGATAAATTTAAAATCGCCTTCTTTCAAGTCGATAGCAATGGGGAACTTCGAAATATCAATGTCAACTTGCTGATTGTTTTGGCTATTTATTGTGATTTTACCTGTTATATTCCGATTTTCATAATGGGTGGCAACCTTCAATCTTCCAACATCAATATTATCGAAGTTCAAACCACGAGCATCGACCAAAACATTTATGTTCGGATGGGAAAGAGAATTCGAAAGTTCAACTTCCAGTTTTGAAACAAAACCTTCGAACTTTTGCATTTTGGATAACGAATTATCGTTCGGTAACAATTTCTGGAAATCAGTCAATGGGACATCCTCGATGCGTAACTTTGCCTGTAAACTATCATTGAAAAAGTATTGACCAGAAATGGTTATATTTTCTGCATTTTCCCTGATAAATTTAATTTCATTGGTAGCAACTCCTGTGGGATTCAATTGAATTTTGGTTGGGTTGGCTAAACTCCATTGAAATATGTTCGAATAACTGAACAAGAATTTATTTAAATTAATTTCTAAACCTTCATCAAGGAAATTTGCATTCCCATTTAAGTCAAAACCAAAAGTAGAATTCAAAAACGTTGAAAGACTATAATTAATTTTTTCGCCATCCAACACTAAAAGGCAATCGAAATAATCCAAAAACAAGTTGCCAATATATGAACGGCTTTCGCTCTTGCTCAAAAATTTCACTTCCCTTATTTCGGGTTTGAAATCTTTCACAATTGTCGAAAAATTACCTTTGATTGAGGAGTTGGTAAAACTATATCTTTGCCCACCTTGACTAAGATTTAGAAAATTAATCTGAAAAGTATCGATTTCGAAAGAACTTGAATCGGGCAAAATGTTTAAATTAAATTTACCGAAGCCAGAAAAAGAAACATCGGTGTTGAGTAATACTCCAAGAAGCGAAAAGTCGCTAATTTCGAATTGAGCATTAATATTTGCTGGCTTGAAAGCAAAAGTGCTCTGTTTCCCACTGTGCTTTTTTGTTACAGTAGGGAACTCATTAGATTCGGAAGAAGTCATATTGTTCTGCGAGAATGATGTTAATCTGTTCCCCACGCCACTGGCAATTGCTTCGATTTGTACCAAAATGTCATCAACAAGTGATGAAATTTCATAATTCCCTTCAATCGACAGTTTCAGAATATCCGAATTGATACGAATAGATTTCTTCTCGGGATTTTGATGTTGAATATCAAAAGAAACAGCGAATGGGAAAAGCTGACGGTCGGCAAATGCAAATTCCTGAACATCTGCATTCAATTTCAAAAGCATTGTATTTGGATTTGTGCCTTCGCCATATAAGTCAATCGAACCAGTAACATTGACAGGCAAATTTCCATCGGATTGAGAAAAGTTCTTCAAATTGAAATTATCGAACTTTACTTTCCCTTCGTAAATGATTTTATCCAAATTTTGAATATTCGCCTGACCTACAACTTCAAGTTTTGATTCGCCGAGTTGGTTTGAATCAAGAGAATGAGCTGAAAAAGAATTAAACCTTAATTGGTTTAAACTTACCTGTCCATTCAAGGCATTTGCATTAAGTATCAATTTAAAATTTTCAAACCCTTTTATTTCTGCCCATCCCTTTTGAATATTTAGATTTATGTCCCCAGATACACTTTTTATGCCATTCTTTAAGGACAGGTTTCCAATTGCATTCCCATCGAGATTGGTCGAGGGCAAGCCATTTTGCACTTTGCCCAAATTCAAATTTTGGAAACGAAGGTTAAATCCAAAAGTTTCGTTTGTATCGATGGTCAAATCAAAATCCAACTTACCAAGCCCCGAGTTCGCTTTTCCACTGAAAAAATAGCCATCTTGTCTTATTTTAATCTCTAAATTGTTGGGAACAAAAAAATCAAATTTTATAGGAATGTCATTGAAAATGCGAGGCATTAAATCTCGAATCTCTCGCTCATAAATATTCCCATTAACTTGTGAGATGTCAATTAGGGGAGTTTCATTTTTCAAAAAAACAACAACATTGAGTTGCAAATTTGAACGAGAACCGAATTCCAACGAAGCATTCTTAACTAAAATTGTATCACCAATTTTAGCACTTCCTCGAAACTTCACTTGGGAATTATTATTCACTGGGATATCAACAAACTTCAAAATATCGCTTGTGTTAATAGAGGAATTTTGAATTTCGAAATATAGCCCATCCTTCAAGACTGAAAGATTCCCATTTACACTTGTCTCCTGCGTGTGTAAATCGAATTTGGTAACTTTTACCGCAGATGAGTCGACAATAACAGAAGCACTCAAATTTGTTAAATGAAAATCTGAATGATTTTCCTCGAACGACAACCCATCGACCTCAAAAAGATATTGGCTTTGTTTCAAAAAAATTCTTCCGCTACCATCGAAATTAAATTTTTGCACTTTTGCAAAAAGTGGGTCGAAAGTATTTGCCTTTGGTCGATGATTCTTATCCCAAATGTTAACTATTCCATCAATAATTTTAACTTTTTGCAAGAAAATGGACAAATCTGTCTTGGTGGTCGAAGTATCTTTGGGTTTCTTCTTTGCAATTCTTTCAAAATTCCAAAGTGTATCGCCAAATTCTTTGACCAAATTTATCTTTGGTTTTTGCAATTCAACGAATTTGACGAAAATGATTCTTCGATTCAAAGGACTTAAATCCCAATCGATTCGTGCCTTTGGAACAAAAAGAATTGTGTCGTTCCGATTCGATTTAAGCAGTAGATTATCTATGATAATCCCTTTAAAAATATTCAGTCTTGCATTGTCAAAAGAAACTTTGGCTTCAAGTTCATCGTTTGCTATCGAAACCAAGCCATTCAGCAAAAGATTTTTGGAAAAGTCGAAAGTCAAAGTTAAAGCAAGTAACAAAAGCAAAAACAAGAAGAGGGAAACAACCAAAATTGGAATTTTCCAAAGCCAAGCGAGCCACCTTCTTTTTCGTTCCGTCTTCTGTTGTGCATTCATTTGAGCATTTTTTCTTTTTCAGCAAATTTTCTAATTAGAGCCAGTAGTTCTTCCCTTCCACGCTTCGTAACAGCAGAAAAGGGCAAAAATTCAATCAAAAAATTGCAATACTGCAACAAAAACTCAAATTCTTTGATTCTCTTCTTCAACAAATCTTCGCTTATTTTATCGGTTTTGGTAAAAACAATCAAATAATTTCTACGAAGTTCCTCGAACAATTCTACTTGGGCTAAATCAATCTTTTGTGGTTCGAGTCGGGAATCGACAAGCAGAGCAACCAAGACAAGATTTTCTCGCCGCTTGAAGTATTCATAATTCAGTTCAGCCCACCGAAGACGCTCATCTTTTGAAACATTAGCATAGCCAAATCCGGGCATATCAACAAATATATATTTGCCAGCAACTTTGTAAAAATTTATTTGTCGTGTTTTTCCCGGTTTGGAACTAACATGGGCAAGATTTTCCCGCAAAACAAGAGTGTTCAACAATGAGGATTTTCCAACATTAGAACGACCGCAAAAAGCGAATTCAGGTAAATCGGTTTTTGGAAATTCTTCTGGCTTAAACGCACTTCCAATCAACTCAGCATCGAGCAATTTCATCTTTGCAAATACACCGTGTATGTTTGCAATAAACCCTCGTCCGAATATATTTGTATAAAATACATTCCTGTATAAAGTGAACTCAAATTTAAAACGAAATAATTAACTCCATCTATATTAAGTTTTTCAATTTGGAAATTATGTTGTTCACCAAGCACATTGAAAACTTTTAATGAAATGTTATTTGCATTCATTGGTAGTGGCACAAAAACCACTCCACTCGATGGATTAGGGAATGGCAATTCATTGAAATTATGGCTACTATTCGAAAACTGAAATGTTTGACCAAAAACCTTTACGTCGCAAAGACTTTCCGAATAGTAATTTTCGGGAATCCCAAAGCCAATCAAAATAAAAATTTGGTCCCAGCATCTATCGAAAATGGTCATTGTATCAACTTCTTTCCCAAACTTATTTGGATAATAACAAATAGTGAACTGTTTTGTCTCCAATGGCTCAAAAATAATTGGGAACTGCGATGGTAAAAGCGAAAATGACAAATTTTGGCTTAGAAAAATGTAATCTATGACAACTCTTTCATTCAATCTATTCTTAATAAGAATATTCCGACAATTTAAATTTCTGACTTTTGTACTATCAAATTCTATAATTTGTGGATTTCCCGAAAGCAACACCTCGAAAGCATTTGTTTCTTGTCGAACATTTACAGTTATCGTATCGGAGACAAAAGAACATCCTTCCTGTGTTTGAATTTTTGCAAAATATCTACCCGTTTTGTAAACAACAAACCTATTTCCACGATAAATCACATTTGCATCAGAATCTCTAAACCACTCCACTTGTAAATTATTACCCGGAATATTCAAAATCACAGAATCGCCATCGCAAATGTCAAGTCGACCTGTAACTTGTATCTTAGGTCGAGGGACAAGATAAAATTCGACAAAAGCACTGTCTTTACACCCAAATTGATTTGTGACATAAGCCACAAAACGCTTTGGTTCGTAAACAAATATCGTATCGTTGCTTGAACCGTTTGACCAAAGAATTGTACCGTTCGGATTAGCGACCCACAAAGGAATAGTATCACCTTCGCACAACGGAATTCGACCCTGCAAAGACAACTTGACAACTGGCTTGGGATGGAAAGTTATCCTAACTGACGCTGGAACAATGGAATCACAATCGCTATCCCAAGAAATTAATTCATATACACCGCTTTTCGTTGCCTTGATTTCACGGCTTACAGCATTGTTCGACCAAGAATAAAATTTAGCGTCATTTGCAGCACGAAGTATTATTGTATCGCCTTCGCAAGCAATAGAATCGGGCAAAACTTGAATTTTAGAAACAACTTTTTTTATACCCACAAACTTGTATATTCCCTTTCCAACAACCCAACCTAATGTATCGTTTACGAACCAGAAATCGTCGAGCGAAACATCAGCATCGATTCCACAATTCATTAAAGTCCAAGTATCACCCCCATCAGAGGTATAATAGACAGCTCTATTCCATCCACAAACCCAACCTCGTAAAGGATCGTGAAGGAAAGCTCCAAACATTGATGTTCCTGTTGGGAATTGCTTCCAGGTCTTGCCAAGGTCTTTCGAAGAACGAACTCCACCAGTACCACCTTCGCCCCCGCATCCAGTTGAGTACGGAACTATTATAGTGTTTCCATTAATCCATAAATCTTCCTGCCAATCGTTGTCACCAGAGCGACTGAATAAAGTCCAACTTTTACCTCCATCTGTGGTTTTCCAGATATACCCACTACTCGTAGCATATCCTAAGCCATTCCGAGAATACAAAATCACATCGGTTAGACCAGAATTGGGGAACCAGTCTACCTCGTACATATAATCCCACGACATTCCGCCATTAGTTGTAACAAAAAACCTCTGCGGAGTAATACATCCTCCACCAACCACAATCCCATAATCACGGTCGACAAACCAATTTCCCCACAAGTCTTCGGCTCTATTTGGAGTAATATTAAACCAAGTCATTCCACCATCAGTTGTTTTGTATATTTTGCCTAAACCATCTGTTCCAATTCCAGATGTATACCCATATTTTTCGTCGGCAAAGTGAATATGCTCCAACTGATAAGCACCTCTGATTGTTGTCCCTTGCCAAGTTTTTCCTCCATCAGTCGTCCGTAGAACTCTTCCATCGTAGCCACACACCCAACCATAATTTGGATTATTAGGAAGAAAATATATCTCTAACCAATATGAGTTATGGTATGGCGGTGGAATATTCTTGACCTTTTCCCATTGAGAGGAGGAAATGCTCACACAAAGCAAAAGAAATATGCCAACGAAAGAAAACGTTTTCATAATAATTTCCAAAATCAGATAAATAATCGATTTGCACGCGAAAATATTTGATTCATTAAATAACTTTGAAAAGTAAAAATTAAGAACTCATATTGTTCTGAGTTTTAATTATATCTTCGAGGTTATAAACGATTGCAAAGAAATTCATCTTTCGGAAGCGTTGGCAAACCATTTCCGCGAATTCCTTTGAATAGAAAGACCCCACAGAATAAACAATACCGCCAAATGTTTCGATGCTCTCGCTGTCGGGAAGCAGTTCCTTAATTTTCTGCTCCTGATTGGGATTTTGCGGAACTATTATTACCTGATAAACATCTTTCCTCTCTTCCTCTTGCAGATATGAATCGATTATGCCGAGCAACTCACCTGAAACAAGCTTCTCCTCCGAGGTAATTTTTTCATCTGCCAAAATCATTTCGTTAATTAAGTCCTTTAGCTGAGCAACTTGTTCAACTGGCGGGTCACGACTCAAATAATCTAAAAGTTTATTTCTTAAATCAACAAATTTATTTTGAACGACTCTTTGCTTTCTTTCTTTGTTCTTTGTTTCCGCAGAATAGGGAATATTCCATTCCATAGCGAAAAATTCAATCAACTTTTTCTCTCGCTCGTCAAATTCTTCATCAATCATTGCAAGATTGTGAAGAATATCGATTATGATTTCAGCATTTTGTGGCTTAAAAAATCTTTTCAACAAATAATTTGCTTCTTTCTTTTCTATCCTTATTGCTTGTTTAACAAGTCGCCAAAAACCCATCTTTCTTTGACCCCGCACCCAAAGTCCAGTACCAACCAAAAGGAAAACCATAGCCTGAGCAATTATCAAAGAAGTATCAATGATACTTTCGATATCATTTTTCATTATATAAGAAATCAGCCAAATAAGACAATTCAATATTAACAATGATAATCCAGCAATTGATTGGCTTTCGGCAACTACCCTTTCGTGTTTTCTTTTCCAGATTTTATTCGTCTGTAAATAAACCTGAACTACACTCATCAGCAATGATATCCAAATAAAGGCATCTATTAATCTTTCGAACCAATCCATTATTAACCCAACATTAACAAATATTAAATTAAAAAAAATCTAATACTTTTCTATCAAACATCTTTACTTACTCAACAGCAAGCCAATTTTGATTAATTTTGTTTTTTTGTTTATGGTTGTTTTCTGCGATAGTCAAATACCAGTTCTTCCAGATTTGCTTCGGCAAAAAGCCGAAGTAATAGTTTATTCTGGAAGAAACCTTAAAAGAGACGACTTAATATCATCAAATTGTGAAGCATTATTCACTCGTTCTACCACAAAAGTAAATAAAGAACTCCTCGAAGGAACACGCGTTAGATTTGTTGGAAGTGCTACATCTGGAATAGACCACATCGACCTTGACTACCTCAAAGCAAAAGGAATCTATTTTACAGACGCAAAAGGATGCAATGCAAATTCCGCTGCCGAATATGTTATATTTTCAATCCTTCATTGGCATTTAACTTATGGAATAGAAATTCAAGGCTTAACAATTGGAATCATTGGCTATGGAAACATTGGAAGGCTCGTTGCTAAATATTCAAATCTCCTAGGGCTAAAAATATTAATCAATGACCCGCCTTTAAAGGAGATGATTGAAGAAGGAAAAGCAGAAAACTTCCCTGATTATTGCGAATATTGTGAACTTTCGGAAGTCATTAGCAATGTAAAAATCCTAACAAACCACGTCCCGTTGACTTTCACAGGAAAATATCCAACACATTATTTGGTGAATAATCGGAACCTGCACTTGCTGTCGGAAAATGCCTTGTTTATTCACACTTCGCGTGGTGGAGTTGTAGATGAAAAGGAATTACTCAAACAAAAAAAAAAGAAAAAACTCGCATTGGTAATCGATGTGTGGGAAAATGAACCAAGAATTAATACTAATCTGATTGAACACTGCTTAATTGCAACACCACACATTGCAGGCTATTCTTATGAGGGAAAACTAAGAGGAACAAAGAAAATGATTGAGGAATTCTCCAAATTCTTTGGTATCAATTTCGACACTACATTACTCGATAATGAACTCAAACAATACAAACCAATAGATTTGCAAAACATTAAATCACTCGCAGAAGTTTACAACAAGATAAATCAATCACGACAACTACTCGAGGATTTCGAAAAATTTAAAAAAATTCTTCAGTTTAGAAATCCCGAAGAGAAATCTCAATATTTTGATTATTTAAGAAAAAATTATCCAATAAGAAGAGAAGTTCTGTAAATCGTTTATGGATAGAATACTATTAGAAAAATTATACAGTTTACGTCGTTTCGGGATAAAACCCGGCTTGGAGAGAATTTCTGCCCTTTTGAAAAAAGTAGGTAATCCTCACGAGAAGTTAAGAGCAATACATATTGCAGGCACAAACGGCAAAGGAAGTGTTTCCTCGTTGCTTGCATCAATACTTCAAGAGTCGGGTTACAGAACAGGCTTATACACCTCGCCTCACATCTACTCTTTCAACGAAAGAATTAAAATTAATGGCAAGCCCATTCCCGACTCCGATTTAGAGCATTTGGTTGCAAAATATTTGGATATCGGCAAAGATATTGAAGCAACATTTTTCGAAATAACTACTGCTGTTGCTTTCGAGTACTTTGCAAATCAAGGAATAGACATTTGGGTCCTCGAAACAGGGCTCGGCGGATTACACGACGCAACCAATGTTATCACTCCGCTCGTCTCGGTCATCACCAAAATTGACTTCGACCACGAGGAATATATTGGTAGAACAATCGAGGAAATTACAACCCAAAAAGCAGGAATAATCAAGCCAAACCGTCCCGCTGTTATCGCCAAAAATCCAAAATTGGTATATGATACAATTCTTAAATTGAATCGATTCCGAACCGACATCTTTTTCGTTAATAAATTAACTTCCAGCCAAATAATTGACATTTCCCCTCGAATTATGAAAGCAACAATTTCAACCTTCGAGAATAGTGAATACTACATCGAAAGCCCTCTAATTGGTAAGCACCAAATTGATAATATTTCGACAGCAATAGTAACATCCGAAATTCTTAAAAGTTTTACTAAAATCACAAAAGAAACAATCATCGAAGGCATCAAAAAAGTTCGAACCAATACAGGTCTTTTTGGTCGCTTCGAGGCTATCAGGGATAATCCACCGATAATCATCGATGGTGCCCATAATCCTGATGCTGTGGATTCAACCGTTGAACTTCTCGGTGAAATTTATCCAAACACAAAATGGATTATCATTTTCAATGCAATGAAAGATAAGAACTACAAGAAAATGCTTTCAATTCTCGTACCAATTGCCGACACCTTCTTTTTCCCAAATCTTCAATATGAACGAGCAAATTCCAACGTGGAATTAGTCAATACATTAAAAGAGCTTGAAACCACGAATGAAGGTTCCAAGTTCTTTCCAACAAGCATAAAATTTGATACAACTTTGGAAGCTTTAAATTATGCGGATTCACTGGAAAAGCCAATTTTAATTATCGGTTCTTTCTATCTTCTTGGAGAACTTATCCCAATTTTAAAAGAAAAATATCTGTATAATTTTCCATTGCAAAATGATAACCATATTTTGATTTGACTTTTTCTATTTTTTCGAGAATCAATAAAAAATTAGGTAATTGCTCATTACAATCCACCTAAATTTTAACTTTAAAATTTATCATAATCTTCTCTATTGTTGGGGCAATTTATGAATTGCACCTGAAAAAACATAACATCTTACCCAATAAAACAAAATGCCTTAGGATGTAGTATCAGGGGGGAACACTTAAGAACATAGATCGGACACGCAGGTTCGCCCCTACAAGTTTTTTCAGACATCGGATGTTTCGCAAACATCCGATGTCTTTTTGTAATGAATCTTGTTTAGGGTCAAAAAAAGAGTTATCGGTCAAGCCACCAAATAATTTAATATCTTGTAGGGGCGAATAATTATTCGCCCCTATAAAACAAAATTCCCAAATATACACACATTACCACCACCATCGTAGGAGCAGAACTAGGTGTCTGCCCCGAAAATGCTTTGGTGGTTCAAATTGAGTATTCATCTTAATTTAAAATCTTTAATTTCTTTATTTATTAATTTAATATATTCTAAAAAATATTTTTTATAATTTAAATTTTTTGTAACTTTTAGAAAAAAAAATTGTTATTAAAGATTTAATATTTTAAAATTTTGTAAAATAATTTGGAGGACATTATGAAACGATTAAGACCAAGCCTGTTGAAGTTGATAATAGCAGCAATGTGTATAATCATCTCAATATTTTTCATAATGGATTTATATGCGCGAAGGAATGGAATTACTGGACGAACATCAACAACTTCTCAGGGTTGCAATTGCCACAATAACAATTCCAGCACATCAACAAGTTTAACTCTTCTGAGCAACTTACAAAACTACGTCGTCGACCCAGGCTCCACAACGACTTTTACGGTCAGAGTTTCAAACTCAAACGCAAGCGCTGCGGGAGTTAATATTGGCGTAAAAACGACCCAAACAGGAGAAACCAATGCCGGTACACTTTCTCCCGCAACCGGCTCGGGATTAAGCCTTGTAAATGGGGAGCTTACCCATTCATCACCTAAAACTATGAATGGAGGAATAGCGGATTTTTCGTTCACCTGGACTGCTCCCGATCAACCCGGTGTTTATTATATAAGAGCTATCGGTATTGGGGCTAACAATAATGGACGAGAAGATTCTGGGGACCTTTGGAATTGGATGTCGCCACAGACAATTACTGTCAGGGGTTTAACAGTTACATCACCCAATGGCGGTGAATCTTTTTGCACAGGTACAACCCAAACAATCTCTTGGACTCAATATGGGGTTAGTTCCGTAAAAATTGAACTTTCCACAGATGGAGGAAATAGTTTCCCCATTACTCTTGCCTCAAATGTACCAGGTCAAAATGGGAGCTGGAGTTGGAATATTCCTTCCGATTTTCAAACAGGTACGAATTTTAAAATAAAAGTTTCAGATGCTTCTGCATCAAATGTATATGATGTAAGTGATGGGACATTTGCAATATCAAGCCAACCAAATATTACATCCCACCCCCAGTCCGCCGAGGTTTGCGAAGGGCAATCTATTACATTTTCGGTTACTGCAACTGGTGGTAGCCTTTCCTACCAATGGAGAAAAAACGGAGTTAACATAAACGGGGCAAATCAAAATTCATACACAATAAACTCTGTTGACTCTTCCCACCAAGGAAACTATGATGTTGTAATTTCTAACCAATGTGGTAGTCCTGTAACAAGCAACGTTGCAACCCTTACTGTAAAGAGAAAAACGGTTTTATTAAGCCAGCCTCAACCAGTAAGTGTATGCTTAGGTAGTTCGGTAACTTTCAAAATAAAGGCACAAGGCACTAATTTAAGTTTTCAATGGCAAAGAAATGGCAATAACATTCCCGGGGCAACAGATTCAATTTTCCAGATTAGTAATGTTTCTTTTAACGATAGCGGTTTCTACTCGGTAATAGTCTCCGGTGCTTGTGGTGCTCCAGTAAGCAGTAATCGAGCTAAACTTACAGTATTAAAACCACCTTCTATAAAGACGCATCCATTCAATAAAATAGCCTGTGAAGGCAAATCCGTCGAATTTTCTGTGAACGCAGAAGGTGACAGTTTGACTTACCAATGGTTCCAAAATGGTAATCCAATTAACAATGCCACAAATTCAACTTACATTATTCAAAATGTTAAAAAGGCGGACGAAGGTGATTGTACAGTGTTAGTAAAAGGTAAATGCGAGCCTTCTGTATATAGCAATCCTGCAACCCTTCAAGTTTTAACGAAAATGGAAATAACAAAACAGCCGGCAGATATAAGTTTACTCGAAGGCTCAATAGCAAAGTTTACAATTTTCGTATCTGGTGATGTCCAAAAATATCAATGGAGGAAGAATGGAAGTATTATTCCGGGTCAAAATAGTAACGAACTTGTTATCAACAACGTTCAAATGTCAGATTCAGGACTTTATGATTGTGTTATTACCAACGATTGTGATACAATAAAATCTAATTCGGCAAAATTAACTGTCTTGAAGAAAGGTAAAGGACCACTTTTAACTCTTAATCAATCCACCATTGATTTTGGGTACGTCCTTGTTAATAAGAAAAAAGATTTCAATGAGCTTGAAATTGAAAACAAGGGGGATTCAACATTAATAATTAGCGAAATTCATTTAACTGGTACTAATCAATTTGACTTCCAAATTAGTCACCCAAATTTGCCAATTACTTTGCAACCTAATCAAACCTTACCTTTAAACGTTTCTTTCCAATCCAATAGTTCAGGCGAAAAAAACGCTAAAATCGAGTTTGTATCTAATTCCTCTACAAATCCTACCGTTACATTAATTTCTCGTTGTATTGATTTGCAAGTTTCAGAACAAGTCCTTGACTTTGGCTCAGTCCCATTAAATGAAACTAAGGAACTTCAATTCACCCTCGATAACAAAGGAATAATTCCAGTTATAATCAAAAACATAGAAATTATAGGCAAAGACTCCTTAAACTTTTCTATTGAGCCAATAAACCTACCATTACAAATTTCAACCAATCAAAGCAAAGTAATTAAAGTATTCTTTACACCATCTTCCCCAGATACTTTTTATAATCAACTTGCAATTGTTTATAATCAACCTAACGATGCTATTTTAATCGAGCTTCTTGGAAAAACTTCTATTTCTGATGTCAATGATGATACTTTTTTGAACCCATTAGTTATCTTTCCTAATCCCACTCAAAGCAAACTAAGAGTCAAAATCAACATTCCTGTAACCGACATTAAGGACATTTATATTACCGACCAATTGGGCAGAATTATCACTAAATTCTCTTTGTCTCAGTTCGATAAGGAAATTTTGTGGTGGGACCTAAAAGACTCCATTGGGAACAGATGTGCAGCAGGATTCTACCTTTTAATATTACAAAGCTCAACAAGACTTTTCACTTTTCCAATTTATATCGTTAATTAAAATTAAAAAGGGGGGCAATTTGCCCCCCCAATTTCAACTTCGTACAAACCTTTTAAAACGAATACCTTATACCAAATTGAATTTGCCAGCGAGATGTCAAATCGGCTGTATTGAATATTGCATCCTTCGAGGGATTACCTTTCGAGTCCTTTGGAATAGAGAAGGTAACTATCATTTTCCCCAAATCTGCCTGTGTAAATCCATTCTTTGGGTCATCTATCAATTCTTGCGTAACAATCCCATTGAAAGTAAAGGCTCTATCGTAAACTTGATTGCTTACATATTTAAGATGTCCCCAATCGGAGTTGATTAAATTCAAAACATTTAAGATGTCGACATAAATCTGCAAGGACTGGCCACGGAATGTTGGAAACTCTTGGACAATTCTCATATCGAGCTGATTATACCAGGGCTGACGCAATGAATTGCGCTCCATTATTTTGCCACGTTGGTCTTCTAAAGATGGGAACCAAGAAATGAATTCATTCAACTCGTTCCAGTTACCGTTTTTCAGGACCATCACTGGGTCGTTCGAGGCTTTTGGAATATAAACCAAATCGTTTGTTGCTCTACGGTCGGGAGTTCTGTCGCCATTAGCATCGTTGGAATATGCAAGCGAGAATGGTGCACCAGAGCGTCCTTCGTAGAATATTCCAAAAGTTGTCGAAAATCCATTGCCATAGTTAAACTTGTATGACAAATTGGCAAGAATCCTGTGAGGTATTTCGAAAAGCGAGGTTCCAAGCTCAGCATTGTTTGGGTCAATTGCTCTGTTATATTGCCAGTTCGAGATAGCACGGCTCGAAGTTAGACTATTAACATCTTTGGCTCGGCTCCAAGTGTATGCCAAATTTAAATTCAAATTTGGCAGGAAGCCTTTTCCAAATGGCTTTTGAATTTGAAATGTAATACTTGTTTGATATCCCTTGGTTGTATTCGTCATCAACAATACATTAGTAAACAAAGGACTTACGTCGTATCGGCTATAAACTGGTCTGCCATCGGGCAATGTCGAATCCCTTGTTCCATCGTAGGTTTTAAGAATTTGCCGGTTGAGATTCTTATATGTCATATCATACAAGGTCTTTCCATAAAGGAATTCAATTGTACCAATAAATCCGTAAGGAAGCTCTCTATCGTAAGCAATATTGAATCTTAGAACCTGAGGCATTTTTAAATTCTTGTCTGTTATGTTGATTTCTGTTGTTTTAATAGGGGTTAATGAATCAACTTTAAGAATTTGCTTTGAAACATCCGGTTCAAAAGTAATCTTGGGATTTCTTACATCAATTCTACCAATGTCTGTTCCGGTGTTAGAAAATTGGTTCGAAATCCAAACTCCAGGAGTTTTACCAGAAAAAACTCCCACACCGCCACGAAGTTGGTTTGTTTTGTCTCCGAAAATATCCCAGTTTAATCCTAACCTTGGGGAAATGGATACTGGGGTGGGCAATTCGTCCGTACTCAAGCCAGGGAAATATTTCGGCAACGAATCATTTCTCGCAGGCTTTTCTGGGAATGCAAACATATCGAATCTCAACCCGAGCGAAAGTTTTAAGTTTGATAAAACCTTCCATTCATCTTAGGCATAAAGTCCAAGTTGGAAATACTTAAACTTTGCACGGGGTTTAGGTTCGTTCGGAAGCAATGAATAACTCAATTGAAATTGCGAGGGCTTACCTGCTTCGAAATCAGCAATTGAATTGAATCCATAAGTTCCATAGTAATCTTGCAAAAACAAGTTGTCGAAAGAAACATATTGATTACTTGTTCCAATCGTAAAAGTATGGTCACCATAGAAATATGTAAAATTGTTTGTAAGTTCAAAGATATCCTGGTCTAAAGCATTTGCTTGCGAAAATCTTTCAACACCTAAATAAACATCCTCACCTTTCGGACCAATATCGTATATTGCAACCGATGGGAAAGGTTTCGAAACAGGGTCGCGTTTATCTCGAATAGCTGTATAAACAAGTCGAAGTTCATTTGCCATATTTTTGCCAAAAATGCTATTTAACTGCAAAACAGTTTGGTTTTGCATAGAATTGAAAATGTATTCTTGTCCCGAAAACGAAAATGCAAACTGGGAGCGGGTTACAGCATTGCCTTGGTTGGCTTTAACAAAATTATGTCGAAGTGTTAACCTATTATTTTGGTCAAGGTTATAATCTGCACGCAAGAACAACTTAATGTCTTCGGTCTTGCGAGTGTAAAGGTCATAGGAGCCAGGGTCGTAGCCATATTTATTAATAGCAATTTGCCTTATTTTTTCCAAAGTGTCTCTGGACACATTAAAATTAAATGTATATCCCTGGTCGCCTGCGAGCCCAACTCTTTGAGGGTCCTTTCTGTTTTTGGTTTCAACATTAACAAAGTAAAATAACTTGTTTTTGAGGATGGGACCGCCAACTCGTCCACCAATGAAATAATCGCTAAAATCGGGATAACTTTGTCTTACATTGTTTGCATCTGGAACAGGACTTTTTCCAACAAAGTTTTGATTTCGCCCATAGAAATAAATACTACCTCTTGAGTTATTTGTTCCCCCACGTGTAATTGCATTTATCAATCCTCCTGTGAACATACCTTGACGGACATCAAATGGGGCAATGGAAACTTGGAACTCCTCGATAGCATCGAGGGAAATCGGCTCGGCTCCGGCTTGTCCTCCGGGAGTCCCCGATGAAGCCAATCCGAAAGCATCGCTCAAGACTGCCCCATCGACTTGGATATTGTTATACTTGCTATTTCGCGCAGCAATGTTCGAACCTTCGCTCGTGGAGGATATCACGAGGGGCGAAAGCCTTGAATAATCGTGAATCGAACGAGCTATAGTAGGAAGCGAAACAATTTCTACTTCCGTAACCGATTGAGAAGCCCCAGTTCGATTACTACTGATTATGTCGTTCCTATCGCTCAAAACCACGATTTCACGTGTTTGAATATCTTTGGGTTGCAAGATAAATTTAATATTAAATTCCTGTGCCAAAGCTAAATAAATATCTTCTTTTGTCTCGGTCTCGAATCCAACCATCGAAACTTCCAGTTTGTAGGGTCCTCCCGGTCTTAAGCCCGGAATTGTAAAATTTCCCTTTGAGTTTACGAATCCACCTGTAACAGTTCCCGAAGGAATATGAATAGCTTTGACAGTTGCACCCGCAAGAGGTTTGCCGTCTGCGTCGCGAACGGTTCCGGTAATCGACGAAGTTGTTATGCCTTGTGCAAACAAAAAGAATGGCAACAATAAACTGAACAATGCGATTGTTAAATATTGCTTCATAGTAATACCATTTTGTTTAACATTAAAATTAAAAAATGCAAATTTGCTAAAAAAAATTAATTACTGATTAATTTTATTTAAAAATTCTATAAAAGTAGGGTAATTACTCAATTTATCCCATTTAAGTTTTGTCAGGGCAAATAATTATACGCCCCTACAAGATATTATAATCGAAAATCACACGTTCGTTTCCAAATGGGATTCCTCACGGTTATACATCAGATGTCTGCCAGACATCCAATGTCAGGAAAACCTATGTTCAAAATGCATCTATGAACAATTATCGCTCGCCTTTGAGGAAAGATATCGGATGTTTGCGAAACATCCGATGTCTGAAAAAAATTCAAGTTGTTGTATGAGGCGAACCTGTGTGCTCATCCCTAATTCCTATGTATTTTCCAATAGTCCTATCTCCCATTACGATTTGTTTTGTAGGGTATGATTGTATGTTTTCTTTGGTCCAATTCATAAATTAACCCAACAATTGAACAAATTATAATAAATTTCAAAATTCAAATATAGGATGGATTGTAATAAGCAATTACCAAAAGAAAAACCCTTCTTTCCAAAAAGAAAGAAAGTTTTTCGTGAAAGAATTTATATATTTGACAAACTAAATTGAAATTTTCATCACTGGCAACTGCAAAATCTTGAAGTTGCGAAGGCGTATTTTTTTATTTATTTTTTCAACTAAATCATTAAAAACTTTTCTTTGATTATGCGCATCTTCACGAAGTACCACTGGCATACCCGAATCGTTCGATTCGCGGGTTAAAATTTCAAAAGGAACTTCGCCAAGAAAATCAACGCCCAGCTCTTCGGAAACTCTTCTTCCTCCACCTTCCCCAAAAATATAATACTTTTTATCTGGTGCATCGGGCGGAATAAAGTAACTCATATTTTCGATTACACCCAGAATTTCCACATTAACCTTTCGAAACATTGCAATACTTCGGCGAACGTCTGCAACAGCAATTTCTTGCGGGGTTGTTACAATAATAGCACCCGTCAAAGGAATTTTCTGTGTCAATGTTAATTGCACATCGCCTGTTCCCGGCGGTAGGTCAAAAATCAAATAATCTAACTCGCCCCATTCCAACTGCTCAAAAAGCATAGAGAAATAGCCTGCGAGCAAGGGACCTCGAACAATCGCCGCCTCGTTCTTTTGCAAAATCATTCCCATAGATGCAACTTTGATTCCATACTTTTCAAGTGGAAAAGCCATCGTAGTGCCATCGGGCATTTCAACAACTTCGAAGGGTTGTTCGCTCAACCCAAACATTGTAGGTTGACTTGGACCGTAAACATCTCCATCCAAAACGCCGACTTTGGCACCAGTTAACGATAATGCTCCTGCAAGATTTGCAGCTATCGAAGATTTGCCCACGCCACCTTTACCCGATGCCACCGCAATGATATTTTTAACCTGCTTCAAGACTTTGCGCTTCGACAAGTCATACATCCTCTCGGTAAAATTTACTTCAACCTCCACCGATGGATAAAGATTCGTAATAGCCGAATTGATTTCGTTGCTTATTTGATTGTAAACAGTAAATATCGGTTGGACAAGTTCAACATAGACTTTAATTGTATTTCCATCGATATTTACATCTTTGACTGCATTCAACTCGGCAATAGTTTTGTCTAAATCGGGGTCTTTAATATTCAAAATTGCGTTTAAAACATCTACTTTGTTGAGCATAGAAATTCCACTTTAATAAAAAATTTTGAAACGATATAACAATATCAATATTTTTTTAAACCTTTTATAATTTCCTTTGTCAAATAAATGATTGTTGGATTTATTAACAATTTAAGGAGTTTAAAATGAAATCGAATCGAATTGCAGTTTTATTAGTGCTCTTAGCACTTCTGTTTGGAACGTTTCAAGCGTATGCTCAGGGTCGAGGCTTTCGCAACAATCAAAAAGGAAGAGGCTATGGTTATAACTTCGACGATGCAAATGGCGACGGCATTTGCGATAACCGGCAAAACAACTCTTTCCAAGGTGGACAACAAGGCAATGGAAATGGACAACGCATACGTCTTCGCAGTTTTGTCGACGAAAATGGCGATGGCATTTGCGACAATTGGCAAAACAACATTTCGCAAGGCAGACAACGTGGCAAAGGCACTGGACAAGGTTTAAACAGAACCGATGGGATTTTTATTTCTAGCCCATATCCGAATCCATTTTCTTCGACAACGAACTTCGATGTGAACTTACCAAAAGATGGTAACGCTTCGATTGTACTAACAGATTTGAATGGCAAAATCATCCGAGAAATTTACAAGGGAAATCTAACCAAAGGAACTCATAACTTCAAACTCGAAGGGACTAATTTACAAGCTGGAAGGTATTTCATTGTCTTGAAATTCGACGGGAAAACTTTTTCGAGGCCGGTTCATTATATTCCATAGCCATTTCAGAACAATATTTATCGAGACAGACCGCCTGCCAAAACAGGCGGTTTTTTTTAAATCATTCCAATTTTTTATTTTTGTTTTTTAAATTCACTCTGTTCCTAAATGTTTAAGACAGAAATAAGAATTCTACTTATAGTAATTGGCTCAATTCTTATCCTTATCGGAATCTTACTTCCCGTATTTTCCAAAATACCTTTTGGTAAGCTACCGGGCGACATTTTAATCGAACGGGAAAACTTCAAAATCTATATCCCCATTACCTCAATGTTGATTATTAGTATTCTACTCTCTTTGCTATTATTTATAATTTCATTGATAAAAAAACATTAAGTTTTTAAAATGCTTAAAAAGCTTAAAGAAAATTTAAATAAAAAATTCGAAAAAATACTGGAAGAATGGTCGCTCTATGTTACTCTAATTCGGGGAAATCTCCTTAGTAAGCTTACTTTTGTTTTAATCATTTTACTTGTTCCATTGGCACTCATTTGGGCAGGGCTTCTTTCGAACGACTTCAAAATTTATCTGCTCACAAATCCTTTCACGATACTTGGAATCACTTTTATATTTTCATTTATTTTTACAATTTTCTTAACCTTTTCCGAGGGTATTCCTTTTCTTTTTCGATTAATAATTTTAATTTATCTTATTTATTTCGGTATTTTCCCAACTTTAAGAGCATCTCCAAATTATTTAATCTTTCTTACTGAAATAGCATTAGCATTTCCAATTATTTCCGAAATTAAAAATCAAAAGAACTCCTCGTTAAAACTTGCTATACTTGCTCTGTCGATTTCCCAATTCCCACCATTTTTCACTTCATTCTTTACTAACCTGAAAATGCCAGAAATTTTTAACATCTTAATAAAATTTCTCGCATTAGCATTATTGTTTCTCCTCGTCACAAAGACAAGTGGCAAAAATCTAATTAACAACAAGAACCTTCTTTTTCTAATCACTTTTTTGGGATTTTTCGTTAACTATTTTGTCTCTTGGAAACTTAATTTTAAAGATTTCTATGAATCGCTACAACTGCTTTCGAACTCGTTATGGCAAATTTTAACTATACCTCTTTGGATTCTTTTGGCAGGGGATTTGGTTGACGAAGTTGGTCGATTTGGAAAAGTTGCTTTTAAAATTTTAATAGCACCAATAGTTCGCAACAAAACTGCTCTTGGTATTGAAATCCTTTCCTTCACTTTAATCTCCGTTGGGCTTCTGGTTTCTTGGTTCATAAATTTAGACCCTGCCGATTTAATAGGGAAAAATATCCCAAATTGGGTTAAAGAAAATATCGACATTATTATTATTACAACAAGAATCATTGCCCCACTCTTAATTGTTGCTGGAATTATTGGCTTCGTTCAATTTTCTAAAACTCCATTCGATAAGTTGAAATTTAGATATAATCAGGCTATATTTGCATTGATAATTTTCAGCTTCCAAGTCTTTTACGCATATAATACTTTTGATGAGAATTACAAAGCTTCACTCTCGGGATTTCCATTTATCCTCTTGATTTTAGGCTTTTTCTGGGAACCATTAAAAGTTGCCGGCATCCTTAAAACAAATGAATTGAATATGTCGATGCTCTTCTCCTATCTTCTTCTTCTTTCTGGAACACTTGTGATGATTAATTTAGTGTGGGATATCGATTCGGTTGCAAAAGTTGGGAACTACATCCAGATTCTTGGTGGTTTGGTAGTTGGTCTTCCAATCCTTCTTCTTCGTTTGACTACTGGATGGGATGTGGACGAGAAATTTATTTTCAGAAACTTTTTCATCGGATACTTTATCTCTATATTCCCTATTGGAATTCTGCCAAATAAATTCCAAATCACTATTCCCTTAGGTTTTTTGTTGAGTACTATTTTATTCAAGATAATTAACAAAAAGCAAATTGAATATCTGGACTTTCTTTCTCTGGGCTTCGGTACAATAGCACAAGCAATGACAGTCTGGATTTTCCCATTGCCTATTATTTCCTTAAACCCGCAATGGCTTCAATCGCTTTACATTAATAATTCACCTGATTTCTTGGGAACAGAACATCTCGCCTATTTAGGATTACTTTTTGTTTCATCTTTGGTGTTCCTAATACTAAAAAAATACTTTCCCAACAAAGAACTTCTTTCATTAGCTGTTTCACACATTATCAATTTCGTTCTGTTTTTCCTCTTCTTCTTTTTTGTTCATTAAATCATCTAAATCTTATCTTGATTTAAGGCTTAAAACTCACGAACAAATTGTTTCTTATCGGTTCTTTCCAAAAATTTTTGAAAGCTTGAATTAAATTTCTCAAATTTCTTTATTTTGTAAGTTTGTTAACTAAAATTTTTCAATATACTTGAACTGTAAGATTTGTGAAAGCGAGGATATAAAAAGATTTAAGATAGGTAAAGTAGAACTTTTGTTTTGTCCGAAATGCCAAATTTTTTTCAATCGTGAATTCCCGTCAATTGAAATTATTAATAATTACTATACTTCGGAGTTTAGCCCAACAGCCGATGATTTACAAATGATTGAACATCGACGTTTTCTACTTCATCCCGAACAACTTTGGCTCCTCAAGTTAATTAAGACCTACAAACCGCCGCCTGCTAAACTTTTGGACTTTGGATGCGACCGTGGGTATTTTATAGACGAGGCACGCCGTTTCGGCTACGATGTTACAGGCGTCGAACTTTCCGAAAAGGCTCGGAGTTATTGTTCTAAAATTGACCTAAAAAATTATAAAACTATTAATGAAATTGACGAAACTTTCGACATCGTTACTATGTGGCACACATTAGAACATCTGCCCGAGCCATTAAGATTCCTTAAAGATTTGCAAAAAAGACTTAATAACGAAGGCTTTCTTTTTATTCGTGTTCCAAATTTCGGTTCCTTTTGGCGTCGTTTACTCAAAAGCAAATGGATTTGGTTTCAGCCCGAAAACCACCTCTTTCACTTCACAAAAAAATCACTAAAAAATCTCCTAAGTATTGCAGAATATGAGGTTTTGCTTATAAAACAACGAAAAGCGAACAATTTAATTACTTTACTTGCTGGACTTTTATCACTTAAAATCCACTTTAAAGAGGAAAAATTTTCCAAAAAGTTAAAAGAAATAATAAAATTACATTATGAATTTGTTACAGGTGCCGAAATTTTAGCGATAGGTAGGAAAAAACTTTAAAAAAATTCATAAAAATAAAGATACTACTCTTTTCGAAGATGGTCGGGACAATCTATTCGAAGCTGTTCTTTTTTCAATGTGGATTCTAAGAAGTTACAAAAATATTCAGGCTCACCATTTTGGTTTATTGATAAATACTGGCAGGTAAAACACATTCTCAGATGCTGCATCATTCCAATGTCTAATAATTCTCTAAGAAATGTCAAAAGAAAATGATAAGAATTCTTTATTTCTTCATTATCAATTTTATTAAGAACATTCTTTAAAGGAGCATCCCAATTGCTTAGTTCTTTTAATAACTTTTGTCCTTTCCTTGTTAGAGAAATATATGAAATCCTCTTAACCGATTTATCTTTTGTTTTTTTAATTAACCCCTTCTTAATTAAAGAGTTAAGTGAATCGCTCAACGAGGGAAGAGAAACTCCAAAAAATTCAGATAATTTAGTAGGATACACCTTCCTTTTATTCTGCTGCTTACAAAAAAATAGAATTTGGAGCTGTATAGGATTCAAACCGACATTAAAAGAATTTTCCCAAAGGAGCTTTCTAATCAAAGTTCCTATTCGTTCAAAACCAGCAATTAATTGCTCATAGTTATCCATAATTCAAAATTAAAAAAACGAAAAAACCTTATAAATATTCAAGATTTCACTATATAAATTAGTTTATTCAACCAATAATTTGAAAAAAATTAAAAAAGAAACATTAAGTGATAGAGCCTATCACTTGGACAGGCTCCACCTTTGGTTCTAGATTTGGAGTTTGCTGCATTCTTACTTGCGATACTGCGAAAAGACAAAATCGTGGTGTTTTTGCCCCGTATGACAATTGTAACACTCTTTCACAGGGTCTTTAACAATTCTTTCGCGAGTATCGCCTCTAAATGCTTCGAAGCCCCATCCACCTGTTGTTTGATACTTTTTAGAATCTTTCCACATAACTGCGAGAACTTTCCGTTGCCCTTCGCTAATGGCATTGTCTTTCTGTGGCGCTTCCATCAAATCGAAAACCAAAACAGAGCCATCAGGAAAGACATTCCCTCCCGAACGTAATGTCTTTAAAGCTTTTTCGTTCGCATAAACGTGGTGAATTCCTCCAAAATCATTGTACAGTGGGTGTCCTGGCAGCAAAATTAGTGACTTAATATGTGTCCACGCTCGATAATTCTCCGGATATGGAACTTTGCTCGAATTGTCCTTTGCACTTGTCGCGAGAAACACCAATGCACTTAAAAGTGCAACTGCAAAAAAAATCTTGCGAAACATAGTAAACCTCCCAATTGTTAAACATACTGGAGTCATTAGGACTCCTAATAATTACAAAATTATAAAAAATTTTTTAAACAAAAAAAAATTTTTTTGTGTTTCTTAAATTTTAACTAATGGAATTATCTTAAAATCAAAAAAATTAGGTTATTTCTACATTTAATCCTCCAAAGCATTTTCGGGGCAGACACATAGGTTCACCTCTCCCATTCTGATAATGAAATGGTTTGGAATTGTGTTTTGTTTTGGGGCTAATAATTTTTCGCCCCTACACCCTACAAGATATTAAATCATTTGGTGGCTTGACCGAAAACCTTTGTTCTTGACCCTAAGGAAATTCATTACAAAAAGACATCGGATGTTTTTGAAACATCCGATGTCTGGGAAATTCTCAAAAGGGCGAACCTCTGTGTTCGCTTAATGTTCCTTTGTTTTCGCCCCTTGAACTACATTCTATGAGAATAAATTTTGGTTATGATGATGTGCTTTTTTAAAAGGCAACACATAAATTGTCCCAACAATTGAGTAAATTATGATAAATTTTAAGTTTAAAATTAGGGTTGATTGTATTGGGTAATTTTCAAAAATTTAAATGTCTTAAAATTCGATGTTATTCATAGTAATTTTACGAAAACAAAGTAATCAAACTTAAAAGGTAAAATTACATACAATTCATAAATCAAAATACTTATGATTTAACTTTTGGAATTAAATATTCCGAAATTTCTTGCATCACCCCAGAGAAACATCCAAATAAAGCATAACAGCAGCACCAAGCATTAAACCCAGAGTTGCCGCTCGCTCGTGTCCTTTCCTGTGGGTCTCGGGAACAATTTCGTCGCTAATCACATAAAGCATTGCCCCAGCAGCAAATCCCATTGCATATGGCAGAATTGGATTGGCAATTTGCACAGCCCAAGCACCTATGATTGCCAAAGGAATTTCGACCAGCCCTGCTCTGATTCCGACAAAACTTGCATAGAAATAAGTTCCCATCCCAGCACTCAAAGCAGAAACCGAGACTGCCAAGCCTTCGGGAATATTTTGCACTCCAATTGCAATCATAAGCTTAAAAGCATTCGATAAATCTCCCGAGCCAAAACCAACTCCAACAGCCAAACCTTCGGGCATATTGTGTAATGTAATTGCTATGATAAAAAGCCAAACAGCCCGTATTCTCTTGGTTTTCAAGCCTTCCGCTCCCATCACCGAATGTGTATGGGGAATTATGTGGTCGGACAAATCGAGTAGAGCGACCCCCAAACCCATTCCAACAATTACAGGAATGACCCCACCTTTCTCAATCCCCGGGATTATGAGACTTGTGAAACTCGCTGTTAGCATAACACCAGCGGAGAAACCCAACGCCGCATCTAAAAATTTTTCCGAAGGTTTACGCCAAAACAAGACAAACAATGCACCAAAAGTATTTAAAAGCGTTATTACTATACCCCCGAGGAAACCTTGCCAAATTGGATTTGTTCCTGCAATCCCAACAAAAATATCTCTTAAAAAATTCTCTAACATATTTAAAATTATTAAAATTAATTTTAGATAAGCATAAAATTAAGAATTTTTACTTTAAAAATTGTTAAAAAGAATTTGTTTACCACCGGTAGGAGATGGTCAAAAATGGAATTTGATTAAAAGTAGTTTTGGTGAATTCATTGGGTTTATAAATCAAAGCAAATGGGTTCAAATTGAAATTTAATTTCCCCGTGTTTTCTTCATCTTTCTTTTGTTTCTTTGTTATTGCAAACAATGTTATATCAAAGCCTAATTCCCCAAACAACATTGTGATTATCGGTATTGCATCATTATAATCTTTGAAAAGTAGTAAACAAATGCCAGAGCCAATCAAAGTTCCCCCAACGAAGCCAAGGATTAGGTAATTCGCTTGCGCATTCGAAAAATCATATTTATTTACCAAAATTCCCCCACGCAAACTACCTAAAGTCGCTCCAAGAAGCAATGCACCAACATCCAGACGAAGGTCATCGACTTTTGCAGCCATAAGTATTGCTCCTGTCTCGGCAGTAGCCAGCAATGCAGTTGTTGTGAAAACACAGGCATCACCTGGAGCAAAATTGAATTTATTACTCAGAAAATTCCCTAAAAATGCTCCACCAACTCCGCCAAGAATAAAACCGCCAGCAAGCTGCTTGGGAGTAACTTTCTCACCGATAATTACATAAGTCAAACCTAACAGATAGGGTGCTCCAAGACCGGACAAATTCACAATTGATCTTGCCTTGCCTTCGCTAATTTTATTGGATTTTGCATAAAAATAGCCACCAACAAGCCCCGAAAGACTTGTAATTGTCGGTAAAATAAATGCTTCGGATTTCGAGCTTTCAATACCTACTACATAATTTAAGGCATATCCATAAAAAATCCCAAGTACTCCAGACCAAATAGCCAAATTTGACATTCCATTCGTAACTTCCTTGTTCATAGTTAAATAGAAAGGTGCGAAAAAACCGGCGCCCATTGTCAAGGGAACAATAGCAGCCCTCACATTACTCGATGCATTGGTATACTCCCCAAGTCCGATAGCATAATAAATTGACAAAGCTGTGGTTCCACCAATAAAAAAAGGCCTTCCATCTTGATTAATATTCAACTTCATAGACTTGCTGAGAATCAGCTCCCGAATTTTCTCTCTTAATTTATTCACCTGATGGTATGTAATGTCCTTCCTATCTTTAACCAAATCGCCTTTATCGAAATAATAAATCTCCAAAATGTAGGATGTGTCGCCTTTTTGGTACAATTTTGCTTCTTCGAAATTTGTATACTCGGGAAAAAGATTCAATGATTTCTCAAGCTCTTTGTCAATGACCCTAATGTTATTAACGGGGTCTATCGGAATCTGCCTTTCCTGAGAAAACATTTCTAACGGAAGAAATAAATAGAATAAAAGAACAACCAGACAACAATTTTTCTTCATTGCCCCTCCAATGAAAATTTTTAAAAGAAGTACTATCAAAATTACAATTTTAATATTACATAATAGATTCAAAATTTTCTAAAGAAGGATTCTGAACATAATCTAACACTGCTTGGAAGGCTTTTTTTCCCTTTTCTATTATTTCTAAAGTTTCATTAATTTCTACAGTCTTATTAGAAGGTGGAGAAAAAAATTGCTGTTGCATTTAATTACTCTCCTGAAAATTAAATTTAAACTTTTTATAAAAGTTATTTATGTTTTCTAAAATATAATCTAGATTTTTTTCTTTTAGTTTTTTTTCAATTTCATCCCATTCATTGCCAGTTAAATTTCTTTCATAATACAATTCAACTCTATTGTCAGGATACTTAAAACCTTTTAATTCTCTTCTTTCCTTAGGAAATATTTGATCAAAACTTCCTTTTCCAAGAACATTATCAAATGCTTCTTTAAATTTAGCATTATCGTCTGCAAAGAATGCATTAAAAAATTCTTTAGGGCCCATTGTATAATAAAAAAATAACATCATATCAAAAACTAATTTTTCTTCTTTAACATTCAGAATATAACCCATGTATTGCTCAAGAATATATTGGCGTGGTTTGTCTTTTATGTAATCACAAAAAATTAGATAAGAATCGTAAAAAGGATCGTTGTCAAAATTAAGAAAGTGAAGACCTCTTTTTTCTTCCCATGCAAAATGAAGAAAAGAAAAGAAAAGTTTTTCTCTTAATTCATTATAAAGTAATGGTCTAGAAATATTAATTAACATATTAGAAGGAATTCCTGTATCTGAAACAGATTTTTCTCCCTCAGTTTCAGAATTTTCATGAAACTCTTTATTTGTTACAAAACCAATTTGAAATGATACTTCAAATCTTTTTGAAGCTAGAATATCAGGAAGTGCCGGGACATATTCAAAAAATTTTTTTATTTCAATTTTTATTTCTTTTATTATTTTATCAATATATTTCTTAAGTTTTTTGTCCTTTCCTTCTTTATATGGTACTTCTATTTTAGGAAAAAACACATTTTTTTGATTAGTTTGACTAGATAAATAAGAAGGGCTTAGTAACAAACTAGATGCAACAATACCACTTACAATAATTTTTTTTGCTTTTAATAATTTATTAGAGAATTTATTATCTTTTTCCATAATAGATACCCCAATTAATAAATTTAGCTTAAATAAATGTTTTTGGCGGATGCTGCTTGAAGACGAATCCATAGATTACAGAGGATTTCAAAAGCCAATGTTTCAACCTCTATTGCGATATTTGGTCTAAATAACAAACTTACAAAAAAATTTTAACTTTGTCAAGTACCTATTTCAATCCTTGTTTTAGCAGATTTCCTTATAAGAATCTGGTCGAGAATTAGGAATTTGGTCAGTTCGCCAAGTTTCAATCCTTGTTTTGATGGATTTTGCTCTAAAACACTTACCCTCTCGCCGTGAAGCAATTCTTTTTGCAGGTTTCAATCCTTGTTTTGATGGATTTTGCTCTAAAACTGTTTGATTTTTTGAGCCAATGTTTGCCCCCATAGGTCGTTTCAATCCTTGTTTTGGTGGATTTTGCTCTTAAACGGATTTGCACTTTGTTGTTGATTGTGTCTTTTTGCACGTTTCAATCCTTGTTTTGGTGGATTTTGCTCTTAAACTTTGCGAGAGCGGAAGCAGAAAAATTATTGACACTTGTTTCAATCCTTGTTTTGGTGGATTTTGCTCTTAAACGGTAGGTATGTAAATATGCTTCATTGCGTAATCTTGTTTCAATCCTTGTTTTGGTGGATTTTGCTCTTAAACAATTTGCATCATATCGATATTGGATTGAGCAAATTCAGGTTTCAATCCTTGTTTTGGTGGATTTTGCTCTTAAACCAAATACATTGTTATTGCCTGTATTATTCATATCAACCTGTTTCAATCCTTGTTTTGGTGGATTTTGCTCTTAAACGGGATTTTCCACACCATTTTTTCGATGCAATCTATATGTTTCAATCCTTGTTTTGGTGGATTTTGCTCTTAAACCCAAAATCCTTTCGTGTTCACCTTTTGTTCCTTGTTTCAATCCTTGTTTTGGTGGATTTTGCTCTTAAACTCGCTTTCCACTACAAAAACATACTTCGTGTTTTGATGTTTCAATCCTTGTTTTGGTGGATTTTGCTCTTAAACGAAAGAAATGCGGGACAAGGCATTTAAGATTATTGGTTTCAATCCTTGTTTTGGTGGATTTTGCTCTTAAACTCAAGTAGTCCTCTCATTTTAAATCCTTGACTTTATGTTTCAATCCTTGTTTTGGTGGATTTTGCTCTTAAACCCTCGCCGTCGGGAAATGTGAAAATTCGGTTTCGTAAGTTTCAATCCTTGTTTTGGTGGATTTTGCTCTTAAACATTCTTTTCTCAATTCCGCGCTCAGTAAAAATCCAGGTTTCAATCCTTGTTTTGGTGGATTTTGCTCTTAAACCAGAAGATTCATCAGATATATTCTGGCACTGTGATTTGGTTTCAATCCTTGTTTTGGTGGATTTTGCTCTTAAACTTCCGCCATTGTAGCACGAACGATGGAAGATGTGTTGTTTCAATCCTTGTTTTGGTGGATTTTGCTCTTAAACTCATTTCGATTGTTTCAGCAAGAGATTGTTGACGCGTTTCAATCCTTGTTTTGGTGGATTTTGCTCTTAAACTCAATCAGCACAAGCATTGACGGGGATAGAATTAGGATGTTTCAATCCTTGTTTTGGTGGATTTTGCTCTTAAACTTGTCTCCGAACAAACCGAAGTCCTTGACAAAAACAGTTTCAATCCTTGTTTTGGTGGATTTTGCTCTTAAACATGCAGTCTGGATTGCTGCTGGTGGTTGCGAAAACTTGTTTCAATCCTTGTTTTGGTGGATTTTGCTCTTAAACATGCAGTCTGGATTGCTACTGGTGGTTGCGAAAACTTGTTTCAATCCTTGTTTTGGTGGATTTTGCTCTTAAACCTTTTACACAGCAATCCACTAATCGCTGTGATTTCCGAGTTTCAATCCTTGTTTTGGTGGATTTTGCTCTTAAACTCTTTTCCAAGAATCCCTGTTTTCTCTGTGTTTACGTTTCAATCCTTGTTTTGGTGGATTTTGCTCTTAAACTCTTTGAGGTATTCCTCATTGGATTGTAGGAAGTTGGTTTCAATCCTTGTTTTGGTGGATTTTGCTCTTAAACACTGTATCGATTGTTCCAGCGAATTTGTATTGCTTGTTTCAATCCTTGTTTTGGTGGATTTTGCTCTTAAACTTTTGTCTTTGTTTGGTTGTTCTTATCCTTATTATTGTTTCAATCCTTGTTTTGGTGGATTTTGCTCTTAAACGCTCACCTCTTTGGGAAGAGGCATTGAACTTATACTTGTTTCAATCCTTGTTTTGGTGGATTTTGCTCTTAAACCCAAATGAGCCAAGTCTTTTTGGTATGGTTGTACTTGTTTCAATCCTTGTTTTGGTGGATTTTGCTCTTAAACTGTTCTTTTGTTATCTGCGGTTCGGACGGGATTTGATGTTTCAATCCTTGTTTTGGTGGATTTTGCTCTTAAACTTGATACAAAATTTTGCCATTTGACCTAAAAATTTTTGTTTCAATCCTTGTTTTGGTGGATTTTGCTCTTAAACTTAATTAGCAGAGGGAGCAGAGCTCCCTCCGTTGGTTTCAATCCTTGTTTTGGTGGATTTTGCTCTTAAACTACAATGAAGGTGATATTTCATCTTCGGAAGCTATTGTTTCAATCCTTGTTTTGGTGGATTTTGCTCTTAAACTCAAAACATTTGTAGGATATCATATCCCCCTCACTGTTTCAATCCTTGTTTTGGTGGATTTTGCTCTTAAACTACCAATTTGTCTAATCCTGCATCGGAAATCCGCACGTTTCAATCCTTGTTTTGGTGGATTTTGCTCTTAAACCGACAATTTTGTAAACCAAAGGATTGGGAGACATATAGTTTCAATCCTTGTTTTGGTGGATTTTGCTCTTAAACAGACAGATTTTATGTCTTCTCTGCCAATGCATATCCCTTGTTTCAATCCTTGTTTTGGTGGATTTTGCTCTTAAACTCAACTCCTTATAGGTCAATTGGCAATCCTTTGTAAGTTTCAATCCTTGTTTTGGTGGATTTTGCTCTTAAACGAACAGGAACGGAAACGACTGGAAGAGCTCCGCAGATGTTTCAATCCTTGTTTTGGTGGATTTTGCTCTTAAACTTTCTCAACAATTTTCGTGCCAATCCGCTTCATCTTTTTGTTTCAATCCTTGTTTTGGTGGATTTTGCTCTTAAACTTTCTGCAATTTTGTCATACTTCCTCCATAATTGTCATGTTTCAATCCTTGTTTTGGTGGATTTTGCTCTTAAACTATTAAACGCAAATACTGTGAGCTCGGCTCAAATCTAGTTTCAATCCTTGTTTTGGTGGATTTTGCTCTTAAACTGGGGATATATCAGCAGCATTGAGATAACCTCAATTAGGTTTCAATCCTTGTTTTGGTGGATTTTGCTCTTAAACAATTTTGTTAAACAATTTTTTTTAAGAAAGGAGTTCGTTTCAATCCTTGTTTTGGTGGATTTTGCTCTTAAACTTGCAAAGGCATTCGGAATATCTCGCATCCGCGAAAGTTTCAATCCTTGTTTTGGTGGATTTTGCTCTTAAACTAAAACTTTGTGAATCGATAATTGAACGCTTTTTTCTGGTTTCAATCCTTGTTTTGGTGGATTTTGCTCTTAAACTCCTCAAAGAAGATGGCTTTGTGGTCACCAACGAAAGTTTCAATCCTTGTTTTGGTGGATTTTGCTCTTAAACAAAAATATAAGAAGCAGTATAATCGATTAAATTTTTGTTTCAATCCTTGTTTTGGTGGATTTTGCTCTTAAACGAGCGATTTCAAAAACATCAATCCAGACCCGGGTTTGTTTCAATCCTTGTTTTGGTGGATTTTGCTCTTAAACCAAAAAAATGTCTGAAAGAGAAAAATCGAAAATCGGGTTTCAATCCTTGTTTTGGTGGATTTTGCTCTTAAACTTCAGCCTTGAACTTGTAATAAATCGCAATATTCTTGTTTCAATCCTTGTTTTGGTGGATTTTGCTCTTAAACTATCTTTCGTGATATGGGACCACGGCGATCCAGAATGTTTCAATCCTTGTTTTGGTGGATTTTGCTCTTAAACAAATCACAGTAGTTAGAACAACTGATAATTTCGATGTGTTTCAATCCTTGTTTTGGTGGATTTTGCTCTTAAACAAATATATGTCCTAAAACTCTTGTCTCCCCAGCTTTGAGTTTCAATCCTTGTTTTGGTGGATTTTGCTCTTAAACCGTATGTCTCGAATTTGCAAAGGTTTATCGAGAATTTGTTTCAATCCTTGTTTTGGTGGATTTTGCTCTTAAACTCTTCCAACAAGTTCTCATCCGCCCCGCCGAGGCTCGTTTCAATCCTTGTTTTGGTGGATTTTGCTCTTAAACAAGAAAGGTAGTTTTGGTTCAACTATCTCTGCGTTATGTTTCAATCCTTGTTTTGGTGGATTTTGCTCTTAAACCCGCCCTTATCCATTAAAACAAGGTTTGGAATATTGTGTTTCAATCCTTGTTTTGGTGGATTTTGCTCTTAAACTCAATACGAGGTTTAGGTTTCGATGGTGTTATAATGTTTCAATCCTTGTTTTGGTGGATTTTGCTCTTAAACATTTCTCGTGCATTACTGGATGGTTTCTCGACAGCTGTTTCAATCCTTGTTTTGGTGGATTTTGCTCTTAAACCTATTTCTGTTAGTCTTTGCTTTGCGTCGATAAGCTCGTTTCAATCCTTGTTTTGGTGGATTTTGCTCTTAAACTTGATGGCTTTGCGTATCGTGGCATTATAAAAGCTTCGTTTCAATCCTTGTTTTGGTGGATTTTGCTCTTAAACGTCCTCTCATTTTAAATCCTTGACTTTGTTGAACAGTTTCAATCCTTGTTTTGGTGGATTTTGCTCTTAAACCATATCGCCATAAAACTGGAATCGAAAGCTTTTTGAGTTTCAATCCTTGTTTTGGTGGATTTTGCTCTTAAACGTGCGGGAACTCCGCAATGATGAGCATTTACAACTTTAGTTTCAATCCTTGTTTTGGTGGATTTTGCTCTTAAACCAATGGTCATTTTGTGCGAATATACCAAATCCAGAAAAGTTTCAATCCTTGTTTTGGTGGATTTTGCTCTTAAACAGCCAAAGTGCATACTTTTGATAACATCGCAAGCGTGTTTCAATCCTTGTTTTGGTGGATTTTGCTCTTAAACTCTTATCTCGAACCAATCGAGCGTTTCGCAACAATTTCGTTTCAATCCTTGTTTTGGTGGATTTTGCTCTTAAACCTATTGGTGACATTCGAGGCATTTGACTGATGTTCCCGTTTCAATCCTTGTTTTGGTGGATTTTGCTCTTAAACCAATCGGCGAGGGAATGAAATCGATAATGGTGGAGGGGTTTCAATCCTTGTTTTGGTGGATTTTGCTCTTAAACAAGGTTCGGAAGAATATAAAAAGTTAGAAGAGGAATGTTTCAATCCTTGTTTTGGTGGATTTTGCTCTTAAACAGGGAACATTGTTCGAAAGCCTCGCAAGAAATTTCTGGAGTTTCAATCCTTGTTTTGGTGGATTTTGCTCTTAAACTTTTGCAACATTTAGGATACAAAACTCAATTTTTCCGTTTCAATCCTTGTTTTGGTGGATTTTGCTCTTAAACAACGGAATAAATTTTTTTCTCTATCCCGTTTTGTGGTTTCAATCCTTGTTTTGGTGGATTTTGCTCTTAAACATCTTTTCGATTTAGGGAAATGGCAACTTCCTTCAGTTTCAATCCTTGTTTTGGTGGATTTTGCTCTTAAACCTTGGGCGTCAACTTTCCCTACAACAGGGTCGTAGGGATAAAGTTTCAATCCTTGTTTTGGTGGATTTTGCTCTTAAACGATAATATATTTGTAGGGAATTTTTTTAACTCGTTTGTTTCAATCCTTGTTTTGGTGGATTTTGCTCTTAAACAGGACTAAAATCACCTTTTGTTTTTTATCCCTCTTGGTTTCAATCCTTGTTTTGGTGGATTTTGCTCTTAAACGGCGGTGCAGCAGCAACGGGGATAATCGAAGGAATGTTTCAATCCTTGTTTTGGTGGATTTTGCTCTTAAACCCCGACCCAAGTATTGCGTTCCGAGTCCCATTGCTCAGTTTCAATCCTTGTTTTGGTGGATTTTGCTCTTAAACCGTAATCGACATAAGCTTGGGCGTCAACTTTCCCTAGTTTCAATCCTTGTTTTGGTGGATTTTGCTCTTAAACAAAGGGTTATTCAATCCGCCAAGTCTCGCAACTTCGTTTCAATCCTTGTTTTGGTGGATTTTGCTCTTAAACTTGCAAGAAGACACCGCAGGCTTTCGAGTTGAGCTTGGTTTCAATCCTTGTTTTGGTGGATTTTGCTCTTAAACACGACGTAGTTGGAAAATTACGCCCTGTGGGGTTGAGTTTTGTTTCAATCCTTGTTTTGGTGGATTTTGCTCTTAAACGACCCTATAATCCCCAGCAAATAGCGAAAGACTTGGAGTTTCAATCCTTGTTTTGGTGGATTTTGCTCTTAAACAGCGAAAGACTTGGACAAAATAATTCCCGCAGAGGAGTTTCAATCCTTGTTTTGGTGGATTTTGCTCTTAAACTGCCAAAGGATTGGACCAACCAGATAATACTAAATCCATGTTTCAATCCTTGTTTTGGTGGATTTTGCTCTTAAACCTTGCTGCGTTTGCGAAAGATTCGAAACGCAGCAGTTTCAATCCTTGTTTTGGTGGATTTTGCTCTTAAACCCGAGATTTCTTGCAAGCCAAAAACCAACAGTGCCAGTTTCAATCCTTGTTTTGGTGGATTTTGCTCTTAAACAAAATGTGGAAAATTCTTTGTTTAACAAATTAGAGGTTGTTTCAATCCTTGTTTTGGTGGATTTTGCTCTTAAACTCTACCCCCATTGAGCCCGCAGCAACCTGCAAAAGGTTTCAATCCTTGTTTTGGTGGATTTTGCTCTTAAACTCTACCCCCATTGAGCCCGCAGCAACCTGCAAAAGGTTTCAATCCTTGTTTTGGTGGATTTTGCTCTTAAACTATCCAAATATTTTTTAAAAAATTTTTAGAAAATTTGTTTCAATCCTTGTTTTGGTGGATTTTGCTCTTAAACCAGGCTGGGGTTGCGACGGAATATCTTGATAGTCAGCTGTTTCAATCCTTGTTTTGGTGGATTTTGCTCTTAAACGTGTATCGCCGAGGACGGGAATATCTATCCCTGGGAGTTTCAATCCTTGTTTTGGTGGATTTTGCTCTTAAACTCATTTCCAACCTCCTTTATTTTTTTAAAAAAATAGTTTCAATCCTTGTTTTGGTGGATTTTGCTCTTAAACATGATTTAGGTTGGCAGGCTTTGAGATTTGTAAGAGAGTTTCAATCCTTGTTTTGGTGGATTTTGCTCTTAAACACGTTTTCCCAACCTACAACTTTCCCATAGATATCGGTTTCAATCCTTGTTTTGGTGGATTTTGCTCTTAAACCCCACAAGGAAAATGTTTCACGCCAGCGTTTGTTCAGTTTCAATCCTTGTTTTGGTGGATTTTGCTCTTAAACAGCTTTAGCAAATCAATCCCGTTTTCTTGCATCACGAGTTTCAATCCTTGTTTTGGTGGATTTTGCTCTTAAACATCGGTGTGCTTCCTGTTTTTTCGTTGCCACCGTGGGTTTCAATCCTTGTTTTGGTGGATTTTGCTCTTAAACCGAATTTCGGTGAAAAGTTTGTCAAGTTCAATGTCCCCGTTTCAATCCTTGTTTTGGTGGATTTTGCTCTTAAACCCAACACAAAACCAATCCAACCAAAGAGCAGTTCGAGTTTCAATCCTTGTTTTGGTGGATTTTGCTCTTAAACAAGTAACGCCTACGAATCAATGTATCGACAATTTTGGTTTCAATCCTTGTTTTGGTGGATTTTGCTCTTAAACAAGTTTTTGAGATTCCACCACGCAATTACTTCCCGAGTTTCAATCCTTGTTTTGGTGGATTTTGCTCTTAAACAATCTTTTCGATTTAGGGAAATGGCAACTTCCTTCAGTTTCAATCCTTGTTTTGGTGGATTTTGCTCTTAAACAAAATCCTGTTTACGATGACTCTTGTTGGGTTACTAGTTTCAATCCTTGTTTTGGTGGATTTTGCTCTTAAACACAGTTCCCATAATCGAACATAATCGACAATGGTTGTTTCAATCCTTGTTTTGGTGGATTTTGCTCTTAAACCGCTATCTTTCGATGTCAGATGAGGATTTAAAAAAGAAGTTTCAATCCTTGTTTTGGTGGATTTTGCTCTTAAACAAAGTAAAGGCGTAGTTTATATCGATGAGGCTGCAAGTTTCAATCCTTGTTTTGGTGGATTTTGCTCTTAAACTCAATATCATTGGCATCTTCCAGCAGTATTTTCCAAGTTTCAATCCTTGTTTTGGTGGATTTTGCTCTTAAACAAAGTAAAAGCTCCTTCGAACAAGCATATTTCAGATTGTTTCAATCCTTGTTTTGGTGGATTTTGCTCTTAAACGGTATTGGAGATGGTAAAATCGATGCGGGACCGATGTTTCAATCCTTGTTTTGGTGGATTTTGCTCTTAAACCAAGCTTTTCGTAGATGTCCGGAGGCAGTAATATTGTTTCAATCCTTGTTTTGGTGGATTTTGCTCTTAAACGCCCCAAAATTATACCTGCTTGTTCAACAGACTTTGGTTTCAATCCTTGTTTTGGTGGATTTTGCTCTTAAACTCAAAAAGATTTTATGTTCAACAAAGTCAAGGATTGTTTCAATCCTTGTTTTGGTGGATTTTGCTCTTAAACTATAACAAAGGGTTAGAAGGATGGTGAAAGTGGTGAAAGGTTTCAATCCTTGTTTTGGTGGATTTTGCTCTTAAACTTGACTTCTTCTCAATTAGAAGAGGCTTATATAAAGTTTCAATCCTTGTTTTGGTGGATTTTGCTCTTAAACCTTGGAAGTATGCATCTTCCCCCAATTAATTCGTGAAGTTTCAATCCTTGTTTTGGTGGATTTTGCTCTTAAACTTACTATGAACAACTTTGAGCTTATCCAACCGCTTCTGTTTCAATCCTTGTTTTGGTGGATTTTGCTCTTAAACATAAAGAAATATCAAAGGAGGCAAAGTATGAACGGAAGTTTCAATCCTTGTTTTGGTGGATTTTGCTCTTAAACCAACCAACTCCAAATTGATGACCTCACCGATGATGCGTTTCAATCCTTGTTTTGGTGGATTTTGCTCTTAAACACCTTCACCTCTTAACTTATTGTCTTTTCAAGTAGTGTTTCAATCCTTGTTTTGGTGGATTTTGCTCTTAAACTAAGGTGATTTTAGAAAGAATTGCAAAGGCGCTTTGTTTCAATCCTTGTTTTGGTGGATTTTGCTCTTAAACGAAGAACGGGGCGGGCTCACCCGCCCTTATATTTTTTGTTTCAATCCTTGTTTTGGTGGATTTTGCTCTTAAACCCTAATAAATGCGGAATTTCGGCAATTGATTAGGAAGTTTCAATCCTTGTTTTGGTGGATTTTGCTCTTAAACAAATATTGATTATGCAGATTTTGAGTTACCCTATGATAGTTTCAATCCTTGTTTTGGTGGATTTTGCTCTTAAACTCTATGAGGACCTTCCGCTTGATGATGTTCAACTAATGTTTCAATCCTTGTTTTGGTGGATTTTGCTCTTAAACCTAACGGGGTTAACTCGAAAGCGTGTTCTGGAATTTATGTTTCAATCCTTGTTTTGGTGGATTTTGCTCTTAAACATGGTATGCTCTTACGAAAGCCGAGAAGGAAAAGAGTTTCAATCCTTGTTTTGGTGGATTTTGCTCTTAAACCGTGAAATGAAAGATGAACCAGCGCTGATGGGTTATGTTTCAATCCTTGTTTTGGTGGATTTTGCTCTTAAACCTCCAAGTGAAACTAGCTCGGAAAGTATCTCTAAGTTTCAATCCTTGTTTTGGTGGATTTTGCTCTTAAACAGCCTAAGATTAAAATCATATCCGGCACTCTTACGCTGTTTCAATCCTTGTTTTGGTGGATTTTGCTCTTAAACCTGATAAAATTCTCAATGGAGTTTCCGAAAGGTGGGGGTTTCAATCCTTGTTTTGGTGGATTTTGCTCTTAAACTTGGTTTTCCGCTCAATTTCTCGATTGGTTGATTCTGTTTCAATCCTTGTTTTGGTGGATTTTGCTCTTAAACCCATAGTGTAGACTTTCACATACTCATCAGCCCAGCGAGTTTCAATCCTTGTTTTGGTGGATTTTGCTCTTAAACTCGAAATTGTTCTCAATGCTGCGTCGATAAGTATACAGTTTCAATCCTTGTTTTGGTGGATTTTGCTCTTAAACCTACTACAACAAAGGAGCCACCACCCTGCATTTCAAGTTTCAATCCTTGTTTTGGTGGATTTTGCTCTTAAACAATACATACTGATTTAATCACTTATCGAAGCCCTGAAGTTTCAATCCTTGTTTTGGTGGATTTTGCTCTTAAACCTGGACGGAGTGCAGAAGAATATTATGAATCGAAATGTTTCAATCCTTGTTTTGGTGGATTTTGCTCTTAAACCACAATTTTGCTTCGAGTCAGGCGGGAGGTTGTTCTGTTTCAATCCTTGTTTTGGTGGATTTTGCTCTTAAACTTCTAATGCACTGGACAATTTTTCAAACGCAGAACTGTTTCAATCCTTGTTTTGGTGGATTTTGCTCTTAAACTTCACACACGGGAAAATGTTTAAATTTGTTTTGTGAGTTTCAATCCTTGTTTTGGTGGATTTTGCTCTTAAACAGAACAAAGAGTATCGGGAGCGATTAAAGATGGCATGTTTCAATCCTTGTTTTGGTGGATTTTGCTCTTAAACCCACACCTGCATTGCGGTGCTTTTGAAACAAATTTTGTTTCAATCCTTGTTTTGGTGGATTTTGCTCTTAAACCAAAAGTTTAATTTTTAACTTGTTTCAATCCTTTTGTTTCAATCCTTGTTTTGGTGGATTTTGCTCTTAAACCCCCAATTCTACGCACAGGTAATGCAATTCAAGTAAGTTTCAATCCTTGTTTTGGTGGATTTTGCTCTTAAACAAAGCATTCTCATCGAATGAAAACATAGTAAACTCCAGTTTCAATCCTTGTTTTGGTGGATTTTGCTCTTAAACCCATCGCAGTTCTATTTTGCATTGCGAATTTAAATAAGTTTCAATCCTTGTTTTGGTGGATTTTGCTCTTAAACCCAATAGATTTTGCACGCAAGACCGTGCAGCCTTGCTGTTTCAATCCTTGTTTTGGTGGATTTTGCTCTTAAACTGTTCAGCACTTGATTAGTAATTTTCGGCAAGCCGTGTTTCAATCCTTGTTTTGGTGGATTTTGCTCTTAAACATTGGATATTCGACTTTACCAACTTATTGACCATCGGAGTTTCAATCCTTGTTTTGGTGGATTTTGCTCTTAAACCGAATCATTCATCTCGTCGATTTTGGCTCCTGTTTTAGTTTCAATCCTTGTTTTGGTGGATTTTGCTCTTAAACACCAGTTTCTTTTTGGAACGCAGGTTTTGCGCTCATGTTTCAATCCTTGTTTTGGTGGATTTTGCTCTTAAACAGAAAATCGAGGAGTATCAACTCCTTATAGGTCAATGTTTCAATCCTTGTTTTGGTGGATTTTGCTCTTAAACCCCAAACTTTACATACAATATACATACAAAATTAAGTTTCAATCCTTGTTTTGGTGGATTTTGCTCTTAAACTTGAGATAACCTCAATTAGTGAAGACAAGAGTATAGTTCAGTTTCAATCCTTGTTTTGGTGGATTTTGCTCTTAAACTGCCGAGTCCGAGCATTAACGGAGGAACAAGTACAATGTTTCAATCCTTGTTTTGGTGGATTTTGCTCTTAAACGGAAATTTTTGAAGGGGATATAATAAAGGATACTATTGTTTCAATCCTTGTTTTGGTGGATTTTGCTCTTAAACTTTCGCAGGAATCCTTCTGGGGTTCGGAAGCCATACTTAGTTTCAATCCTTGTTTTGGTGGATTTTGCTCTTAAACTTGCGCTCCTCTCGAACACAAAGGTTAACCGAATGGAGTTTCAATCCTTGTTTTGGTGGATTTTGCTCTTAAACGGGATTACTAAGAACCGGCGGTAACCAGAGTCGTCTTTGTTTCAATCCTTGTTTTGGTGGATTTTGCTCTTAAACTAACTATAAGTTTCATTTCCAACCTCCTTTATTTTTTTGTTTCAATCCTTGTTTTGGTGGATTTTGCTCTTAAACACTTTCGACCGAGCATATTCCTTTTTGTGTGCGTGCGATGTTTCAATCCTTGTTTTGGTGGATTTTGCTCTTAAACACAGCTCGATATTTTCAAAAAGATTTTATGTTCAAGTTTCAATCCTTGTTTTGGTGGATTTTGCTCTTAAACTGGGTAGCCTAAACCGAAATCTTTTCCTAAACGACCGTTTCAATCCTTGTTTTGGTGGATTTTGCTCTTAAACTAGTATTCAGGAAATCAAGGATAAGTTGGACAAACTGTTTCAATCCTTGTTTTGGTGGATTTTGCTCTTAAACCAATCAGCAAGATTATTAGAAGTGCGAAATAGGGTGGTTTCAATCCTTGTTTTGGTGGATTTTGCTCTTAAACCCAACACAACCATTTTGCATACAACTTACAAAGACAAGTTTCAATCCTTGTTTTGGTGGATTTTGCTCTTAAACAATGTGTCCCACCTGGTTCAGAAGTCGAGCTTTTACGTTTCAATCCTTGTTTTGGTGGATTTTGCTCTTAAACTAAATTGTAATGTTTCAAGATCGTCCAAGTTCAAAAGTTTCAATCCTTGTTTTGGTGGATTTTGCTCTTAAACGGGTTTTCCACATATCGCCATAATTCCCGCCAACAAGGTTTCAATCCTTGTTTTGGTGGATTTTGCTCTTAAACTCCGTTTAGTCGCTCTTTTTCCATTTTGTCCACCTCGGTTTCAATCCTTGTTTTGGTGGATTTTGCTCTTAAACAGTAAAAAAAGCTATTGCGGAACTGGAAAATGGAAAAGTTTCAATCCTTGTTTTGGTGGATTTTGCTCTTAAACAAGCCAAGCCGTATCTATTCCAAGCTTTTCTAATTTGTTTCAATCCTTGTTTTGGTGGATTTTGCTCTTAAACTAGTATTCAGGAAATCAAGGATAAGTTGGACAAACTGTTTCAATCCTTGTTTTGGTGGATTTTGCTCTTAAACCATTGCAGAAACGATGTGACGCTATTGGAAATCCAGTTAGTTTCAATCCTTGTTTTGGTGGATTTTGCTCTTAAACGTTCTTACGAGAGAAAAAAGTCTCCAAAACAGAACTGTTTCAATCCTTGTTTTGGTGGATTTTGCTCTTAAACAAGAAAACAAAGAAGGGAAACTGCTCGATGAGCCAGTGTTTCAATCCTTGTTTTGGTGGATTTTGCTCTTAAACCTTATAACTGACCAATATTGGAAAGGAATTGTAAGTTTCAATCCTTGTTTTGGTGGATTTTGCTCTTAAACTTATGGAAATATCGGGGCATAAGGATTGGCGGGTTTTGTTTCAATCCTTGTTTTGGTGGATTTTGCTCTTAAACGCAAGTGGTTGTATTTGGCTTTCGTCAAGTTCGACCAGTTTCAATCCTTGTTTTGGTGGATTTTGCTCTTAAACTTTAGTAGGAAGTTCGGGGGCTATAATGAAAGTTAGTTTCAATCCTTGTTTTGGTGGATTTTGCTCTTAAACCCGAAAATTACTAATCAAGTGCTGAACAGAATGCGTTTCAATCCTTGTTTTGGTGGATTTTGCTCTTAAACCAAGAGAAACGAAAAGATTACGAAGAGAAAATGAGTGGTTTCAATCCTTGTTTTGGTGGATTTTGCTCTTAAACTCACATACAATTCATCGGGAAATTTGGAAATACTCTTGTTTCAATCCTTGTTTTGGTGGATTTTGCTATTAAACAACC